>Ga0326512_10003243_pt1 | contig 11979 bp, 8 predicted proteins | sample 1_2617_0518_D_FD_203652 | JGI IMG/M metagenome (GOLD analysis project Ga0326512, IMG submission 203652) | Bovine rumen microbial communities from UC Davis, California, United States - 1_2617_0518 | ecosystem: Host-associated > Mammals > Digestive system > Stomach > Rumen | place: USA: California... | reverse complement strand
GAAATGACGCAGGGTCAGCAGGCCACCAACCCCTTCATGCCGCGTCCGGGAAGAAACAATAACAGGCAGCAGGGTGGAAATCAACAGCAGCAGAGGAGATAAAGACTCACCCCCGGCCCCTCCCTGAATGGAGGGGAGTAGATACTTCTAAAGATAGGATAGTTAGGAAAGGAAGATAAACAAAATAGGAAAGGGAAAATATTAGGAATGGATAGAAAAGAAGAGAATAAAAGTTCGGAGAACGTCGCCTCCAAGGTAACCTCTCCCCTCCCTCACAGGGAGGGGCCAGGGGGTGGGTCTGAGAGGTCTCGAGTCGTCATCGAACTGCAGAACGTGAAGCGGTACTTCCAGGTGGGGGCGGAGACGGTAAAGGCCCTCAGGGGCGTGTCGTTCAAGATCTACGAGGGCGAGTTCGTCACCATTCAGGGAACGTCTGGAAGTGGTAAATCGACACTGCTGAACCAGCTCGGCTGCCTCGACACCCCCACCAGCGGCGAGTACTACCTCGACGGCATCTCCGTGCGTACGATGTCGAAGTCGCAACGGGCACACCTGCGCAACCGCAAGATCGGCTTCGTCTTCCAGAACTACAACCTGCTGGCGAAGACCACGGCTGTGGAGAATGTGGAATTGCCGCTGATGTATAACTCAGAGTATAATGCCGCCGAGCGCAAGGAGAAAGCCATCAAGGCCCTGCAGGCCGTGGGACTGGGCGACCGTCTCTATCATAAGTCCAACGAGATGTCAGGCGGTCAGATGCAGCGTGTGGCCATCGCCCGTGCCTTGGTCAACGACCCCGCCGTGCTGCTGGCCGACGAGGCCACGGGTAACCTCGACACGCGCACCTCGTTCGAGATGCTGGTGCTGTTCCAGGAACTCTACCGCAAGGGCCACACCATCATCTTCGTGACCCACAACCCTGAGATTGCCGAGTATTCCAGCCGCAACATCAACCTGCGCGACGGCAAGATTCGCGAGGACACCATCAATACGAACATCAAGTCGGCAGCCGAGGCCCTCGCCGCCCTGCCGATGCCACAGGATGATTAAGAAGACTCTCCCCCAGCCCCTCCCTGTGAGGGAGGGGAGAGATTAGTGATAATAATAATGATTGTATAATTAATAATGGAGCACCCTGTATGTAACTAAACATCCCTCCCTTTGGGAGGGCTTGGGTGGGCTTTTTATGAACATACTGAACCTATTTAAAGTAAGCCTGAAGGCCGTTGCCAATAACAAGATGCGGTCATTCCTCTCGATGCTGGGTATCATCATCGGTGTGGCCGCCGTCATCATCATGATGGCTATCGGACAAGGTTCCAAGGAGAGCATCCGGCAGGAACTATCGACCATGGGTACCAACCTGCTGACCATCCGGCCTGGTGCCGACATGCGTGGCGGTGTCCGTCAGGATCCTTCGGCCATGCAGACGTTAAAGATGTCTGACTACGAGCGCATCATCCGTGAAAAGCGGTTTGTGACCAAGGTATCTCCAGAGGTGACCGCCTCTGGACAGGTTATCTATGGCAATAACAACACCAATACGTCACTCTACGGTGAGTCGCCTGAGTATCTTGAAATCAAGCAATGGGATGTTGAGGAGGGTGAGTGCTTCACTGAGGAGGATATCAAGAAGGCTGCCAAAGTCGTGGTTGTAGGGGCGACTATCGTCAAGGAACTTTTTGGTGACAACGTAGATCCCATCGGTAAGACCATCCGTTTCAAGAGCATTCCCATGCGTATTGTTGGAGTACTGAAGTCAAAGGGATATAACTCGTGGGGCATGGATCAGGACAACGTTATGGTGGCTCCCTACACCACGGTCATGAAGCGTGTTGCTGCCCAGACATGGTTCTCCAGTATTGTCTGCTCTGCTGTTACCGAGGAACTCTCGGACGCTGCTATTGAAGAGCTGACCCAGATTCTGCGCGACAACCACAAGTTGAAGGAAGATGCTGATGACGATTTTACCATCCGCTCGCAGGCTGAGATGATGGAGACCATGTCGAGTACAATGGATACGGTGACGCTTATCCTCGTCGTGGCAGCTGCCTTCTCTTTGCTTGTTGCCGGTATCGGCATCATGAACATCATGCTGGTCTCCGTCACTGAGCGCACCAAGGAGATTGGTCTTCGCATGGCCGTTGGCGCTACGGGACCTGTCATCTCCCTGCAGTTCCTCATAGAGTCGGTATTGATATCTGTAACGGGCGGCTTGTTAGGTATCTTCGTCGGGTGTGGAGCCAGTGCATTCCTACCTACGTTCGGCATGCCGTCCACCGTTCCTGCCTGGTCTATATACGTATCGTTCTTCGTTTGCGTCTGCATTGGCGTCCTCTTCGGTTATATTCCAGCCCAGAAGGCTGCTAATATGGATCCGATTGAGGCTATCCGACATGAATAATAATATTTGGAATTGAGAGAGAGTTGATTAACTCTCTCTCAATTCTTTTTTCTCCTTGGCAGTCTATCTTACAAACTTGAGGTTTGTCTTGTGACCGTGGTCATCGGTTACTGTGGCTATATAGACGGCAGTAGGCAAGTCGCTGAGGTCAGTTTCGGCTTGACCGGTGGTGAGACTGGCAGAGACTGTCGCAACAGTCTGGCCAGAGAGACCGACGACGCGCACTTGCACTTTTCCGCCTTCGGCTGATCCACAGATGAAGAGGCGGCCATTGGCGTAGCGAACGGTAAGGGCTTCGTTGTTGGCAGCCAGATCACTGATACCTGTTGCGTCTGTCTGGCTGACACCGATGACGTAGCTCGACTTGAGGTTAGCTTGGGCGATGGTGGGTACGTTCATGACATAGACCTGTGAACTGCCGTCAGGATAGCGGCCTACGGTCTGGTCATCTTTATGTTCGGTATAGGTCATCCTGTCGCTCCACGATTCGTCTGAGGCCGTCAGCATGACGTCTCCGCCTTCTGCAGCCAGTTTGAACTGGGCATGCAACTGGGACTCCGGCTCCAGCTTGTCGCACCAGACGATGAGGTAGCCATGTGCAGGAATAACGGTCGATGCCGTGGTGCTGCCCTTTGTTATCTGGTATTTCTTCGGTTTGCTGACGTTGTCTGTCAGGTACATGCCTTCGACATCGACGGGCTTCGAGGTGGTGTTATACAGCTCTACCCAGTCGTTGCGCTTGAAGAACTCGTTGACGTGGATGTTGTTGGCGGCGCTCACCTCATTGATGCGGACAGGCGTGATACCCGCTGTCTGGCGCTCATCCTCGCTGAACGGGGTGAAGGTGGCCGTCATGCTAAGGGTGTTGTCGGCGGGCAGACTCATCTCGGCATCGGTAGAGACGATGCTTCCACCTTTCTTCCATCCGGCAAAGCGATAGCCGGCAGGGGCCTCGGCACGCAGCTGCACTGGTGCGAAGAGGTGGCCGTTGAAGTCGGCGTACGGCACCTTCAGACCGTTGACGTAGAGGTTCGCACCCTCGGTATCGGCGCTGAGTGTCACGGCCTGTGCACTGGTGCTGAGCTTGGCGTATGAGAAGTTCTTCAGGTGGTTGGCCATCTTCTTCGAGCGTCCGCTGAGTTTGGTTTTAATGACGTTGGCAGTCTTTTCGACGTTGTTGCCGCTGCTGACACCGCCCCAGCCGACGATATTCTTCATCAGCTGGCACATATCCTTTACGTTGCCCACGAGCTCATCGACAATCTTGCCGGCACGGGTCGGCTCGAAGACACTGCCGCCCACCAGACAGAAGGTGTCGATGAACTTGCGGCGGAACTCGTCACGGCCCAAGAGGTTGAGCAGCAGGTTGACAATCTCCTTGTTGAGGTTGCCCTCGCTATAGACCTGGTCGGCATCCTTGAAGCGCACGAAGTACTTGAAGGGGTCGTCGCCGTCCTTGTTGAAGTTGCGCGAGGCAAAAGCATAGTCAAGGTCGAAGCTGATGAAACGGTATCGACCGCCATTCTGACTGCGGTAGGCCTTCATGTTGTTATTGGGCCAGTCGTCGTTGTCGAGGAACATGGTGACGGCCATGTAGTTGGTGAACTCGTCGATGTCGAGCAGCGTCTTCAGCTCGTTGTAGGCTGTGTCGTCGGTGGCTTTCTCGGCCAGTTCAAAGATGCGGTTGAGCACGCTGTCGTTGCCGTTCTTCATCACCATGTTCTCAAAGGCGTCGAGCTCCTCGTCGTCGTAGCCCCAGTTGGCGTAGGCGAAGTCGTCGTTGTTTGGCTCGCGCAGGTTGAGCACGCCGCGCAGTTCACCGTTCACATATTCTATAATAGGTACGTAGGACTGCACATCGAGGTCGATGCCCGAGCGCTGGATTACAGTCTCAAGGGCAGGATCCATGAAGCGGGCATCGTTGGCCCATACATCGTTACCGCCGTTGCGTACCAACAGGGTTTTATTACGGATATAGGGTTTCTGTGGGAAGAAAGAGTAGTCGAAGCGGTTCTGGCCGTCGAATATCTTGCTGGCTTTCAGCTTGAACGATCGGAACTGCTGCGAGCGTGTCCATCCGCCCGACACCTTGATGTTGACATCCTGATTGTGGAGCATCTCCCCCTTAGGACTCATGTACGAGAAGTTCACCGGGCGGTCCCACGGCTGGTTGTAGTTGCGGGGGGTGGTCTGTCCGTTGCCGGTCTTGCCGTTGGTGCCGTCACCTTCGCAGTCGAAGCCTATCTTCGGGTCGGTGAAGTAGCGCTGGTCGCCAACGATGGAGACGATGGGCAGCGTATATTTGTTCGAGGTCTTGATGTAGCTGCGTGTCACAGGGACGCTGGGCAGGAAACCCTCTTTGAACAGACGGACGGTGAGGTTCGTTGTCTCGTTGAAGGTGAACTGTCCGTTTGTGCTCTCCATGCTCGAGAAGCTGTTGTCATACTCCTCCCACACGATGTCGTCGAAGTAGAAGGTGTTGTCCTCCTTGGCCTTGTTCAGGTTGAAGCCGATGGCTTGCAGCGTGTAGGTCGTGAAAAACCAATCCTGTTTTTCACCTGCTTGTTTGGCCGTGAGTGTACCCTCGTAGTTGATTTCCGTCCACTCAGTGGTCACGTTGTAACTGCCGCCCAGCATGTTTTCACCAATCTTGTCACCAGGTTTCCTGTAAGCCTTGATGGTGATGGTGGCAGCCTTGTCGGCACGCACCTTCATGCGGAAACGGTATTTCTCGCCCTTCTGCCATGTGCGGTTGGGGGTATAGACAAAGAACTGTGCCGCCTCTTCGTTGGTGGCGCTGGCCACAGCCTGTACCTTGATGCCGCGTGAGTCATTGACACCAGCTCCATCGGTTATCTTTTTCACAGTACTGGTGCTGCCACCATTCTTGCTGACGAGGTTGCTGGCATCAGTGCCTTCACAGTCGCCGTTCTTCACAACGTTCTTCCAAGGTGAGAAGCCTGCCATTGAAATGGGCAGACTACCGTCGGTGGTGTACATCAGCGTAGTGCCCTCAGGAATGTTGACTTTCACACTGATGCTATTGCTAAACAGCGTGCTCCCCTTGCTGACGACAGGAGCGTCGAGGCGTTCCTCAGCAAATACGGCTCCTTCGTTGCTCTCGCCAGGGGTGGCGTTGTCCGTCCAGCCCCATTCCTCGCCGCCGTCGGTCTTACGGGCCCAAGCCGTGCGGCTCTTGCCTTTGGGGTACTGCTGGCTGACGACGAGGTTGCCCTCCTTGTCGCTCAGGTAGATGGTGCCGCCGTCGCAGTCGAGTTTGAACGGTGCTTGGGTGGTCTTGATATCGTTGGAACCCAGCCAGATGGTTGTGAAGCCTTTTGCCTTCACACTGCCAATGTTGCTGGGCATCTGCCAGCGCTTCAGGTTCTGCTCGTCGTCGCTCAAGTACCATCCGCCCAGGTTTACGGCCTGGTCGCCAGGGTTATACACTTCAATCCAGCTGTCGAAATTATAGGCAGGGCTGAAAACGGGTTCGCCCTTTGAGACGGCCCCAGCGTTGGAGGCCATAAGTTCGTTAATGATTAAGACTGTTGATAATAAGGTTGATAACATGTTATTGGAAAATAGAAAAGTTTACGCTTCCATAGCTACGATGTTCTACAAAATGGGGACTGCCGCTGAAGTCGTGGTCTTTACCATGTTCGAAGACAAAGATGCCGCCTTCCTTGAGCAAACCCTTCTCAAAGATAAGGTCTGGTATGGTCGGCAGTTCCTTCAAAGCGTAGGGTGGGTCGGCAAAGATGAAGTCAAACTGCTGCTTGCAGCTTTTGATGAAACGGAAGGCATCACCTCTTATCGGTACACAGACACTGGTATCCAGCTTTTTCAGACAGTCTGTAATAAACCGATGGTGGTCACGGTCCTGTTCGATGCTCACCACACGGCTGCAGCCGCGTGACACCAGTTCCAGTGAGATGCTGCCCGTGCCTGAGAAGAGGTCGAGTGCCGCCGTTCCCTCAAAGTCAAGGTAACCTGTCAGCACGTTGAAGATGTTCTCCTTGGCAAAGTCGGTCGTCGGTCTTGCCTTGAACGAGCGGGGTATGTCGAAGTGCCGTCCCTTGTATATGCCTGTGATGATTCTCATCGTCCTTTGGTGAATAGTGTGACCAGGTCGAAAGGCATGCCCTTGACCTTGGTGGCCGGGGCACGGTTGAATTCGGCCGAGGGGTTGATGACAAACACGTTTTGCAGATAGCGGCGCAGCTTGTTTGCCAGTTCGTCCTGTCCGTCGGTCAGACCGTCGCCTACCAGGTGCAGCTCGTCGCGTTCCTGACTTAGCATCAACTGCTTCCACACATAGAGCAGGAAATAGAGCGCGTCAGCCGAACGGGTGGTCTCAAACTGGTTATAGAACTTGAACCTGTTCTGGTGGAACGAGAACACGTCTATCTTCTGGTCGTGGAGATAGCCGTACAGCTTGTTACGTGTGCTGGTGAACGAACGCCGGTGCAGGTGGCGCCAGACTGGCGACATGGCTGCCGTGGTTCTGACATCGGCAAAGTTGTCGTCGAGCACCAGCTTCAGGTCCTTGTTGACGGAGAACACGGCAACGGCATTCAGGTCGGGCAGCACGTTGTAGAGCACCTGCTCTTGTTCCCTGCAGGGGAAGGACTGGTGGTACATCACTGCCATCTTCGCCTCCTCGAACACCTCCACGGGAATCAGCAGCACCGGGGCATCAATCAGCACCATGGCCTTGCTGATGCCCACCTGCGCCAGTCCGGCCCCCTTGAGTGCCTCGCGCAGGTTGGCCGCTATCGACATGTTGCTTTTCACCACATACGGCTCGTAGGTGATGGGGGCTTCAGCCCGGGTGGCATCGAAGGTAGAGAATGACAGGTGGTGCTGTCCGATGCGTATGACGATGCGCCCCTTGCCGACTTGTTGGTTCAGTTCGTTGCTCATAGCTTTCTACCTACAATACAGATGCAATACTTGCCCCGCAAATGGCCAGCAGGGCGGCCGCTGTCAGGGCCAATACCACATTTATCGCTCTGTTTGTGACTTGCATTGCAATTTTTTTTGTATTTTTGCGCCGCAAAGGTACAAATAATTTTTGAAATAATGATAGGTGACGAGCTAAAATATCGCATCACACAGTCGTTAGGGCTGATGCCTACTGCTGAACAGGAGGTGGCAATCGGTGTTTTTGCCGACTTCATGACCAGCCGTGACAGTCATTCGGCCATGCTGTTCACCGGTTCGGCCGGCACGGGCAAGACCACGCTGGCCGGGGCCTTCGTCAGGGCCTTGGCCGGACTGAAGCAGAAGATGGTGCTGTTGGCACCTACGGGTCGAGCCGCAAAGGTGTTCTCGCTCAATGCCGGCCATCCGGCCTACACCATCCATCGTCGTATTTACCGGCAGCAGACGGTTGGTGAAAGCCATTCGGCCTTCAACCTGAACGTCAATCTGCATCGTGATACCTTGTTTATTGTTGACGAGGCGTCAATGATCAGCAACCAGACGGGCAGTGAAGCCACATTCGGTTCTGGTAGGCTGCTCGACGATCTGGTGGAGTTTGTTTATGGCACGGACTCCAATTGCCGCCTGCTGCTTATTGGCGACCGTGCCCAGCTGCCGCCTGTGGGCGAAGAGGAGAGCCCTGCCTTGATGCCATCGGTCCTCCGCTACTACGGCATGAAAGTCTTTGAGGCCAGTCTCAATGAGGTGCTGCGCCAGTCGCAGGAGTCGGGCATCCTTTACAACGCCACCGTCATCCGCCAGATGATTACCCACGATGCCATGACCCAGTTGCCTTGTGTCCTGTTCCAGGGCTTCAGGGATATTCAGATGGTTCCCGGTGACGAGCTGATAGAGTCGCTGGCTACCAGCTATAGTCGCGTCGGGCTGGATGACACCATAGTCATTACCCGCAGCAACAAGCGGGCCAACATCTATAATCAGGGCATCCGTCGCACCGTCCTTGACCGTGAAGACGAATTGTGTCGTGGCGACCGTCTGATGATTGTGAAGAACAACTACTATTGGTTGGGGGCAGACGGGCAGCAGCCTCAAGGCATCAGTTTCCTGGCCAATGGTGATGTGGCCACCGTGCAGCGCATCCGTGGTGTCCACGAACTCTATGGGTTCCGTTTCGCCGAGGTCACCATGCGGCTGCCCGACTATGACGACTACGAGCTGACGGCTACCGTGCTGCTCGATACGCTCACCTCCGAGTCGTCCTCACTGACTCGTGAGCAGCAGACCTTATTATATAATAAGGTACTTGAAGACTACCAGGACGTCGCCCTGAAGAGCGACCGACTGAAGAAACTGAAGCAGGACCGCTACTACAATGCCTTGCAGGTGAAGTTCGCCTATGCCGTCACTTGTCACAAGGCTCAGGGCGGACAGTGGTCACACGTTTATCTGGACCAGGGCTACATGACCGACGACATGCTCACCCCCGACTACATACATTGGCTCTATACCGCGTTTACCCGTGCCACTGACAAGCTGTATCTGGTAAACTGGCCCGAAACGCAGCAAAAGAGCGAAGTGTAATAACTCCTTAACTCTTCAAAGTAGAAAAATGTAAGCTAAGTGGAAACTTTTTTGCTTTTTCCCTTGGAAGTTATGGATATTTTTCCTATTTTTGCAGCATAAATAATAACATAATGTTATCTGACTAACAAAAACCTTTTAAATCACTACACTATGGAAGTTGAGAAAATCATGCAAGGTCTGGAGCGTAAGCATCCTGGCGAACTGGAGTATCTGCAGGCTGTGCGCGAAGTACTCGACAGCATTAAGGATGTCTATAACCAGCATCCTGAGTTCGAGAAGGCAAAGATTGTTGAACGTATCGTGGAACCTGAGCGTATCATCACGTTCCGTGTGCCCTGGGTTGACGACAAGGGCGAGGTTCAGGTGAACCTCGGCTACCGTGTACAGTTCAACTCGGCTATTGGCCCGTACAAGGGTGGTCTGCGTTTCCATGCCTCTGTCAATCTCAGTATTCTGAAATTCCTCGGTTTCGAGCAGACTTTCAAGAATGCGCTGACAACGCTGCCTATGGGTGGCGGCAAGGGCGGTTCAGACTTCAGTATCCGCGGTAAGAGCGATCAGGAGGTGATGCGCTTCTGCCAGGCGTTTATGACCGAACTATACCGCCATATCGGTCCCGATGAGGATGTGCCTGCCGGTGACATCGGTGTCGGTGCACGTGAGATAGGCTACCTCTATGGACAGTACAAAAAGCTGACCCACCAGTTCCAGGGCGTGCTCACCGGCAAAGGCCGGGAGTGGGGCGGCTCTATCCTCCGTCCAGAGGCTACGGGCTACGGTGCCCTCTATTTCGTCAACCAGATGCTGACGGAGCACGGACTTGACATCAAGGGCAAGACGGTGGCCCTGTCGGGCTTTGGCAATGTGGCATGGGGCGCTGCAAAGAAGGCTACTGAACTGGGTGCCAAGGTTGTTACCATCAGTGGTCCTGACGGTTATATCTATGACCCTGCCGGACTCGATGCCGAGAAGATAGACTACCTGCTGGAGCTTCGTGCCTCTGGCAATGACGTCTGCGAGCCTTATGCCGAGGAGTTTGAGGGCTCGACATTCTATCCCGGCAAGAAACCGTGGGAGCAGCAGGCTGACATCTATCTGCCCTGTGCCACCCAGAACGAACTGAACGGTGATGATGCCGACCAGATACTGGCTCATAAGCCGCTCTGTGTGGCTGAGGTGTCGAATATGGGCTGCACGGCCGAGGCTGCCGAGAAGTTCATCGCTGCCCATCAGCTCTTTGCACCGGGTAAGGCTGTGAACGCCGGTGGCGTAGCTACCAGCGGACTCGAGATGAGCCAGAACTCCATGCGCCTCAGCTGGACGGCCGACGAGGTTGACCGCCGCCTGCACCAGATTATGTCTGGCATCCATGAGCAGTGCGTGAAATATGGCAAGGAGTCTGACGGCTACATCAACTATGTCAAGGGTGCCAATGTTGCCGGCTTCATGAAGGTGGCCAAGGCCATGCTGGCGCAGGGAATCGTGTAGCGGCCTTCGGCCTAAATAATAAATAATAAAGAATAAAGAACAGAGAATAAATAATAAAGAATAGAGAATAAAGAATAAAGTAGAAAGAATAAAGAATAAAGAATAAAGAGTAGAGAATAAAGTAAAAAGAATAAAGAATAAAGAACAGAGAATGAAGAAGACAGTTGCAAGACTACTATGTACCTACAGCAGAAGGAAGCCGAAGGCTTTGTTCTTTGTTCCTCGTTCTCTATTCTCTATTCTCTGTTCTTTATTCTCTGTTCATTATTCTTTTTTCTCTGTTCTTTATTCTTTATTCTCTGTTCTTTATTCTTTATTCTTTATTCTTTTTTCTTTTTCCTTTAGCCCCGCAGGGGCGCAGACCCAGAGCGGTCAGGCATCGTTCTATTCGAAACGAGCAACGGGGTCGCGGACGGCCAACGGCGAGAAGCTGCACCACGACTCGCTGACCTGTGCCCACCGCAGCTATCCCTTCGGTACGCTGCTCAGGGTGACCAACATGGTGAACGGCCAGCAGGTGGTGGTTCGGGTCAACGACCGTGGACCTTACCGCCGCGGGCGCATCATCGATCTGTCATGGGGTGCTGCCAAAGCCATTGGTATGTTGGCACAGGGTATTGTGCCCGTCAGCGTTGAGCGTCTCCGTGAGACTAACATACCCTTCAAGCCTGATGATGACGATGACGGCCCCGAGGTGCCCAGGTTCGAGTTCGAACTGGCCGACATCGCCCCGGCGGGCATCGTGCCCGTCTGGCAGCATGAGATAAAGATAGACCATCAAAAAGTGCAACGCTCCATGCGTCGCACTGCCAGCAAATCGGCTCAGGAAACTTATGAGCCGGCTATGATGTCACCTGTATCCCCCTCCCGGCAGGAGAAGCAGAAGGCCACCGATGCGTTTAACCAGATCAACGCTAAGCCCAATGCCGCCAAAGCCTACTTGAAACGTGAGGGGAAGAGGTAAGAACGGGGCTTACCTCTTCATGGTCTTTACATGGAACTCACGTGTCTGTGAAGTAATCTCACGTCCACCCTGCAGCACCGACACCCGTATGATGGCTTCGCCGTTGCGCAAGCCCCTGTCGGTCTTGACCTGAGCCGTGTAGCGGATGGTCTGCTTGGGCTGGATGCACTCCACCAGTATGTTTTCCGATATGTAGATGTGCCTGTTGCCAGTCACCTCCATGACTGAAGGCTGTACGCCGAAGACGGGCTTGTCTGTCGGGTTGTGGATTTCAAAGACCACATGGGCAGACTCTCCGCGTGACAGCATGCCGTCATGGCTGGCATCGGCTATGCGGGCGTTGCTGATAGTCAGGCCCGTGGCAGCGGCTGGCGGTGTGGGAGCCGGCACGGCATCATCGAACGTGATGCGGTCGTCGCCGCGACCCAACGGGTCGTAACCGCCATCGTAGTTGTAGTCGTAGCTTTCGCGGGTGTTCATCCTTTGGCGCGCCATGCTTCGCTCCACGGCCCTTTCCTCCGCCTGTTCGTCGGCAGCCTTGCCGATGGCAGCGCCGACCATAGCTCCGCCGGCCAGGCCTACCAGCTTGCCG
>Ga0326512_10003242_pt1 | contig 11980 bp, 12 predicted proteins | sample 1_2617_0518_D_FD_203652 | JGI IMG/M metagenome (GOLD analysis project Ga0326512, IMG submission 203652) | Bovine rumen microbial communities from UC Davis, California, United States - 1_2617_0518 | ecosystem: Host-associated > Mammals > Digestive system > Stomach > Rumen | place: USA... | reverse complement strand
AAGGTATGGTTTGGCAGTCAAGCGAATGTGGATAAAAACAAGGATAAAGTGACGTATTGTCTGACGTCCTCTTGAAACCTATTTGTGGACCAGCCTGGGCTTGAACCAGGGACCTCCAGATTATGAGGCTATTTGATGGTTATTGCATGAAATCACAAGTAATGTTAAAACTCAGAAAATAAATGAGTTACGTGATATACATATTGCAAGGAATTGCTTAAATTTGCAGCAGTTTTCCGATTTGAATTTCACGTGAATTTCACGTCTAATTCTTCGGAAAGCCCGTAAATAAAGGAATTGTTAGCAAGATGAAGACATCGAATTTCACGCAACAGGCGAAAAGTGAGGGTAGGCAGTACACCAACCGAGGTGATACGAGCCTCGACAAGTTCAATTCTTCCAATGGTCAGGTGTATGGCACTCTGACCTTGGACACACGCCGCAAGCTGGATAGTGGGCTCTATCCGGCAGCTGTCCGCGTGGCTTACGATGGCAAGAATATTTACCTTCGTATTGGTAAGCACTTCACGTTGGAGGATTGGACCGATCTCTGTGAGTGCGAGAAGCAGGCACGCAACAAACGGGCTGCCGAGCGCAAGGAACTTAAAGGGCAGATGGACAAGGTTATCGCCATGGTGAACCAGCTCGTAGAAGACAACAACTTCTCGTTAGCAAAGCTTAAACTAATGTTCCAAGGCAGACCTGATAAGGAGAATACCATCTATTCCGTTTGGGAACATTTCATCCGGGAGAAACGTGAAGGAGGCAAAGCTGGCACCGCCCGATGCAGCGAGGACATCAAGAAACGATTCGAACGAGATATGGGCATGAATGTGACGCTGGCAGACATTGGTCGTCCGCTCATCCTCGACTGGGTGAAGGTGATGAAGAAGAACGGACTCAGCACAACCTCCATCGGCATCTCTCTGCGTACCTTCCGCACCATCGTCAATATCTGCATTGATCAGAAGCTGGTTAGTGGAAACACTAAGGACATGTTCAAGGATACGGGATATAATAAGGTGTGCAGCCGCAAGCATGAGTTCCTGGATGTGGAGACGATGCGCCGACTTTATGACTTTTGGGAGAAAGGTGAGGCAAAGGACGAGAATGGCAAAGAGCTCTTCTTCCCGAAGGAGAAGCATGCCATATTCCGTGACCTCGGCTTGTTCCTCTTCATGTATCTGGGCGATGGGCAGAATCTTGCCGACACGCTGCGCCTGACCTACGACGGGATGTATACCGCATCCAAAGGCAAGCAGCTCCACTTCCTTCGGCATAAGACGATGGACCGCAATGAGAGCGCCAGCGAGGTGATCTTTCCCGTCACACCAGAGTTGCAGAAGATCATCGATAAGTATGGCAACAAGCCAGAGCAGGGCAAGCGGGTATTCCCGATTATGAATGAACTCATCACACCGGATAAGGAAGTCTGGGTGATCCAGCGCTACAACCGTTATATCCGTGAACACATGGAAAAGGTTGCCGAACTGTTGGGCATGGAGCAGCGGCCATCAGCCACCTGGGCTCGGCATAGCTTCGCCACTAACCTCAACAACAGTGGCATGGTGCCCTACAAGTACATTAGCGACAGTATGGGGCACAGTGGCAGCGGCGACATTACTGCCAACTACATCGGTGCTTATCCGTTGGAAACGATGCTGGAATACAACTGGTATCTGCTTCACGACAAGAAGGAGAAAACGCCGCAGCAGCCATCGGCAGATAAGCAGGTCCTAAGAAACATGCTCAAAAACTTGAGTAAAGACGAATTGGATGAGCTATTATCATCATTATAAGTGGAACGACTTTGATATAATAGAAGTTTTTCGTAACTTTACCGCGAAATCGTATCACCAACAACCCCCAGGATGGGAGCAACATAAAGTCTGATGTCAATGGATACCTCAATCACAAAGAATGATGACCAACTGTTCAATCGAGTAGTAAAGCTCATTGAACAAGCAAGGAATCATGTCTCAAAAACTGTAAGGTCTACCATGGCTTACACTTACTATAAGGTAGGAATGTACATCATGGAAGACGAGCAAAAGTCTGAAAGAGCTGCATACGGTAAGGCCATCATACGAAACCTCAGCATAAGGCTAACGAAAAGGTATGGAAAAGGTTGGTCTGTGGAGACACTGAAGAAATGCCGGTATTTCTACCGAGTGTATTCCGCTGACTCAATTGGGTCTACAGTGCAGACCCAATCTGAGAAAAAGGTCCACGATGTAGACCCAAAGTTCATTGTGGGATGGAACCAGTATCAGATTCTAATGAGAATAGACAATCCAGATGCGCGCAGATTCTACGAGATCGAGTGCGCTCAGCAGAATTGGAGCGTTCGTCATCTTCAACGGGAGGTGGCCAGCAGCCTTTATGAGCGGTTGGCATTGAGCCGTGACAAGGAAGGAATCATGCGACTGGCTACCGAGGGGCAGACCATTGAGAAGCCAGAGGACGTGTTGAAGAATCCTCTGTCCCTGGAGTTTCTGGGCTTGAAGCCTGATGCCAGCTACAGCGAGACAAAGCTGGAACATGCCATCATCGCCAAGATGCGCGACTTCCTGCTGGAGCTTGGTAAGGGCTTCCTCTTTGAGGCAGAGCAGAAACGCTTCACCTTCGATGAGGACAACTATTTCGTCGATTTGGTCTTTTATAACCGTTTGCTCCGATGCTATTGTTTGATTGACCTCAAGGTTGATAAGCTAAGCCATCAGGACCTTGGCCAGATGCAGATGTACGTCAACTACTACGACCGCTTTGTAAAGCTTCCCGATGAGAAGCCCACCATCGGCATTCTGCTTTGTCCGAAGAAGAATGATGCTATGGTTGAGCTCACACTTCCCAAGGATGCCAATATCTATGCAACGGAGTATTCTCTCTATCTGCCGGAGAAGGCGGTGCTGCAACGTAAGCTACAGGAGTGGATTAATGAATTCGAGGACAACCAGGAAGAGCAGCAATGACGATATACGATTTCTTTCAGGAGCAGATAGTGCCATTTTTCAAAACCGACTACCAGGACTTCGACTCGAAGAAGGTCAATGGCTACGAAGTCTTCAAGGCAAAGTGGGACAAAAAGGAGCGGGAGGCGATGGTGACGGCCGACGCTCTCGAACTCCTGCGACGAATTCAGGAGAAGTTCGTCACGAGTCCCAAATATAAAGAGGAGGAGTTGGGTAAGTCGCAGATTGGTCGGTGGTATGTCAATGGCTTTACTATGGCCTACAACTATTGTCGCCGGTATGACCTTGATCATCCTCATCGGCAGACTGACTTCACTGAGTTTGCCAAGAAGTTGAAATCGTCGGAAGATCTGGAGCAAGGTGTATGGGATGTCGACAAGTTCCGGAAGTATACCATCAACCTGGGCAGGCATGAAGGCACGCTGTTCTACATGGCGGAGAATCCTATCACTACTAAGATAGATGAAGAGATGCCTACTCCTATTGTTGTTCAAAACGAGGTGCACCTTACGCCTCAAATCAATGTAACAGCACCTCAGCCGTCGGTGGTCATCAACAATGAAGTCCACAATGAAAAGCCCATAGAACCTGTAGACGAAGAGCCGAAGAGAACGGAAGAAGGACTCAACAACCAAGAGTACAACTTCCCCGAAGGAATTCTGGAAGATCTCTACGGGCAATACAATGACGAGGTATTCAAACGGATCTCTTCATTGGAAGAATTCAGAAACATCTTAACCCGGGCCTCCCATCAAGAACGATTGACAGAGTGCAAGGGTCGTAAGCTACTGATGTATACCATCCTGTATAATCTTTATCTGTTGCTTCCAGATAGCACCCGCAAAAGTTGGCTCGATGATATAGCAGCAGAATGTGGCTACAATGTTGACACTATTGAGAAGAAACATACAGGCAATGATCTTTCTTCTAAAGCGACCGAAGCAAAGATGAAAGAAATCAATGAGCTTTTTGAGGATTACCAATAGGTCTTCCTTTCGCACAACCTTATGAAAATGGCGCATATCCATATCGGGTATGCGCCATTTTTGTGTTTATACCCTCATTTGACCTCCCACTTTTCTCCCACTTGTTTCCACTAATGAGGTCAGCCAAACAAACCGAATATGTTTTCACTTGCTTAATTTACTATATATCAGAGCGATATATACAACCTTCAACTTTCTGAATTTATTTATTAGTGCCACTTGTAGACACTTTTCCACTTGAGACTTTTGCAGCGATTTAAAAATATTCATCGCAAATGATAACAAGTAATTTCATTATGCTGCAGAAGGATGACCTCAAGGAGGTTGTCCTCGAGATTCTCAAAGAACTGGGAATCGCGAGTCCAGTAATGGCTCAGGCCACAGAGGCTGATGCCGAGTATCTAACCCGTAATGAGGTATGCGCACGTCTGCACATCACCCCTACTACACTTTGGCGCATGGGAAAGCGCGGCGAGATCAAGGTCCACAAGATCGGCAGTCGCAACCTCTATGTCAAGAGTGAGGTGGATGAACTGGTGAGCAATGGACCGTCTGCCGACATCGAAGAGAAGAAAGGAGGTGTTGCGTAATGGCTGAGAAGATACAGGATTCCTTCGATCAGCTCCAGCTTCAGGAGGCAAAGAATGCCGGTGGCTTCCTTGTTGCCTCCATGAACGACACGCTGGAGAAGGCCAAGAAGCTGCCGCCGCTCGTACCGCTCTACGACAACATTGTCCTCGAAGGTGACCTCAGCGTCATCTTCGGGCAGTCGGGCATCGGCAAGACCATCTTCGCCATGCAGATCGCCAGTGACATTGCTGCCAAAGGCAAGCGCGTGCTGTATGTTGACTTCGAGATGACCGAGCGACAACTGTATGCCCGATACCAAAGCATCGTCTTCCCGGATACCTTCTTCCGAGCAGAGGTGGACAAGGACCATATCAACGATGACGTACTCAAGGGAATAGAGGAGGTAGCCAAGGCCAATATGGCGCAGGTCGTCTTTATCGACAACATCACCGCCCTGAGTCAGTCACTCGACAAAGGCTCCGATGCCGGTGTGCTCATGGCCGAGCTCAATCGCATGAAAAAGGAAAATGGCTGGACGATGATTATCCTTACTCATGTGCCCAAACAATACAGTGGAAACACACCACTTATCCTTTCCGCCATTCAAGGTTCAGCAAAAATCAACCAGCTGGTCGATGATGTGATTGGCCTTGCTCAGTCATGTAAGGATAAGTCTCTGGTCTATGTGAAGCAGTGTAAGTGGCGCAATGGTGAGCGCGAGCTCGATGCCGACCACGTAGCCGTTTATGAGCGCTGCAAGGATGAGGGCGGCAACCTCTGTTTCCAGTTCCGAGGCCAAGGCAAGGAGTCAGAACATCTGGCTGCTGCTACGGCTAATGAGAAGGAGGCAAAGATTGCCCGGGTGAAAGAGCTCCATGAGCAGGGCAAGTCTCAAACGGATATTGCCCGCGAACTGGGGATCTCACAGCCCACGGTATGGCGGATCATCCAATCCTTTAGCCCCAAGCCATCCGAGTAATTCACACTATTCACCTATTCAGGTTATTCATCTTATTCACATTATTCATGCTGAATAAATGAATAATCTGAATAAAGCAGAGCAGAATCAACTATGGAATATCCCGCTTACATGAAGATCATCGCCACCAAGGCTTTACCAAGCGAGCGCATGCTACTGGAGATCCGCAAGACCGATATCAAGCCGCACTATTCTTCCCTCACGGATTATCTGGACGCTGTCGTCAATTACTCCGCTGAAGGGATGAGGACTGTTGACAAACTTGTCGAGCGGTTCCATCTGGGAGCTGTCCGTCTGGTGCTGCAAGATCATTATGGTGCTGTCGTGCCACGCATCAACCGCAAGGGCAAGATCGTTGGTGGCAACGTGATGTACTTCAATGTCGACAACGGTGAGCTGCTCCGCAAAGATCCGTTGACCGACCACATGACTCACTGGTACTGCTTCGACTACTGCACCGACAATGATGTGTTCTTTGGCGAGCACCTGCTCTCCAACAAACCCATCGCTGTGGTGGTTGAGGAGAAGACTGCCCTGCTGGGCTCACTGGCTCTTCCAGCCATCGACTGGCTGGCAGTCGGCAGCGACTACCACCTCACCGACTCGATGATGGACCGTCTGTCTGGCCGACGTGTCATCCTCTTCCCTGATGACGTGTGCCACGACTACTGGAAGGAGCAGTTCGGCATTCGGTTCAAGGTGGATGCAGGCTTCGTCAGCCAGGACATCAATGCCTATCTTGTCGATAGGATCAGGAGTCCCAGCGGTAGTTGAAGAATGGTTCGCACGAACAGGGCTTTGCCCTAGTTATAGCCCACTATAACTACTTGCTTCGCTGCGTAGTTAGTGGGCTTAGGGACTTTCAGTCCCCGAGACCCCTGGACCAGAGAGTGACCCTCTCTCTGGACTCTCCGCTTAGGGAGACCCTAAGAACCCCTTTACACAGAACTATTGTAGAACTAATAAAAGATTTATTATGGCATTAAAAACATCCGTGCATATCAAGCCCTGCAACATCGGACAGAGCGAAGCACACAACGAACGTACAAAGGAATATCTCGCCCATATAAATGCGAGCAAGATCTATATCCGGCAAGACCTGACTGCCGAGAACCAGTCGTGGCGATCAGAGTTGCAGGGCAACATGCCCTTGCAACAGTATTATGATGCAATCGGCAAGATGGTGAAGGAGAAGACAGGCCGCGCCATGCAGACCAAAGAGCGCGAGCGCGTGAACAAGAAGACCGGCAAGGTCATCAAAATAGGTGGCTGCTCACCGCTTCGTGAAGGCGTAATCGTCTGCAAGGAGGACACCACCATGGAGCAGCTGCACCACTTCGCCGACCTCTGCCATGATCGCTTCGGCATCACCGCCCTGCAGATCCACCTCCATAAGGATGAAGGTCACTACACTGACCCCAACGACAAGAAGTCGTGGAAGGCCAACTGCCATGCCCACATCGTCTGGGACTGGATGAACCATGAGAATGGCCGCTCCTACAAACTCAATGCCGACGACATTAGCGGCATCCAGGACCTTGCTGCCGAGGCACTGGGGATGGAGCGTGGTGAGTCAAAGGCAGAGACCGGTGCCAAGCACCTGGAGCGCAACGACTACATCGTGGCCAAGCAGAAGGCAGAACTAGAGGCTGCAAAGTCGCAGACTGAGCAGCTCACCAAGGAGAAGGAGGTCAAGGACCAGCAGATAGCCACTCTTGATCGGCAGATCAAAGAGAAGAAAGAGAAGGCGAGTAAGGAGAATGGCAACGCCATACTACAAGGTGGAGCCGCCATCGCCAATGCCATCGCCAACAAGATGGGCAAAGGCAAGTATGCCGCTCTGGAGAAAGAAAATGAGGCGCTCAAACGGAAAGTACCGGAGCATTTGAAGCAGCTCCAAGCTTCCTATGAGGGCTATGTTGCCAAGAAGGTTGAAGAGGCTGTATCTCCTTATCGCCAGGAAAATGACCAACTGAAGCAGCAACTGGCAGAAACAAAAATGCACATCTCAAGGCAGAACGAGCACTTCAAAGACATGCAATCTATGTACCTCAGTTCCAAGCTTGACCTGCAGCATGAGAACTCGCAACTGAGCGGCCAACTGGAACAGATGAAGAACAACCTTTCGGCCTTCTTCAATCTTCTGGGAGAAAAGACTCGTCAAGCCATCTCTTCCATCCGGGAGTTCGCCTACGACGGCTGCTTCACGCGCTTCACCTTCCAGCAGGCATCGACGGTCAACAACTATCTGCTGGCCTACTCCAACCGCAAGATGGGCGCCAACACTCTCATCCTTCTTTCTCGTCCCTTCATTACCGAGCAAGGCTATGAGAAATCCAAGCCCGAGATCCACAACGTCGCCAACGACTTCGGCTGGTATGAAAGGGCCGAACAGCAGCGCATAGCAGAGGAGGAGCGCCAGAAGGTAGAAGAAGAGCAAAGGGAGCATCAAGAGAAACAGGCGCAAGAAAGGGCCCATCAAGCCGAGCTTGAACGCCAGAAAGTCAAGCGAGTTCCACCTAGACGAGCCCCTATAAAGCAAGATCGCCCGAGAAGTCGAGGGCTTCACCGCTAATCGTTATCGCACACAAATAAATTTCAGCAAAAAGTTGCCTCTTCCACAAATATTTCTTAAATTTGCGATTGAGTTAGCCAATACCTCTTTGTGAAGTGGTGTGCTATAAAGCTGCTCACTTACATACGAGCGTTTGCAAAATCGTCCTTTATCTGAAATGTGGAAGTTTCAATACCGAAGGGATGATGGGCAATATCGCTCACGTCAGGATTATTATACCCTTACTTCAAGGGCATGATATATCTTTTGGCGTGGGCTATTGCTTTATCATTTTCGGTAAGGCCCTTCCACAGCCTCAGGTAAGATGATGAGCGATAGTTCCCACGCTTTTCATTTTATAATCACCTTGCTTCTGGGAAACAGTGGGTACAATGACCTAACAACTATGAAGGCTATTTTTAGAATCTTCTTGCTCCTTTGTGGAGTAATTGGATTAGCATCCTGCTCTTCTTCTGACAGCGGAGGTGTGGATGAACCAGAGAACAATGGAACTGCAAAGTTCTACCTGTCTTACACGCTTAGCACTAATGGCGGACAGTCAATGAGCCGTGCGGCCAAGATGACCCGAGCCAGCAATGCTGATGTGTTCAATGAGTTCTACACTGAGATGCAGTCCGGAGCACTAATGGCTCCATCGTACACTCTGACGTTCAAAAACAACGGTAGCAATGTTACCTATACGGAAACGGGCAAGTGGTCAGAGCACGAAATGGTTACTTTACCTACCGGTACCTACCATGTTACTGGCTATTCTAAGGCTGATGGTGAAAACATCCAAGACAAGTGTTCTATCCTCTTTGAGGAAGATGTGGTTATTGACGCCAACACAACAGTTGTCCAGTTACATGCAAAGTACGACTGTTCGCTTCTCATCTTCAAGGGTGCAGATATTGCCTCATTGAAGAACTATAATGGCTCTGAGAGCAAGAGCTTCTTCTCTTTCAACAGCTATAAGTATGCGTTTGTAAACAACATTCTCTACAAATCCGACTCGAAGTCAGATGCTTATATCGAAGGCCAATACACTGATGGCAAGAGCTTCCGCGTTACTACTGGTGACCTCATCTTTGAGAAAGGCAAGTATTATATCTATGATCAGATTACTAATTCGTTTGTATTGCCACCAATGGAAGGGGGAAATGCAGAGTCGAATTCGGGATTAACGACGTTAGTACTGGATGCAAACTCCCAGCCTCCACTAGTCGGCGCAGTGATTAGCAATTACACTCCTAATATTGTTAAGAAAGGATTTATCATCTCAACTTCGGATAATAATCTAACCATTGATGACAAAACTACATATTACACGGAGTATTATTATAGTGATGAAAACTTCAATGACGATCCTAAAGATTTTAGAGTAATCGACTGTTCAAAAGACAATGAAGAGCAGTTTAACATATATCTTCATGTTCTGAAAGCAAATACTCAATATTATGTACGTTCCTATATTATCACTTCAGATGGAAGCATAACTTATGGAAATATCGTAACTGTGCAGTCGCAAAATTATAATAGATACGGTGGGTATGCAGGGTATGGCAATGTTTGGCACGCCTTCGATTATACGTTATTTGATCTTATGACCGACGAAATAATAGATCCCGATAAAGATGGTTTCTATTATTCCACAAACGAGAATCCAACTAATTGCTCATATCAAATAGGTACAAGTTATAATACCTGCTATAAATTTAAGACCCAATGGAATTATTATCTGTGGTATTACCATAATGCATTCCATACCAATGCAGACGACTTTGTTGAGAAACCTGTTGCCAAATATGCAGATGGTAAAGTTACTCTAAGAAAGAACAATGCAGACAGCGATAAGAATATCACCATCTATTATCAGGTGAATGGAGATGGAATGAGACCAGAAAACTTTGAACACACCTACAGTACGCCTATATCTGTAAAGAAAGGCGATATTGTGTATTGCTATGCTAAGAGCAATAAAGGATATATCTCATATACAAACGTATATAAGGTTTATTAGAACTGTTGCTTGATATCCCTATTTAGAATATTTCTGCCTCATTGAACTATGACATTTTTTCAATTCACTCCACAACCGTCACCCGATTCGTGTTGTGACGTAATGACAATGGTTGCAACGGCTATTTCGGCATGTGCAGCTATTGCGTCTGCGCTTATTGCAGGCTTTGCTTTATGTTTTGCATATAAAGAGTATGGACTCCATAAGAAACGTGAAGAGGCTGATGTAGTGTCAAAATTCAACGAACGCTACGACACTGACGAGAGAATTGCCGGAGTTGTTAAGATGCTCATGAAATACGAAGAAGAGAAAAGCAAAAATTCTGATGGCCAAAGTTTCAAATTGATTTTAGCAGAAGGCAATGCTTTTGATCGAGAACTATTCTTACGATTTTTCGAAGAACTACAAGTCTCCATAGAGAGCGGCTCGATAAACAAAGATACTGCCTGTTATATGTTCGCATATTATGCAATACTTGCAGATGGTATACCAGATTTTGTAGAAGATTTCAATGGACCTGCATGGCAAAAATTCCATAAATTCGCAAGTTCTATGACGTTCATAGCTAAAAAGAAGGGTTACTTTCCTGATTTGATAAAGGGTTGCTGCTGATTCACATCTTGAATTCTCCTGCCTGTTTTGGTCCAGGCGGGAGAATTCTCTCAATTCCTCTTCTCGGGATCTTTCCCATCCAATTCGAGAATAGGTAAAAATATTTTGAAAGTTGCAAGGGAAAGCGAAGGATTTTTGTGGTTTTCGATGGAATATTAAGAAAAAGCTATTATCTTTGCAGGTGGATATTCTAAGATTCATCAATTATGGCAGCAGCAACAGAAAACTTATACATCGACCTTCCCAAGAGCGACCTATCGTTCTTGCGCAAGCTTGCTGTGAATATGGGCTGGACGCTTCACCGCGAGCCAAAGTCTGGCATAGAGAAGGGTTTGGAAGATATTAAGGCTGGTCGAGTGTTCGAAGCCAAGGATGCTGACGATCTGATGAAACAGATCTTGGGATGATGTATCAATTGAAATATTCCTCCCAGTTCAAGAAGTCGCTGAAGAAGTGCAAGAAGCGTGGGTTAGACATTGAGAAGCTATCCCTTGCCATTCGCATATTGCAGAACACTGGCACTCTCCCTGCTGAGTATAAGCCTCATCCCTTGATCAACAATTTCAAGGGCTGCATGGAGTGCCACATTGAGCCCGACTGGCTTCTCGTTTGGAAGCAGAACGACACAGAACTTATTTTGTTGCTTGTCGATACAGATCGCCACACAGACGTATTCGGTTGGTAAGGCAACGCACCCAAGTTAATTGCGGTAAATTGTATGTAATCCCCTGCAATTTCACTTTACCACACACACCAAGTTTTTCGATTTGAATTTCACATGAATTTCACGTAAGGACAAAGAAAAAGCAGTTACTTGCGTGTAACTGCTTGATTATCATTGTGGACCAGCTAGGGCTTGAACCTAGGACCTCCAGATTATGAGTCTACAGGTGTAATGATGAATACACTACCAAGTTGGACTGGTGAAAATTGGACACTGAATGTAGGTATCACAGGTATTGATACAAACTCTTGCTGGTATGTATATCCATTGACGATGGCGCAGAACCTGCAGATACCTATATGACAACCAAGAATTTCATGCAGAATAGTCATGGTCCAACGCATTATATTTACAATGCCAATGGAGCAGTTGTGACGGATGCCAATAAGTGTGTAGTATATACGGAATATGATTCGATGTATGGTCTTGAAATGTATGATTATGGAGCACGACTATATAACGGACAGAGTATAAGTAAAAAATATTATGATTGCCTCCTAACCTTGTTTGATTAGGAGGCGTTAAAAACATATCTAAGTTTTAGAAGTTATACCCCAAAGAAA
>Ga0326512_10003241_pt1 | contig 11980 bp, 9 predicted proteins | sample 1_2617_0518_D_FD_203652 | JGI IMG/M metagenome (GOLD analysis project Ga0326512, IMG submission 203652) | Bovine rumen microbial communities from UC Davis, California, United States - 1_2617_0518 | ecosystem: Host-associated > Mammals > Digestive system > Stomach > Rumen | place: USA: California... | reverse complement strand
CATCTGAGGTGGCACAGGTATTGGCATCACAGACTATTCTGCAGTCAAAGCCAAAGTCTATGCGTATCAACATCGAGGGTGAGCTGCAGAAGGGTGTAACAGCAAAGGATGTGGCTCTCTATATCATGGCACAGATGACAACATCAGGTGCTACAGGATATGTAGTGGAATATGCCGGTTCTACTATCCGCAACATGAGCATGGAGGGTCGTCTGACACTCTCCAACCTCTCCATCGAGATGGGTTCAAGGGCTGGTATCATTGCTCCTGACGAGACGACGTTTGCATACCTCAAGGGCCGCGAGTATGCTCCAAAGGGTGAGGCATGGGACAAGGCTGTTGCTTACTGGAAGACTCTGAAGAGCGATGACGACGCTGTATTTGACAAGGAGGTGACATATAAGGCTGAGGACATTGCTCCACGCATCACATACGGTACGAACCCTGGTGCCGGCATCGCTATCGACGGTACTGTACCGACTCTCGATTCTGTTTCTGCAGAAGAGGCTGCACAGCTGAAGAGCCAGCTCGACTATATGCAGTTTGCTCCTGGTGAGAAACTGGAGGGCAAGCCTGTGGATTATGTATTCCTCGGCGCTTGTACCAATGGTCGCATAGAAGACTTCCGCGCTTTCGCATCAATAGTAAAAGGTAAGAAGAAGGCCGACAATGTTGTTGCTTGGCTCGTTCCGGGTTCTTGGCTCGTACGCCAGCAGATTATCGACGAGGGCATTGACAAGATTCTTGAGGAGGCTGGCTTCGAACTGCGTCTGCCATCATGCTCTGCTTGTCTTGCAATGAACCCAGACAAGGTGCCTGCAGGAAAGCTGGCAATCTCTACTTCTAACCGTAACTTCGTAGGACGTCAGGGACCTGGTGCACGTACCATTCTTGCCAGCCCGCTGACAGTTGCTGCAAGTGCTGTAACAGGTGTCATTACGGACCCGAGGAAGATTTAAAGTTTAAAGTTCAAAGTTTAAAGTTTAAAGATTTAGAGTAAAATGGCAAAACAGAAATTCAACATAATCAAGTCAACTTGTATTCCTATCGAGATTGACAACTGTAATACGGATCTCATCATCCCAGCACGTTATCTGGCATTCACCACACGTGATCCGAAGTTTTTTGGTGAAGCTTTCATGCACGACCTGCGTTACGATGCTAACGACAAGCCTGTAGCTGATTTCGTCATGAACCAGCCTGAATACAGCGAGGCACCTCATGAGGGTGTTCACGAAATCATCGTTGGCGGTAAGAACTGGGGCTCCGGTTCTTCTCGTGAGCATGCTGCATGGGCAATAGCAGGATATGGCGTTCGTGTGGTTATATCTTCATCATTTGCTGATATCCACCGTAACAACCTCCTCAACTGCTTCGTGCTGCCCGTCATCGTAACACCAGAATTCCAGGCAGAACTCTTTGCAAGCATCAAGAGCAACCCTCAGACGGTTGTGACAGTAGATGTGCCAAACCAGACTGTTACCAACGAGGCAACAGGCAAGAGTGAGAAGTTTGAAATCAACGGCTACAAGAAATACTGTCTGATGAATGCCCTCGACGACATCGATTTCCTGCTCGAGAATCAGGACAAGATTGTTGCTTGGGAGGAGAAGAAAGCCTAGAATAGCCTAGGTACCTAGAATTGCCTAGGACTGCATAGAACTGCCTAGTCTCCTAGGATTTCCAAATAATTCCACAAAATGTTCAATTATATCGAAATACTCGACTCAACACTCCGTGATGGCGAACAGACCAACGGAGTGTCCTTTTTGCCCCACGAGAAGCTGAGCATAGCACGTCTGTTGCTTAAAGACGTCAAGGTCGATCGCCTTGAGGTTGCCTCAGCACGTGTCTCTGAAGGCGAGAAGGAAGCCGTCACTATGATATGCCGCTATGCCCAGCAGCTGTCTGCCGCTCCTGTAGAAGACGGTGGCAGGCCTGATGCTCTCGAAAGCATCGAGGTGTTGGGATTTGTTGACAACGGAAAGTCCATCAAGTGGATTACCGACTGCGGCGGCAAGGTTATCAATATGCTGACGAAGGGGTCTGAAAACCATTGCGTCCACCAGCTCTCAAAGACGCCCGACGAACACATTGCCGACATCAAGGCTAATGTGGCAATGGCGCAGGAGGCTGGCCTCAGCGTCAACATATACCTTGAGGACTGGAGCAACGGTATGCGCAACAATGCCGACTATGTGTATCACATGATAGAATCGCTGAGCAACATCGGCATCAAGCGTTTCATGCTCCCCGATACGCTCGGAGTACTGACACCGACAGAGACGGGACAGTTCTTCAAGGATATCACCACACGCTTTCCTGACCAGCATTTCGACTTTCATTCCCACAACGACTACGACCTCGCCGTGGGTAACACGCTGGCTGCTGTCCGCAATGGTGCGAAGGGTGTCCACGTTACTGTCAACGGTCTGGGCGAACGCTGCGGCAATGCCCCACTCGCTTCTGTCCAGGCTTCGCTGCACGACCAGCTGGGCATCACGACATCCATTCAGGAGGATATGCTCAACGAGGTGTCACGCGTTGTTGAGGGATACTCCGGCGTCACGATTGCTCCGAACCAACCTATCGTAGGCGACAACGTCTTCACACAAGTGGCGGGAGTGCATGCCGACGGCGACAACAAGCACAATCTCTATTGCAACGCCCTCGTTCCGGAACGCTTCGGACGAAAGCGTGAATATGCTCTCGGCAAGAATTCCGGTAAGGCGAATATCGAGAAGAATCTTCAGGAACTGGGTTTGGTGCTCACCCCTGAGCAGACCAAGAAGGTGACACAGCGTATCACCGAACTGGGCGACCGTAAAGCCCTCGTCACACAGGATGACCTGCCATTCATCGTGGCTGACGTGCTGAAACACTCCGCCCCCGAGGACAAGGTGAAGCTGAAGGGTTATATGGTCAGCCTCTCTTACGGTCTGAAGCCCCATGCCTGCGTAAAGATAAGCATCAACGGCAAGCGCTACGAGGCCGACTCTTCCGGCGACGGTCAGTACGATGCTTTCGTAAAGGCCCTACGTTATATATATAAGGAGACGTTGGGACGTACCTTCCCAATGCTTGAGAACTATACCGTCACCATTCCTCCCGGCGGACGCACCGATGCTCTCGTGCAGACGCAGATAACATGGCGCATGAAGGACGGCAGAGTACTCCGCACCCGCGCCCTCGACGCCGACCAGACAGAGGCTGCAATCAAGGCGACAATAAAGATGCTCAATCAGATAGAGCCGGAGTTCTCGAAAGAATAAGGAGTTCCATAGGATAACCTAGGATTTCCTATGATTGCCTAGAATAAAAAAAGCAGGAATCGCAATTACGCGGTTCCTGCTTTGCTTTATATACACGTAAAAGCAAAAACAATATGAAAGAATGTCGCGGTTGACCCGCGAGCATGAAAAATCGTCTCGACAACCTCGCGGTTGGCCCGCGAACGAGAAAAATCGTCTTGACAGCCTCGCGGTTGGCCCGCGAGCGTAAAAAATCGTCTTGACAGCCTCGCGGTTGACCCGCGAGCGTAAAAAATCGTCTTGACAGCTTCGCGGTTGACCCGCGAGCATGAAAAATCATCTCGACAACCTCGCGGTTGACCCGCGAGCACTCTTCACTCTAAAAGGTCCGGCCTTAGACGTTTCGTGCGCTCTAGGGCCTGTTCTAATTCCCACTCCTTTATCTTTGCCTCGTGGCCGGAGAGAAGGATGTCGGGGATGCCCCATGTCTCGTCGGGATTGGAGACGGGATGATACTCCGCCGGACGGGTATATACTGGAGGCTCCAGAAGGTTGTCCTGAAAAGAATCGGACAGCGCACTCTCTACGTCGCCAATCACGCCAGGGATGACGCGGACGATACTGTCTGCCATAACTGCGGCAGCCAGTTCTCCGCCTGTAAGGACATAGTCGCCGATGCTCACCTCCTTCGTGATGAGGTGTTCGCGGATGCGGTAGTCGATGCCTTTGTAGTGGCCGCAGATGATGATGATATTCTCCTTCAGGCTCAGCTCGTTCGCCATCGGCTGGTCGAACTTCTCGCCGTCGGGGGCAGTGAATATCACTTCGTCATAATGTCTCTCAGCCTTCAGCGCCGAGATACACGCATCCAAGGGTTGACACTGTATCACCATACCGGCCTTGCCGCCGTAGGGATAGTCATCAACGCGGCGCCATTTGTCAGCGGTATAATCACGTAGGTTGTGGATGTGTATCTCTGCCAGGCCCTTACTCTGGGCACGTCCCAGAATGCTTGTCGTAACAAAGCCCTCAAGCATTTCCGGCAATACGGTTATAATGTCTATTCGCATACTTTTATTTTTAGTTAGGAGTTAGGAGTTCGGAGTTAATTCCTCATTCCTCATTCCTCATTCCTAATTCCTAATTACTCCTTATTCTTTGTGTCCATACATATTGTCACGGGGCCGTCGTTGAGCAGTTCGACTTTCATCTCTGCTCCGAACTCGCCCGTCATGACAGGCTTGCCAACTTCGTGCTCCATCTCCTTCACGAAAGCCTCATATAGCGGCACCGTCACCTCATGGCTGCCGGCACGCAGGTAGCTGGGGCGGTTGCCCTTCTTGTACGATGCCCATAGCGTAAACTGCGACACCACGAGAACCTCGCCGCCAACGTCAAGAAGACTCTTGTTCATCACTCCAGCCTCATCGTCGAAGATGCGCAGGTTGGCAATCTTGTGTGCCAGCCAGCTGATGTCCTCACTCGTATCGGCATTCTCACAGCCCAGGAGTATCAGCACTCCCTGCCCGATGCGGCTTTTCTCTTTTCCCTCTATGGTAACGGATGCATGCTGCACCCTCTGTATAACTGCTCTCATATTTCTTTATTTTATGGTCTAAGGTCTAAGGCTAATTTCCTTAACTCTTAATTCTTAACTCTTAACTCCCCCATCACTTCCTTTGAAAATATTGCGTCCAACGTGAATGTTGCGGCGTCGTTGGTGGCACGTATCGGCATTCTGATGCGGAGGTCTTTGTTTACAATGTCACGATATTTCTCCTTTCCCGTAAACCAGTAAGCGTAGGCCTGCAACCTCGGAATGCGGAATTTGTTCTGACTTATCTTCAACGCCTTTTCCTTATAATCACAACACATGTCAAGCCACGTCTGCTGCCACTTCTCCGCCGTCGCCTTGCTTTCCTTATTGTCCGCAAACGGCATCGACAGCATCATCTCTACCATCATCTCAAAACCGCCCATCAGTGGCAGCAGATGGTTGGTGTTCTGCATGGCTGTGTCACCCTCCCATGTTATGATGCCCGTTGCGGGGTCGTAGCCTAACGCCTTCGGGCCGGAGAAGATACCGTGAGGCAGGTTGTTGACACTCTCCATGCCACGCTCTATCTTGTCACGATACTTGGTGTTCTGCGTCCTCTCCCACTCCGTAAACCAGTTCGAGGCATACGCCAGCCAGTCGGGACCAATTCTCAGTCGTGCCGGTGCCGTGCATGGTGTCTCGGGGCTGCGCGGCTGTGCCAGACGCATCGGGTCGAGGGTGTAAAGCAGTTGGTCGGCATCCACCACCTCGTGCATCACGTCACCCATGCGTTCGTCTGCCGTGAGGTAGTAAAGGAATCTGTTCCAGAAAGCCTCCGAGATGCGTGCCTCCTTAGCACCGCATCCCCAGTGCAGCACATTATGGCGCGTGCCGAGGCCTTTATGCGGACCTATGTGGTAGCAATCCACTTCACTGTTATGGCGCGTCATCGCCACAGCCATCCGCCACACCTTCGGGCAACCGGTGCGCAGGAATTCATACCACAGCATGGCAGGCGTGCCGAGTTCTGTATTGTCCCACGCAAAACCGCCCACATCATAATACCACCGCACGCCGTCTTCCGTCGGCATACCGGAGTGCATCACGTCGCCGTAGTTGAAGTATCCGTACCAACCGTTGCGCTCCACCTCCTTGGCATAATAGTCAGCGATGTCATACAGTTGCTTGTCGAGGTCGCTGCCGTTGTCAAGGCTCCATATTCCGAAGGCGCGCTTGCTGTGCAGATATTCTCGCGGCATGACAAACTGCCTGTGGTCTGCCACTTCACCGAGATGCAGGCTGAGGGTGTCTATCGGTTCATCGTAATCATACACATACACCACCGAAGTGCGGGCAATGCCGTATGCCGTGCTCATACCGGGCTGCACATCCTCGTATGCTGCCTCCAGAGTATGCGGTATCGTGTCATAGTGGGCAAAGTTCATCTTCTCGGCCTCTGGACTCCACAGGTACAGGCTCACCGTTGCACTATCGCCGCGGGCGTCATCTATCTGCAACGTCGAAGGATATGACTGCCAGAAGTCATTGAGGTGGAAGGCATAGCTGCTCTCCTTGTTTCCCACCGCCACCACACCAGGGGCACGATGGCCTTCTGTTGTTCCTATCCACGGACTCACCTCCGTAGCTCTCTTCCTTATCGAAAAGCCGTTTGGTGACAACTGCGACAAGCGGAAACCATCCCACGCCGCAATACTTTCTATCATGCGGCGGCTGAGGGCATCTTTCGGATTGCCTTCGTCATCCAATGCTATGGGGCGACGTGCTATCAGCGGCTTTACAGACATCATGGCAGCGTGTGTGGAATCGGTCAGGAATGCCACCTTTCTGTCGTACATCCTGCCGCTCATCGGAACCTTAAAGCGCAGCGCTAATGACTGCAGGCCGTTGTGGTTCGTCGCGCTGTCAATAAAATGCGTGATGACAAATTTCTGCTCGTTGTTACCTTTATATATATAGCGGCGCATCACGAAGTTGTCGCCTTCGTATTTCGTCACCTTACGAATCTTTCCGTCATACACCTCAGTGGTCTTCTTAACGGGCAGTTTTTTACCATCCTGCTCCAGCCAAAAGTTTTCGTTTTCGTTTTCGTTTTCGTTTTTCTGCGGCACTATCGTCATCGCTCTCCACTTCACGCTGCCGTCAGGCCAGTATGCCATATTCCACTGCTCCGAAGGTTGCTCGCAGCGTATGCTTTCCTTCGCCCCCAGTTCTCCCTGTAGGAATGGTATGCCGAAGGTCTGTGGCTTTTTGTATGCCTCCGGAAGAGTTATTTCCTTACAGTTGGTATTCGGCATTTGCCTGAACGAAAAATTCTTCAGCTGCGCATGCGCCAATGTCGTCCTGAATCCGAAGAAGCCCTCCGTCAGCGGATGCAAATCTATGAAGTCCACAAGGCATTCGCCATCGATGATGTACCTCACCCTGCCGTCAATCTGTTCCAATTGTATGTGATACCAATGGTCGGGCTTTATCATGTGCGCCTCGTCGGTGTATTCTCTCAAAATGGCAGGACGGTATTCCGGCTGCTCGATACCCCTGCTGTCACCGTTATACCTGCGGAAACGTGTTGTCTTGTTATAGTTGCCGCCGTAGCCCATGTAGTACATCGTCTGGGCGTAGTAATCTACGAAGCGTCCCGACTTTGCGCCGCCCGATGCCATCCAGAAACAGTTCAGGTCAGACACTCTTTCGTCGCTCACAATGCGGGCATCATATTCTATCACGACATTCCCCGTCATCTTCTGAGTATTCCACAGCGTCAAGCCGCCCGGCGCATGAATATCAGCCACGCTGTCGTCCAGCCACTTTACGTAGCCGTCCTTCTCAGCCTCCACGCGCCATCCCTTCGCAGCCATACAACCGGCCGCAAACAACATCAAAAACAAAAGTCCAAAAACACGTTTCATGGGTGCAAAGATACAGAAAATTTCTATCATGCAAGATTATGTGAGAAAAAAATATTACTTTTGCACTTAACTTTTTTCTCTTTTCTGCGTATTATAAGTAGAGATGTCTCCACAAGAGTTTGAAAATATAGTTCCAGCACTGAGACCATTGATGGTGAAAGTGGGGCGCGATTTCTTCGGCAACCAGACGGATGCTGACGATGTTGCGCAAGAGGGACTCATTCGCCTCTGGAACTATTGCGAACGCCTCGATGCACGACGCAATATGGAGGCTCTGGCCGTAAGGGTAGCAAAGAACGTATGTGTGGAGATATACAGAAAAAGGAACAATAACACAGTCGCCCTAAACGAAAGATTAAAAGACGACACAACCGCTGATGCCCACCTGAATGCAGAAGAGACGCAACACAAGATAGACGAAGCCATCGAACGACTGAGCCCACGAGAACGGGAGCTGCTGCGGAAGAGGCACATCGAAGGGCATACAGCAGAAGAGATAGCAAACGAGACAGGCATTCCGAAGCCTTCAGTAAAAAGCATTATCTCAATGGCAAAAAGAAAACTTATTAACGACTTACAAAAGATACAGAAATGACGAAGAAACAATATAACGACGATGCTCTCTACCAAGAGATTATGGCAAGTCTGGAGCCGGGCGCTGCGGAGTATGACCGCATGATGGTCAGTGGAGAGGCTCCAGCAAAGAGGAAAAGAGTTTCTTCTTTGGTTTGGTATGCCGCAGCTGCTGCCGTTGTCGGGTTGCTGGTTGTCACTGCCACACTGTTTGTCGGCAACGAGGATGTCGGACAAAACATTGCAATCACCATTCCTGCCAGCGAGGGGAAGCACCTTGCGGAAAAGGAAGCCGCAGTGCCGCACATGGAGAATGCCGACAGCGACCTTCACAGGCTCACGGCAAAGATAGAGACCGTACAGGAGCAGCAGTCTCTCTACCCTACTCCACAAAAAAGCATATATACCGCCATGCTGCCGGAAGTGGATTTCTGTCCCGAAGAAAGCGACGATGCCGCGCGCAGCAATGCTGTCAGCAGCGACAATGTCCGCCTACCACAGGTCAGCAAGGAGCGTTCCTTCAACTTAGTGTGCAAGGTAGTGCTTCCAGAAATAATAGCGTGTGCCGACTCAACAATATACCAAAGCACTGGCATGATGGTGGCATGCGACGAAATAGAATATAACGACAACCCCTTTAAAAACGTATCACTATGAAAAGACTTTTCCTGACATGGGCCATGAGCCTTATTATGACTGCGACATTCGCACAAGTTATTTCCGTTGGCTCCACCGCTCCCGTTGACGTTCCCCAGAAGATGGCAGAATATCCCGGCGGCATTAGTGCTCTGATGAACTTCCTGCAAAGAACGCTGAAGTACCCCAAGGACTGTGAGGCAGCCGGTATTGAGGGACGCGTGGTGATGAGGTTCGTCATTAATGAAGACGGCACCATTTCTGACATGGAACCCCTGAATTCGCCCGATGAGCGTCTTACCTCCGAGGCAAAGCGCGTAATAAATCTGATGCCGAAGTGGACTCCCGCTATGGACAAAGATAAGAAGGTGAAGATGAGATACAGCCTGCCTATAACCTTCCGCCTGCCCGACAAGAAGCAGACCCTCGACAAGGATGCCTGCGAAGAAATCTCACGCCAGATAGCCGGCAAGAAGGAGAATCCGCGTGGACTGTACAGGCTGATGGGATTCACCTACGAAAACGGCACCGCCGATAAGGAGGCGCACATAGAGCAGTACAAATACTGCACCGACAGCACTACGCTTCAGTTGCAGATACAGAAAAACATTGAGAACGGCGACAAGCCAGAGTTCTGGATGACGATACTAAACCAAGACCGCCGTCCGCTGAACTACACCGGCAGGGTGGCCGACAAAGACATCAGCATCTTCGACAGCGGCAGCAAGGGTTTTAAGCTGCGCTGGCACAACACCATCATGAATACCGAATACATGCCAATGGGCCAGTACATTACGGAGCTCTACAGTTCCGACTACAAGATTAGTCCGAAGATACAGCGTGTCATCGACCTGCTGAAGATGCATACCGCACAGCCCGGTGAAAACAAGTTCTACGGCTGCTGGCGCCGCGTGGGCATACTGACGAAGGTTGACGGCATGGACATGCTGATGCCCGGACACCAGGACCTCTACCAGATATTCGACAAGGACGTCTATCTGCACTTCTACAATCTGGTGGAAAGCAGGATGTATGCCTACTGCATCATGCGCCCCATACAATACAAGTCCGACAATCTCTTGATACAGTACGGCGGCGAGAGCAAGATAGAATGGGTTGACGGCAACACCTTCAAGTTACTCTTCGACCGCGGCGACGGCACCATAGTAACAGAACTGTGGAAGCGCTCCGGTCTGCCTGAGAGGTATCAGCAGGCCTTCGGCACCAATGTTCCTGTGTATCAGGTTCCGGCAAACCCGTTGCCGAACTATTTCGGAAACTAACAGAAGACAAACTTACCACCACTATGGTGTTAGTAAATAAAGGTTAAGTAATTTAGTGTACACACCCCCTCGCCCAAGTCTGTGAAGATGCCAGCGAGGGGGATATTTGTGTGGTTGCAGCATGAGCGGCTTTGGCGATAGCTGTCTGTTTTTCTGAGGATTTTGTTTGTACGCGGCGTTTTGAGGCTTTTGCATCGTGAAAGGATGTGGTTTTGCCACCTAAATGTTTCAAACAGTAACCGAAAATACTATATTTCGTAAATTCCTGCCGCTATTTTGGGCGATTTACGATTTTATTCTTTACCTTTGCAGCCAGAAAAATAAACAACTAACCCAAAAATACCGAACATTATGAAAAAGAGTTTGTTAACACTTGTGCTCACAATGGCAGCGATTGCCGGCGCAATGGCACAGAGCATCACGAATGCTACGTTCAGCTACACCTTCAACGGTGAAGGGAGGAGGATGAGTTGCCCCGCATCGGGCCTCGATGTAGTTGACCTGACAGGCACGGTGGCAGAGAACCTGAAGATTGACGCCATCACAGTGCAGACCAGAGGCAACATCAGCGACGTAACGATGTACGCATACAACTACAAAAGCGGAGAAGAGCCCTCCGAGATTGTGGAAGTTCCACTGGTGGCACAAGAGTCGCAGCCGGGCGATGAGTACGTTTGGTGGTATATTCCGTCAGAGACGATTGAGAGGATGGACGGCGGCTACTTAGTAAATAATAACAACAAAAGTACCGCAACCAGATACTTCAGCTTCTATTTCGTTGCCAACAAGGACAAAAGCCCTATATATTACAATAACGGTGGTAACTACTACTCAATACGCTACAAGACAGAAAATGGCGGCGGTGGCGGCCAGGGCGGCAGCATAACCTTCTACGACAAGAATACCGCTACGCTGAGCCTGAGCATGACCGGCGGCAAATATTCCAACATCACCTATACATACAACGGTGACGGCACACGCAACATCTCCGACAACCCTGGCGGAGTCAGCTCACTCCAGATAAGCGGATTCACCCTGCGCCTGCAGCGCTCCAGCGCAAATCTGGAAATTGCAAGTGTCAGCGTGCAGTACAAGGTCTATCAGGACGGCTCCGACGGACAGTGGAACACCCTGAACTATGACTTCCAGCAAGACGAGGGCGGCAACATCCTCGCAAAGAAATACACCGGCACGACATCCACGCAAGACCTTACCAAAGGACTCAAGCAGGGCACGACCTACGTATTGGAAGTGAAGTACCAAATAATAGACAAGAACGGCAACTACTACTTCTTCACGCCATCCGGCGGTTACGATCAGTATAGGTTCTCCGTTAATGGCGGCGGTGGCGGCGGCGAAAGCGTTCGCGGTGACTTAAACGGTGACGGCGAGGTTAGTATGCCGGACGTGATGTTCTTGATACAGAGAATCCTCAATGGAAAATTCCCTGACGAATAAGCAGACAAGCTAAGAGTTAGGAGTGAGGAGTGAGGAATTAGGAATTAGGAATTAGGAATTAGGAGTTGCGGTGCAACTTATAAATTTCTCCACAGCGGGGCGAGGAATATAAAAAACAGGAACTGCAAGTTGTGCGGTTTCTGTTTTTTGTTGTCCGTTCCCGTAATTATCCCTTTAACGAGGGGGATTTTTTGTGGTTCTCTTGCACGGGTCGGGATTTTTACTTACCTTTGCAGCCGTTTATTACTAATTTATTCACAATACAAATATGAAATTCTTTCAATTAATTAATCATTTCAGGCTGTTTTTAGTTAC
>Ga0326512_10003240_pt1 | contig 11982 bp, 21 predicted proteins | sample 1_2617_0518_D_FD_203652 | JGI IMG/M metagenome (GOLD analysis project Ga0326512, IMG submission 203652) | Bovine rumen microbial communities from UC Davis, California, United States - 1_2617_0518 | ecosystem: Host-associated > Mammals > Digestive system > Stomach > Rumen | place: USA... | reverse complement strand
TGATAATATTGAGAATTTCACAAAAGGGTTTATTTTTCCAGGATCCAAAACAGGTAAGCAAACTCATACCTATTTTTATGTTGATGAATCCTATGAAGATAAGAATGGAAATCTAACAGGAGATTCTATTGATTTATCTCCATGTGATTATCTTCTGGATGTAATTAATATAGAGGATTGGGAGAAAATGTTTGAAGAGGAGATAGAGGTGCAGACATATGAAGAAATTTGAGGCAAAAGATTGCAAGAATAAACAAGAGAGCTATGGAGAAATTTGTGTGAAGTGTAACAAGTGCGGAAGATTTGACAAGGAAGAGGAAAAAAGTGAGGTAGACAATGGGAATGACGATTGATAAAGCTATTAATGGTATCGAGAAAAGAATATTGCCTATTTTTGATAATGATGCAGACCATCAATCTCTTGTTAAGGCATTAGATACAATGCGCAAGTATCAGAAGATTGAGGAAATAGTAAAAGAATGGAGAGAAAGTGGTTTATTACAAGATAAGTTTTATGACTTAATAAACGAGGTATTGAAAGATGGGAATGACAAGTAATTATTATCATTTTGAAAAAGACCTTCAGGATTATCCTGATGCCTGGTGCTATGTTGTTTGGAGTGCCAGAGGCAAGGGAAAAACATATTCTGCACTAAAATATTCATATGAAAGTAAGATTCCAATTGTTTACATGAAAAGGACAATTGAAGATGTTCAGCTTATTTGTAATTCCAATTCTTATGGTTTTGATCCTTCTCCATATGTTCCTATAAATAGAGATTGCCATTATAACATCCATGCAAGAACAATTGAAAATGGTATAGGCGGATTTTGGGAGTTTGAAGATGATGAGCCTTCAGGCCTTCCTATCTCTTATTGCCTGGCAGAATCTGCAATCAAAAAATTTAAAGGTTTTGATTTCAGTAGATGTGATTGGATTGTTTTTGATGAGTTTATTCCTCAGCTAGGTGAGAGGATATCAAGAAAAGAGGGAGAACTACTCCTCGATTTATATATGACAGTTGCAAGAGATAGACAAAAGAGGGGCAAGGCTCCTTTAAAGCTCATACTATTTGCAAATGCTGAGGAGATTTCAACTCCAATCACAAACACTCTTGAGATAGTAGATATTATGGCAGATCTTAATGCCTCAGGGCAAACTCACTTTATGGATGATGAAAGAGGGATCTTACTTCATCATATTACAGATGCAGAATTCCCTCTGCAGGAAGAAGAAAAGCATGGAATATATGAGGCTATGAAAAATACTGCATGGGGCGCAAAGTCTTTTGAAGGTTCATTTTCAAATAATGATTTTTCAAATGTGCAGAAGATGAGCATCAAGGGCATGATGCCTTTTATACATGTGCATGTAAATAATCACGATTATTATATTTATCTTCATAAGAACACAGGCCTCTATTATATGTGCACTTCCAGAGGCTCCTGCATGTTTGATTATAACCTGGATAAAGAAAATGATCAGAAAAGATTCTGGATTGAGCATCAGGCAGAGCTTCGAGATGCATGCATAGAAAACAAAATGAAGTTTCAAAAATACTCCATGTATGACCTGATTATGAATTATAAAAAGTTTTATAATATCTATTGACAAAAAGTATATACTATAATAGTATATACTTATGAAAAGGAAATTGATGGATATATTAAAACAAGTTGATGCAATCTACTGCAAAAATAAAGATTGCTATGAAATCAAACAGGAAGTTATAAAGATAATTAAGGAGAAGATACAGGATGAAGAAGAAAAAATTCAAATTTGAATATAAGGGCCTTGAAATAACATCATCTGATGTGATGGACTTTCAGGAGCTTACAAGATTGTTTTCATATGCTGCATTATGGGAGAGGCATCTTCAGCACACAAAAGAATGCAATGAGTTTGAGATCCTGGCAAATGATGTTTTAGAAAAAATAAGGGAGCAGATAAATGCAGAAGTATAAAGGAATATTCTTAAAATTAAATACTGTTTCGGATCTTCCTGTACTTAATAAGCTACAGCAGATCAAGAATAAACAGGGATATATAAAGCATCTTATCAATGAAGATACTTTTATATATAAAAAATACAGGAAGGAGGAAATCAATGAACAATGTAATCATCATAACTCTTGATGATACTCAGGCAGAACACAATTTTAATGTTTCATTTCAGAATGATCCATCATTATCAGAACTTATCACATCAAAACTGATAATTGAGGAGGTTCTGGAGCACAATTTTAATAAGGGTGATATCTTATTAAAGCAGGGGATTATCTACGGAAAAATCAGAGATATTGAAGAACTAAGGAGGAAATTATAATGGGAGAAAGTAAAGAAGCTCCAACACTTAAACATGTTACCATCAATTTCAAGGATGGCGATACAATCGGAATTGATTGCCTGGATATGGTTTTAAATCAGGGATTTTTAACAGTGTTTATTCCGGAAGATGATTTTGGAAATAAGACTGTTCAGGCCTACAATATTGATTCAATTTCAGATTGGGAGTTTATTCAGAATGGAGGGGAATAATATGAGGGCATATCTCAAAAATTCATCAATTGAGCTCGAGATCAAGAATTTTTTCAATGTATACAATGAGGGGAATGTTCCATGCCTCATGTGTGACTGCTATGTAAGAGCCTATGATTCAATTGAATCAATTCCTGCATCAAGGATTGAGATAAAATAATTTTAATAATGAAAGGATGATGAAAGATGAAAAAGAAGGAAGTTAATGAAGTAGTTGATGTTAATGCAAAGGTAACAAGAGCAAACCAGGTTGATGATGTAGTATTCTTTGATATGGAACTCAATGGAGTTTCAATCTACGGCCTCAAGGTTGTTGAAGGTTCAAGGGGTGATTTTATCGGATGGCCTTCTCATAAGGGCAAGGATGGCAAGTACTACAATTATGCATGGTGTAAACTTTCTGACGAACAGCAGAAGGATATTATACATCAGGTTGAGGAAATGTTATAATATATTTGAATCTGCCTGATTCATTGGTTTCATTTTCCCCATGAACCAAAATCCCATGTGCAAACAGCGAAAAGGGGCCTATTTGATAATAGGCTCCTTTTTGTTTATACTTTATATAAAGGAGGTTACAGGACTATGGGAAGTGACATTTTAATAGCATTAATTGCAGGGGCATCTTCAATTCTTGGATCCTCGGCAGGAGTTTTTGCATCAAGTAAACTCACAAATTATCGTTTGGAACAATTAGAGAAAAAAGTTGATTCTCTTGGAAAACGTGATGATGAGATAATTGTTCTCCAGGAGCAAATGAAGGGAGTGATCGAGGATGTTAAAGAACTTAAAAAACGCTGAATTTTCAAAGAAGTTACTTATTTTCGTTGAGGCTTTAATACTTGCACTTTTTGTTTTGGTAACAGTTGCAACTTTTAAAGGCCTTGTTGATGCACTTGTTGCACTAATAACAGGTGTTTTTTCTCTTGCATCTATTGCCTTTGGTTTTTACTTCTGGAAGGCAAAAAACGAAAACATCAGGAAGTATGCAAAAGGCATTGATTATGAGGATATCAAAAAAATTGCAAAAATGTATGACGCAGTTTTTAAAGAGGATAATCGCCCATGAGCACAATGTATGGAATTGATTTATCCAAATGGAATAGGGTAAACAATTATAAAAGCATTGCGGATTTTGGAATGCAGTTTGCCATCATAAGAGCAGGAGGCAATTTTGGAGGATTTTATACAGATCCTATGTTTAAAACTCATTATGATGGATGTAAAAATGCAGGCCTTTTTGTTGGAGCATATTATGATTGCGGAAAAAATTTCATTGGAAATCTTGAGGGCCTGAGGGATGCAGAACATTTTGTGAAGCTCCTCCAGGGAGGCAAATTTGATATGCCTGTTTTCATGGATATTGAAGCAACTCCAAAAAGATACAGAAAACAGATTACAGATGCAGCCATTGCATTTTGTGATTATATGGAAGATAAAGGATTTTTTGTCGGCATTTATGCATCAGATATTTCAGGTTTTAAGGAATCCCTTGAGTATAACAGACTAACAGATTATACAACATGGGTTGCCAGATATGGAAGAAAACCTGAGTACATAAAATATCCTGGCATGTGGCAGTACTCATCAAATGGTTCAGTGCCTGGAATACAAGGAAATGTTGACCTGGATAGAACAGACGTAAACTATCCCTTTATAATAAAGAAAGGAAAATTCAATGGTTATTGAAGCATACTCAGGTTTTACTAAAAAACCAAATTCAACTCGGCAGCCTTCAGGATCTGGAACACAACTGACAGTGAGATTAAAAGAAAACTGCAGCGTGTTAAATCCAATATTTATAGTTAATGGGTACAATTTATCACATAATTATATCAAATGGGGATCCAGATATTATTTTATTGATGATATTGTGATTCTTTCAAACTCCCATGCAGAATATATCTGCAGGACTGATGTTCTTGCAACATATAAAAGTGATGTTGGAGGATCTTCTCAGTATGTTACAAGATCAGCATCTTCATATGATGGGGATATTGTTGATATGTTATATGCAACTGAGTGCGATATAACTCAAACATCAAATGGAGCTGCGCAGGATCCTGGATGGACAAGAGATATAAATTCAGGATGTTTTGTAATTGGTGTTATGGGAAAAAATGCAGGACAGAACGGAGGAGCAGTTACTTACTACGCAGTTAAGCCTTCTGCAGTGCAGGCAATAACAAATTATCTGATGGATCCTCAGAATCTTAATGTCACAGATATCTCTGATGCTCTTTTGGAGTGCATATTTAATCCCATGCAGTATATTGTTTCCTGTTTGTGGTTTCCGTTTGACCTGTTACTTGGAAACGATCAGTTAAAAGTTGGATGGTGGAGTATAACTCCTCCTGCAGGAACATGTGCAGAAATTTCTGATGCAGTTTATACAAGAAATATTTCTTTTACTATTCCAAAACATCCTCAGGCTGCAGTGAGGGGCAACTACTTAAACATGAATCCATTTAGTAGATATCTATTAAATGCGGGCCCTTGGGGAATCATGCCAATTGAAAATAGTTTACTTCTTGATGATAATTCTCTTGATTGCTTTATGAATGTTGACCTTTACACAGGATCAGGAAGATTTTCAATTGTTGGCAGTCAATCACTAACTTATGTGCAGGAGTTTGTTGCTCAGATTGGTGTTCCTGTTCAGTTGGGGCAGAATATGCTAAATCAGGGAGCTCTTTCAGGTATCACTTCAGGAGCTTCTGGATTTATTGGAGGCATGTTATCAGGAAATCCTGCGCAGATGCTCGGAAGCGGAACTGCAGCCCTTGTTAGTGCTGCAGAACTTTCTCAATCTGTTCCTTCAACTGTTGGCAGCAATGGAAGTATCAATTTCAATACTCAGTTTAATCTCATTGGAATGTTTTATAAGGTAGTAAATGACGATGTTACTCAGCATGGAAGGCCATTATGCCAGGTGAAAACATTGAGCAGCTTATCGGGATATATATTATGTGAGAATGCAGATCTTGATTCTGCAGCATCATATATTGAAAAGGAGCAGATCATTTCATATTTAAATAGTGGATTTTATTATGAATAATTGCGTAAATTCTGAAAAAATGGCATAAATAATGCCTGAAATGAGGAATATTTTATGACATGGCACGCTAAATTAAAAGGAGCATATTCATATACATCACAGGCAGGACAGGATAATATTCTTGAGATGGTTTCCAATTGGGGAGGCGCAACTGTTGAGGCTCAGGCTGCAGTTTGCGCCAACTCATACCATGAGGGAGGATTAAATCCCTGGAGATGGCAGGGTGATTCGCAAAGCTCTGTACCTTCTGGAGGTTACGGACTTTTTCAGTTTACTCCTGGATCAGGATATTTAAATTCAGGATGGCCTGGAATAACTCCAAACCTAAATGTTAATGAACAAACTGCAACAGCAACTCCTGAGGATGGAATCTGTCAATGTGATGTACTAGCAACAGATTACCTTCATAAATGGGTTTCAAGTTGTTGGCGGTCTTATTGGGATATTCAAACATACAACAGGTTATATGCTTATAGACAGGAAGTTTTAAATAGATGGGGAACAGGTTCCTCTATATCTATGGCTCAGTTTTGGCAATGCGCAGACGTAGATGCAGCAACCTTCATTTTCCTTGCATGTTTTGAAGGACCTAGAGTACCGAATTATGATGTAAGGAAGTCAACCGCTGCATATATCTATCAGTTTTTAACAGGTTCCCCTCCTCCAACTCCTCCTGTTCCTCCAACTCCAACTCCTGGCGCAGGGATTCCTGCATGGCTCTTAAAGAAAATAGCAGATAAAAATAATCCAAATTATATGATATAATGTTTTTGGGAACACATGTGCGAGTTGTCAAACAGATGCATTTCTGTTCTCGCTTGGCTTGACTAGCTGATAAGTGTTCCCTTTTAAACAAAAATGTTTAGTATGTGGTGGCGGAATAGGTAGACGCGAGGTTGTATGTCAACACCAAGGCGAGTACAGTTGACGGTACAGAGTCATGCAAGGTGCAAATCCTTACCCACATAAATAAAGAAGGGAGAAAAATGAATCATGGCAAATTTAGGAATTAAGGATCTATTATCTTTTGCAAAGGCAGGATATTCTCCGAAGGATGTTAAGGAGCTCCTTACTATGGAAATCCCTGAACAATTAAATCCAACGGAAGTATCAAAAATCACTGAACAGGAGGGTGCAGAAAACGCAGCGAAAGAGCCTGCGCAGGCCTTGCCTCCGCAGAATGATACTGAGGATGCAGAAGATATTGATTATAAAAAGTTATATGAGGAAGAAGCTGAAAAGGTGAAGCAGCTTCAGACTATGAACACAAAACAGGATGCATCAAATAAGGATCCAGAGGATCCTGAGAAGGCCTTTGATGATATCCTAAGATCACTTATGTAAGGAGGATAATATTATGGCAAGAAGATTACAGCCAAAAGATTGCTATGCCCTTATGAATAGCCTTGTTAAAGAGGCAATCGGAGCAAATGCAAGCATAACAGCTATTGATACATCAAGTTTTGTTTCTGCAGGAGAATCTGTTCTTGCAACAGGTACTGAGAACGTTTTGAACAGCCTGGCCATGGTTGTTGGAAGAAGAATGGTGGCAGTAAGGCCCTACAATGCCCCCCTGAGAATCATCAATGCAATTGATACAGGACTTTATTCTGACAGGCTTCTCAAGGATTCATTCTATTCAAGATGGGCACAGCCATCAGGAGCATTTAACACTGATCTGTTCACAAACCTTGCGCAGGGATTCACTGCAGGCGAAAACATTGGAGGATCTCCTGCAGCTCCTCAGAGTACTAAATCACAGTGGGAGCAGAATCTTCCTGTACCTATGGAGTTTAATTTTGCAGGCCGTAACACATGGCAGGATTGTTCAACAATTCCAGAGATTCAGCTTCAGCAGGCATTCAGAGATGAGGCATCCTTCTCCGATTTTGTAACAGGCTACATGATGGAGAGGGCAAACGATCTCGAGAGCCAGAAGGAAGCTTATAACAGAATGACACTTTTAAACTACATGGCAGGCCTCTATGATATGAGTGCAAGTATGCCTGGATCAGTAGTAAACCTCACTGCAGCATTCAACACTGAGTTTGGTACAAGCTACACTGCAGCCGATCTCATGGGATCTCATTTGAAGGAATTCATGGAATTCTTCACTGCAAGAGTAAAGATTGATTCTGACAGAATGACAAACAGATCTGTTAATTATCATTGGAGCCCTGCAAAGCAGATTGACGGAGTTGATTATTATCTCCTCCGTCATACTCCAAAGGAGAAGCAGAAACTCATCCTCTATGCTCCTCTTTTTGCAAAAGCTCAGAGTTATGTATTCCCTGAAATCTTCAATCCTCAGTACTTGAGAATTGAGAACTATGAAGGTGTATCATATTGGCAGAATGACGCAGTAGGCGAACAGATGAAAATTTCTGTAACTCCTGCAATTCCTGACACATCAGATCCTACACAGCAGAAGGCAGGCAGCGCAGTAACGCTTGACAATGTTGTCGGAGTACTCTTCGATGAGGATGCACTCATGGTTGATTATCAGCTTGAATCTGCACTGAGCACAAATGTTGAGGCCCGCAAGAGATACAGGAATATCTGGTATACCTACTGTAAAAACTCTATAGTGGACTACACCGAGAAGGGCATTTTGTATTATCTTGGATGATAAGAAAATATGCAGGGGCAGATTTATTCTGCCCTTGTATTTTAAGGAGGATCTAAATGTATACACCGCTAAACTATCAGCAAATAAATATAGGTGCAGGCTCATATAATCCTTCAAATGTAAAATCATATAATAACAAAACTTTTGCATTCTGGGAGAGAGCGCTCTTCCAGAGAGCACAATCTGTTTTGGATTTTGAGATTCCTTCTGAATGGGATGGTAAAGTGAAAGACTTTTTCCTTTACTGCCTGTTTAAATATGGTTTTGTTATCATCTCAAAAAATGATAAATATGGACAGTATTTTCAGCCAGGAACTCTTTCAGGTTTTGATTTTTACTATCAACCGACTACTGCAATAATTGCAAATCCGCTTTTATCTGCAGAATTAAAAATCGGATCTGAATGTGAACTGTTGAAACTTACACCAGATTATCAGGGCGTTTGGGATGTTATATGGTATTTTGCAGAAAAACTTTCCATCCTTGATAATGCAATCAACATGAGCCTTATCAATAACAAGTTTGCATTTTTCCTGGGAGCACGAAACAAAACAGCTTCAGGAGCTCTCAAAAAGATGCTTGATCTTGTTAATAAAGGAGAGCCTGCAGTTGTTTATGATATGAAACTTTTAAATGATCCTACTGATAAAGAGATGCCTTTTCAGCAATGGAGCAGGGATAATTTAAAGAACTCATATCTTACAACAGATCAACTCATGGACTTTCAGACACTTCTCAATAACTTTGATGCAGAAGTAGGAATCCCATCTGTTCCTTATCAAAAGAAGGAGAGGATGGTTACTGATGAAGCAAACATGAGAGGGTATGATGCAAAGGCCAGGAGCCTGACATGGTTTAATACTCTGAAAACCTCAATTGATGATATCAAGAAAATATATCCTGATATAAATCTTTCAGTTAAACTTCATTATGATGAAACTGAAGGAACTCCTCAGGATATTGATGTTAAGGAGGTGGTTGCAGATGGCATCGAGTAAAATGACACTTATCGGCATGAACATTTTTATGCTGAATATGAATGATGACCTGTTTAAAAATCTAACACTTCCTGAGGGCCTTGATAAATCAACTCTTACAGATAACATCCTGTTGAGGGGAGGAGAATTTGAAGTTGCATATGCAGATCCAACTGCCATGCAATCACTTATCGGAATCTGGAGCAGGAGAGAACAGGCAACATTCAAAAGATGGGTTGATGCTCTTTCCATTGAATATGCTCCTCTTGAGAATTATGACAGATTTGAACACTGGACTGATGAAGTTGATGGAACAGGATCCTCTGAGAGCTCAGGATCTGTTGATACTACTTCAGGAGATACTTCTGAACTGACTAAATCAGCATATGATCAAGCTGCATATTCTCCATATGAGAAAACCATCAATGACGGAACAGTAGGAACAAAAACCTCTGATACAACAGGAACAACAATGAGCAATGATTCTGAACATGATGGAAGAATTCATGGAAACATTGGAGTAACAACTTCTCAACAGATGCTTGAAGCAGAATTAAATCTCGGTTATTGGAATGTTTATCAGAAAATCACTGAATTGTTCCTCCAGGAGTTTGTTATTCCTGTATATTCTTGATAAAATATTATTGAAGGGAGGAAATCCTTATGAGTTTAAATCCTATTGTGTATAATGGATATAATGCAGGCATCACAAACAAATATCCATATACTGATTTTCATGAAATGAATCTTGATTGGCTTCTGACAAATTACCAGGCAATCATTGACAAACTCAATGAGACAATTGCATGGTGCAATAATCATCAGACAGAGTATGAAGAAGCAATGAGAAGGCTTCAGGCAGTAGAAAATGAAATCTATACCTTTGAGAAGCAGATCACAGATGCCTTCAATAAACTTGAGCAACAGATTACTGCAGATGTTGAACTTGCACTCACTGAGATAAGAACAGAAGTATCTGATGCAATCAGACAGATGCAGCAGGAAGTCACCAGGCAGCTTGCTGATTTTGTTGAAGAATTCCAGACGCTCAAGAGTGAAGTGAAGGCAGAAATCAATAGGCTTCTTTCTATTGTAAATCGTGCTATTGCAGACCTTCAGAATCAACTTGAAGCTAACAATGAATTTGTTTTTGCTTATGTTGAGGACAGGCTTGAAGAATTTAGAGAGATGATCCCTGATTATGAAAACATTTATGTTTATAATCCATATAGGGGAGAAGTTACACATCTGCAGCAGGCAATCAATGACCTATATTCTGTTGCATCCATCTGGGGACTTACTGCAGCGCAGTATGATTCACTTGGTTTAACCGCTGATGAGTATGATAATTTAGGACTTTCAGCGATTAAATATGACACACTAGGTTATAAACTTCTGTTTAAGGATCCAGACCTGTATATGTTTAATCCATTCACAGGAAATCTTGAATCCTTAAAGAGTGTTATCATGTCACTTGTTGGCCTTCATAGAGCTGATGCACTCACTGCAGAAGAATATGATCTTCTGGATCTTGATGCTGATTCTTATGATGCATATGAAATCACCGCATATGATTATGATTTCAGCGCAAAAACAATATTAGTTAAGGAGGAATAAATAATGAGTGCTACAAACGCAACCACCAACTACAATTTCCCATTATTCATAGGCACAGATAAACCTGCCTGGCTCGTTGATTGGAACTCCGCAATGAGCGCAATTGATGCAGCCATCAAGGGAGTAGATACTGATGTTCAGGGCGCAATCGTTGATATTTCAGGTCTTTCATCAACAGTTGCAGCACATACATCAAGTATCTCAACAATCAGCGGACAGATCACCGTTATCACAACTAATCTGAATACCGCAACAGGAAATATCAACACAATCAATTCTTTGATTGGTAATGGTACTCCTACAACAACAGATCAGACTATCATTGGAGCAATCAATGAGCTTCATGCAAATCAGGGTGATCTTGATGACCTGACAACTCCTGCAGCATCCCTTGTTGCAGCAATCAATGCAATTACAGGAGGAGGCGGAGCAGTTTCTGCACTTGCAGTTTCATTTGATCCTACAGGAACATCCCTTGTATCTGTTAATGTCCAGGCTGCAATTGTTGAACTTCTTGGAAAAATCCCTGCAAACGCTGCAGCAGTTTCTTATGATAATACTGCATCAGGACTTCAGGCAACTACTGTTCAGGGAGCTCTTGATGAGCTTGCTCAGGGCGGCGCAGGCGGAGCTGATTTCGGTACTGGTGTAGATATAAGTAGCTATACATCTTTTACAAATTTGTTTATAGCGCCTGCTGATGGCTACGTAAGCGTATACGGAGGCAATACAGGCAGCTCAGCAGTTGGATTCACTGTATACGGAGCAAATGCAACCTCCGAAAATGATGCTAGCGTTGGCGCTTATGTAACTTCAGGATATAAAGATAGTCTTTATGTCCGCAAGGGTGCAAAAATTCGTGCCAATGTTGGCAACGATGGTTCTAGTTTTAGCTTTGTGCCATTACAGTAACGGCGCACGTTTCACGAACGCTTTAGCGTACTAAAGTTTTTCTTTACTTGACAAAAACCTTGCATGTGTTTTTACATGTGCAGGGTTTTTTCTTTCGGCAAACATCTGTTCGAGTTTCACGAAAATGTTTCACGATATTTTTTCTCTGATCGGAATTTAATAAAAATATGCTGATAAGGATCCCTCAAGGCCAGGTTCTGGATCGAGATGGGGAATCTGATGGTGGTAGGTTAGTGTTATATTCTATCAC
>Ga0326512_10003238_pt1 | contig 11984 bp, 1 predicted proteins | sample 1_2617_0518_D_FD_203652 | JGI IMG/M metagenome (GOLD analysis project Ga0326512, IMG submission 203652) | Bovine rumen microbial communities from UC Davis, California, United States - 1_2617_0518 | ecosystem: Host-associated > Mammals > Digestive system > Stomach > Rumen | place: USA: California... | reverse complement strand
TGTTTTCTAATTCTTCTTTATATAACGAAAGATATGTATTTGGATAAAATACATAGAAGTCGGGATCTACAAATATCTTATAATTTCTATCAACTTGAGGAACATTACCTTTTTGATATATATCACTGCCACCATTATCACACCAACTATTTGGATAAGAACTTAATTGGTCTCCTTCTCCAAATAATATATTGTTTGGCTGTATAGGATATTCATCATATGGTAACTGGTCTTTATTATTAGCTTTTCTAAAAGCATTAATATTTTTAATCGCTTGATTCACTTCTTCATAAGTAGGCAATCTAAGATCTGGATAAACTTCCATTGAAGTTCTTAATTTCCATTCAGCAAAATTATCCTGGTGTATTTTTTTCATAAGACCTTCATAAGATTGGTCTATTGCCTGATAAGTATTTCTTTTAACTCCATCTGGCATTGTAGATTTATTAGTATCAAGTTCACTGACACTAGATTCATAACCATGGAATGGCATGAATCCATTAAGTTCTTCTCTTTGTGATTGAGTTATATCATAAGATACACAATACATTTGAACTTGATACAGACCAGGTATGCCTTCTACAGTATGAGTTTCTACTGATTCGACAGTACAGAATAACGATCCACAAAATGTAATTAAATCAGATTCTATTTTTACAAATCCAATAGAACCTCTTATTTTAGGATTATTTCTTACCATCAAATCATTTTGTATCTGACATTGTTCTATAGAGCCAACAACATCTATATCAGTAGTTTCAAATATAATTCCGAACATAGTATCTAATCCACCAAGATATTGTAATGTTGGTGAAGGAGCATCGGCCATTTGAATAGATGTAAGCATATTTGAATACTGACTAGTGAATTTAGTAATATGAACGTCATGTTCATTAGAGTCTATAATTATGTCATAACTTTCTGGATCTATTACTCTTTGTAATATAGTCTGTTCTTTTGAAAGTCCATCATTAGAAGTACTATCTTCTATTGTTTGAGCTACTTTATTTCCATTGTCATCAGTAGTAATGTTTTGTAATACTGATTCTTTTAAGATACTTAATTTAAATGCAGTATGGTCTTTATTAACAGGAAGTGATTGTAATTTTTTATAAACATGTTCTTCAGTTAATAAAGACTGAGTATAGTATCTAAACAAATCCCAATCAATAGTATGTTGAAACATAATATTAGGCATTTCGATATAGGGCATCATATCTATTTCTTGTAATACAAGAACTGCTCTAAAAGCATTTTGAAATCCATCTATTGTTTCTATGTTTATTGATTGAAGTGCAACAACATATATTTTATAACTATTATTTAATAATTCATTTTTAATAGGAAGAAATGGGGTTAATTTGAACTCAGCAAGAAGAGTCCTAAGCCCATCAACATAATAAAAATTAGAGTATTTTCCATTATCTTGATGAGTAGGCCCTGGAACTTTATAACCATTAATTTCATCCATACCATCAAAAATGATACTCATATTAATGGTTCTTTTATGATATCCTGTTTTTTGTTTTTGAGAATTTTCTTGTCTTAAAGTATTTATAGTTTGGGAATAAGACTCTGATGTTACGTGAATAAACTCTGGTGGTATCATTATAAATACATCACCGATACGAAGATTATAATCATCATAATAATATCTATGATCATAAGTAATGTAATTGTTTTGATCTAATGGTTTGATTTGTCTCGCACTATTTGTGCGAGACAATGAATCAAACATGCCGAGACCCTGTTCTTGGTTATAATTAATAATATCATGCTCTATATCATATATATTATTAGCCATAATTTACTCCATTAAACTTGCAAATTTATTTTGTAACCAGTTATCAGTAATACGAGAGTTATCTTTATTAACATTTAAGGTTGCATTATTACTTCCAGACATTTGTGCCATTCTTTGGTAAGATTCTTCTGAAAGTTTATTATAACTTTGAGCGCTTACTTTGAAGTTGAATCCTGAATTAGCATCATGGTAAATGGTTCTTGTTCGTTTAGGAGTAGGAACTTTTCGCTGAGTTTTTTGAACTTGTTTAGCTTCTGTAGGTGCATTAGAATATTCTGTTCCCATTTTATTAGAAGGTCTCATATTAGAATCTGATTCTGTAAAAGAACGACTAATTTCTTTAGGAACCTCTACGTTACTTTTATCATTATTATTAAATAATGCATGTCCTATTATTCCTAAAGCTGCCGTTGTACCTAAAACAGCTCCACCAATTTTTAAAGCTGGTTTAGATATATTAAATTTAAGACCGCTATTTTGTATAGTTTCTTTTATGCCGTTTTTAAGAGTTCTTTTTTCAGAACTATTTACAAGAGCTTCATTTATTTGTTTTTGAATATTTTTTATTACTTCTTCATTTTCTTCGTGACGGATTCTCGTACTATTTATTAATGCATCCATGGAGCTAAAGTCCGGAATGTCACTAGTAAGTGATGTAGCTCTGTAATAATTAAGAAGTGTTCTTGTATTCTGAGCAGCACTGTATTCTAATGAGTTTTCCGCAAGATTAGAAATATTTTTTAACTCAACATCAAGTATGTAATCTTTTTGGGCTTTTGTAAGGTCAGAGAATTCTACTCCAATAAATTGACCATAACCAACTTTTGCTTTTAATAGCTTTGTTTTAATTGTATCATCAACAGAATTTATTATAAAGTTATCATCTCTTGTAAAATCTGACCAATTAAATGTTTCAAATAATTGTTTATATTGATCATTAGATCTTGATATATTACCAAATATATCTTTTGATGCTTGAGCATTTATTTGCTGTGCTTTATTGCTAATTGTTTCAAAAGAAGATTTTAATAAATCTTCATTTGTACCATTAGCATATAATTCATAAAATTCATCAGCAAGTTCTGTTAATGAAGAATGTCTAACAGATACAATATCGGATACATTTTTATTGATTTCATTAGACAATCTTATATTCGATATATCAGACATTAAAAATTTAGTATTTACTATTCTTATGCCATCTATATCTCTAAGGTAATTAGTTATTAAATCAAGAGGAGAGTCTCCTAAAAATCTACTAAAATTAGTTGTGTCAGTAGGATTTTTTGCTATTTGTCTATTAATATGTCTTATTAAAGATTTAGCATCTAAAGAACCGGATGCTCTAGTAATTGCTCTTGTTTCTATTCCGTATTGTAAATATTCTTCTATTGAATCAGCATTTTTTAAGAAAGTATCATAATCTCCAACAAGACTTTTAATATATTGACCAACATTTTCTGATGAACTTACAGCACTAGTTGAAGAAGATGTAATAATATCATATGTTTGTCTATTACTTCTATTTTCAAATAATGTTTGTATTTTATCGGCAAGAGATAATTCTGATGCCATTTTTTGCATTTCTGCTTTGTTTGCAGGATCACCAAGATCATATAAATTGAAATTTCTTTGAAGCTTTTCATTATAAAAATCTAATTGTCTATTGCCATATAAGTTTTCTTTTAATTTAGTATTTCTAGGATCTCTTTTTATAGCCTCATTTAAATCTCTGATTGATATTCCAGATGCTTGAATGTCTCCGTCAATTGAATATGGTAATTCTTTAAGAGTTTTAAGATCAAATTCTTTAAACGTTGCAGTAAAGCCTTCGTTTGTATTTTGCATACCTTTATAAACAAAAGCTTTAGGGCCATATGAATGTTGATATAAAACTATATCATTAAGTTTTAATGCTCTATTGTTATACAATAAAATATCATCAGTTACATTTTCTTGATATGTTTTATATATAATTGAAGAAGCTAATTGATCTATTGATTGTGCTATACCACTATTATTAAGTGATTCTGATTGCCTTAATACTTCTTGTATATATTCATCATTTAATAGTTGTATATTTTCAGTTGCTTTTCTTAAAGAAAATCTCTTAAAATTACCAGCATATCCTTGATAAGCATTATCCATTAATGATAATTCATATATGCTTTTTAAGAATTTTTCTTGTTGGTTTAATTCATCAAATGGTTTAGAAAGTATTCTTTTAGCTATTTGTCCGTTAGATAATGCTTTTTCATCTTCACCCCATATTTTATCTTCTTTTTCAAGTACCTTTCTTGAACCAGAAATTAATAATTCAAGGGCTTGCTCTCTTTGTTTAATATCAATATTAGGAGCACCATTAGCATTTTCAAATAACTGTTTAACACCAAGTCTCCATGATGTAGAAGAATTAAAGTAAGTAGCATCGTGTACGTGCTTAGTATCAATACCTTGTTGTTCAAGATAGTCTAAACTAGGAAAGTCTCCATCTGTAACAAGATAAGGAAATATATTTTCTCTTAATTCTTTTAACTTATCAATCTGCGCCTGGTCTTTAGCCATACTAAACATATAAGTCATTGTATCTCTTATATTTAAGTTAGGCTTTGAAAAGTTACCAATATATTCCTTGGCAACTCTCGCTTGCATGGCAGCTTTTACCATTTCAGGATTAGTAATGGCAGATCCTAAAGTTTCATCAAATGAACGGAAAGATTTTTTCATTTGTGGAGAATGGCTTATTAACAGTTCCTGTATATTCTTATCATAGCTATCAAATGCATCACGCTCTTTTTTTGAAAGAGAATCTTTAAATTGTTCTACAATTTTTTCATAATTTTCTTTTTGAATATCTCCTAATAATGCTGCTTTAAAAAATTCTGAATCACCTATTCTGTATGATTTTAAAGAATCTATTTTAGAAATGTTTATATCTAATTTAGATATTTCTTCTCTTAAATTTTTTAAAGCTTCTTTTTTGGCTGCTCCATTAGAATTTCTATATGTATCAGCCAATTCTATAATAGTGCTAGATGGTTCTTTTCCTGTAAGATTTTGGATAAAAACATCAAAATTCTTTTTGTTAAGTAAATCAAACTGATGCTCTAAAAGACTATACTCTGTTACTTTACCAGCTTGTGCTTTTGAATATAATCCAGCGTTGCCAAGAAACTTAATAAATTCAGTATCACCATCAAAGTCAAGGTTCTGCATTACACTAAACTGAGGTCCTAAATATCTTACAGAATTTCCTTTTATTGTTTCATCCAAATATATTCTTACAGGTAATACTTCTCTTTCACTTTTAACAGGATATCTTGTTGTAAGACCCAAAATACCGACTTCAGAAGCGTATCTTTTGCCTATACCTTCAAATCTTTTATTTATTTCTGTTAAGAATTTTTGTTGTTCCTGTTTAGTAAGTTGTTTATTATAGCTAGACAATAAATCACTTGCCATATCAGTATCTGCCATTGCACTAGTCTCTGATATGCCTTTATTGATCTGTTTATATAATTCAGAAACAACTTCGTTTCTTACAGAAGCATTTTGTAAAGCTTCATCTCCTCTAACCTGCATTATGTCAAGCAAAGCATATTTAGTTTGTCTAGCCCAGCTTTCATAATCAGTATTATCAAATGATTTGAAAAATTCATTTAAGAATTTGTTTAATTCTCCATGTCTTTCATTAAGTTCAAATATTTTTTCAGTTTTTCTACTGATATTATCAAATCTATTTAATGAATCAGGAGTAAAAAACAGAGTAGAACCGATTCTTCCAAGATCCATTTCTGTTCTTCCAAATGCACTTTCTCCTACCATCATGGCACTTTCTATTGTATTTTTTACAACATTACCATATTGATCATAGTGCTTAATAAAATTGATATATTTATTGTTAGCAGTTAATCTAATATTATCTATTACGTTATTTGTTTCTAATATTGAACTTAATTTATCTTTTGTTTTTGTACTTATTTTTGAATAATTAGACTGTAATTCTTTTATTAATGCATCATCAATAGAACCATCAGTTTCCATTTTGTGGATAATAGATGATTCTAAATCATTTATTTTATTTAAAGTATCAATGTCTACATCAATAACAGGAACAACAGCATCTTTACCAAGTACTTGAGCAGAGTTAGGCATAGTTAATTTAAAAGCTGTTTTACTTATTAAAGAATTCTTATCTTGATCATCAAGTTCTTTTGCATAAGCTTGGAATAAATCATTTATTGCTTCGCTTATTTTCTTAGAAGCTATCTTTTCATCATCTCCAGATGTAGAAATGGACTTTAATTTATTAAAGAAAGATACAGTAGCTTTAGAAGATTCGGCAATAAATAATTTATCCTTAGAACCAGATTGTATCTGTTGATAAGGGATAAGTATTCCATTTATATCTTTATCGTTATATTTAATATTGCCAAAACTTGATAAATCTATAAACAAGGTATTAGAAGTAGCATCCAGATTAACATTATTTCCATTAAGCTTAGAACGGCTTTTAATATATGGACTAAAGTTATCATCAATTTTAAATATAAATTTTTGATAGCTTTCCCAATTACTTTCAGTAGGAATATTTTGTAATATCTCTCTGGCATCCAATTTGACTATGTTTTTATTAGTAATGTCATATGAATCGTTTAAATATTTAATTGATTCTATTATTCCAGAGACCATTTCTTGTTCTTGTTTAGGACGTAATATTCCACGACGAGAACGTACTATATCAGACCAAGTTTTATTCATAGGCGCATTTGGGTCACCTATTGATACTATATGCTCGTCATATAATCCTTCTGAAATACTTTTTCTTATAAATTCAGCAAGCTTAGCTCCTTCACCTCTTGTATAATCTCCTTCTGCCTGCATACTGATAGACTGATAAATTCTAGAATCCATCTTAAATTTATCAGCTTGGAATGTAGTCATAAATTGTCTTTGTATAGGAGCAATAGCTATTTTGCCATTCTTTTCTATAATATCTAATTGTTCAATAAACGCTCTTGCTCTTGGCATATCAGACTCTCTTATTTTTCCTATAAGATCGTCTAATACATTTACTGACCCTTTATCGATAGGGTTGTCAAATGTAAGAGTATCATTTATTGCATCATATTTAATATGACTTGAATATGAAGATCCATCTGAAAATGCAATTAATTTTTGATTATTAGATATGTCATCAGCAATGAATTGTAAATCTTCAAGACCTTCTTGACCATTAAAATATAGACCGAGAAGAGACCATTTTGATTCAAATGACATATCAGTTAAGTGCTTTACAATATTATTATTAAATATAGCTATTGTCTTATGAGCGCTTTGATTAGTTCTGGATATAGCGTCATAAGCAGCATTAGTATATTTATTTAATTCTCTAATATTATCTTCAAGAGAATCTGTAGTATATTCTTCAAGTCCAAGGCTTTCCATTAACTGAGCAATTTCTTTCTGCTGTTCTCGTTTATCAAGAGAAGAAAAATATAATAATGATTCAGCGGTTCCTTTTTCATGACCAATAAATAATTTAACATCATCTAATTGTCTTGAAACATTAACTACTGTTTTACCATTTCTATATAAATCTTCTGCATCTTGAATAGAAAAATTACTTATTTCTGGACCGTTATAAAATATAGGAACAAATTTATTGTTATTGTTTAATTTTCTGCCAATAACTGTTCCGTTTTCTACATTCTTTCCAACAAGATCATTTAATGTACTTAATGTAGCTTCTCTTTCTACTTCTGAACCATATTTTGATATGTATTCTAAGTCTGGAATAGAAACAGTTTTAGGATCACCTATAAGCATAAAATTCTGGTTTGCTATTTCTGGTCTTATATAAAACTTACCTTCGTATGTATTAATATCTTGATACATACGATTGTAAACTTTAGCTAGAGCATCTCTATCTAATCCAGAATTATTTTTTAATAAAAATTGTAATCCTTCTTCTTTTCCAGCGACAAGTTCTGCATCACTAATAGATTGTACAGCTCCTACTATATTTCTATAACTTGCAGTATTTCTATTAAAGTTTTCTTGTCCTAATCTTTTTATATCTCCTCTATTTTTTCTTTCTATGAAATTTTCTGGTGCATAAACGTCTCCAAAATGCATACCAAATTTAGAAGACAATTCCTCTGGATTTGTAAAGTATTGTCCTTCTAATGTAAATGGCCTGTAATTTGATTGCTGAGCATATGTAGGTCTATATATACCGCTATGTCTACTGTTTGTATTTTCTGCAATACTATGATTACCAATAAACACTACATTGTGATGAGTCATTGATTCTGAGCCTACAGAATCCATACCACTTTCATAAGCAAGTGTATGTAATACATCAGCAAGTTGCTGAGTTACATGTGCATTATTTTGAGAAGCATCTGCAATAATTTGCATAATACCTTTACCTTCAGATGCTCTTAATGACTGTGTTATATATGAATCTGGATGGGTTTCCATATATTCTCTAATAAATTCTTCTTTGTTTATTCCTCCAGATTGTCCAGTGAGGTTTCTTTCAAAGAACTGATTAAATTGTTCACTACCAAACACTCTTTGTACATTTCTAAGATCTCTTGTACGAGAACCATCTTTGTTCTTTATTGATAAGTCATATGTTTCATCAAATAAATCATATAATGCACTTAAAGTATTTAAACCTGTATTTCCTGTATTTTTAGATATAGACATTGCTTCATCAGTTATTAATTCCTGCATGAATCCTTTAAGACCAGTACTTGATTCTGGATCAAGATTTATCATGTATGCATAATCTATATCTTTTTGAGTAAACATATGGTCTCTGATAACATTCCCATGAATATCTAAAAGACCACTAAATTGTGGTGCAGAATCTTCAGCCATTTTAGAAATGTTAGGACCATTTAATGATCTTGAAGCTTCATCATAACTACCTTTAGAAATTAAATCATGAGAACTAGTATATCTTTGTCTAATGCTGGTAACATAATCTCCACCAGCGTCTCGTATATTACCAGTTATTTTACCTTCACTGTCAGTATAAATATTTAATGACATAGGATCATAACGTGCATAGCTGTCTCCTTGTTTTACAATAACAGACCTTGCACCATGACCTTGATGTACAGTTCCTTTGCTATCTGTAAAAGATGTAAGCTTTCTGATAATATCATCAGATTCTTTAGTTTCATCAGAACTTAAATCTAAAACGTCAAGATATGGTATTTCAAGATAAGAAGCAATACCTTTTAATGATTCTTTAACTTCTTTCTGAGAAACATCATCATTTAGACCAGATAATACTGATAAGGCTCTACCATAATCTTTTTGTCTAGTAAGTACTAAATAATCAGCAGTTGTTTCTCCTTTAGTAGCAAAGAAAATTGGAACAACTTTATTGGCATCTTCTATTCCTGAGTTAAGTAATTCTATATTTGCTTTAACGTTAGGTCTAGGATTTTTATAGAAAATCTTCATGAAGCCATTTATACTAGCATCATCGTAATTTAATTTAGATAATCTGCTCATAATAGCATTTCTTTCAGCAGGATTACTTTCATCAAGACTTCCACTTACTATAAATGAACTTCTTAATGTGTCTAATATTGGTTTCGATCCTTCAGTAAAGTCTTCTGATATATCACCAATAGTAGTGGTCATAAGATTAGTTGCACTTTCAAGAAGAGTTTTTTGTTTATTAAATACGATTCTTTCATTAATGTTATCAATATTTTCAAGAGATTTATTCGCTACTCTTGCATATATTTCAGCATATTCTTCTGGGGTATATTTTCTTACAGATTCAGTCAGAGAATTTAATTTAGTAACTATAGACTCTGCTATTGTGTAAGGATTATTAGTATCTGAATGAGTAGTTAATATACTTTCAAGATCAATTGTTCTAAATATTCCTTGTTTATGAAGATCTTTTGCAATATTAATTAAATCTATAGAGGCTTCTATATTATTTTTATTATATGCAATAAGACTATTTAATCTCGAAGTGCCTCTTTTTATATCACTAACGTCTAAATTTACATATTCGTTATCTATTAATAAAGATACAGAATTAATATCATCTATATTAAATTCTTTATTTATAGGAACGTTAAGTACGCCTTCAGATTTAAGATATAAATTTCTTAAGGCTTCAAATGCTACAGTGTTTTGTATATTAGTTTTTCCAAATTGAGATATATTGCTTTCTGCAAAATCAAAGAAACCTTTATTAAGACTAAATGCTTCAAAGGCTCCTTCTACTCTAAATCTTGTATCATAAGTTTTTACCATTGCGTCATGTAATGGTAAATTTGCATTAGCATTAAATCTAAATAATGGATCAGATGAATGAATACCATTGGATTCAAAATAAGACACTACTTTTTCTAAATTATCAGAATATGATATATTGCTTATAAGCTCTTGAGCAGTTTTCAATCTTGATCCATTGGCACCAAATAAAGACATAGATTGAACAGATTCTTCTGATAAGCTAGCTATATCTTTATAAAAGTTATAATATTTTTGAAAGTCTGCAAAACCACCAAGAGTTTCATTGGTTCTTGTTGGTTGGAAAAATCCATCTATTGTCCTTCTTGCTATATCTTTATTTCTTATTCTGGTTTGTAACGGGATATCTGCTTGTTCTCTATTTACTATAGAAGTATTGGCTCTAAACCAATCAGCCATTTCGTCTTTTGTATTAAATGTTTTAAATAAACCTATTTTTGAATCCTCTGGATTTTCAAAATAGGCAACAACTTTGTTAGCACTATCTTTTAATACTCTTTCTTGATTATTAACATTTACTGTTAATGCATCAAAATAAGTATTACCAATACCTTTAAAGTTCCAGAATTGATTAGAAGCTTGATAACTATTGGTAACAACTCCATCTATAACAACAAAATCATTTGGTCTTATATTTGCTTTTTTATTAATTTTAACAAGAGCATCTTGGAGAGATACTTCATTTGGAGAACTGTTTACTTGGTCTAAAACGTCTAACGCTTTATCTATTATGTTTAAGTTTTTATTTTCTAAAACTTTTATTGTAGCAAGAGAGTCTTCGTATGCATTATGCGCTGCCTTAGATGCATACTCAGAATCGCCTATTACGTCCATAATAGTTTCAAGTTTACCATACTGATTAGCATAAACATTAGGATTTATCTGTCTCATAATTTCAGCAATGGTAACATTGTTCATGTCAGCATAAGATCTTAATGCTTTTAAAGTGTCTACGTATTCAATATCTTTTAATTTAGATGTTCCATGTAAATTAGAATATTGTTCAATAGCATTAAGATCATAAGATAAGTTATGACCAGTAAATACAACATTTTTAGATTTAGATTTTTTATTAAAAAAGTCTACTACTCCAGAGATTTGTTCTTCTCTGTTAGGATTATATAAAGCAGTAAGGTTTTCTAATCCAGATTCAATATCAGCAATACTATCTGGATTAGATAAATTAAGTCTATTAACTACGTTATATTCTTGATTGTTAAAACCAAAAACTTGTTTATGAAAAGAAAATGCATATCCATCATGATTTATAGAACTGTATCTTGATAGTCTTTCCATTGAAGATGCTTCACTTGGAGTAAGAATTTCTCCATTCTTTTTCTTTTCTAAAACATCTTGGAGCCATTGTCTTTGTTTGCTATCAATACCAAATACAAAAGAACCTAATGGATCTTCTTTTATTCTTGACCTTCCATAAGACTTAGTTGCAAAAGAAATTTCGGTAATTCCAGCCATTTCAGATTCTATTCCATGACCTGGCTGGAAATTACCAATAGTTTCAGTATCAAAAGCAATGATATGACCCTTTTGTTCTTTAAATATAGTATTTAAAGTATACCAAGCATTTTTGTTTGCATTAATTTCTCCTATTGCAAGGTTTTCTGTGAAAGTAAAAGGAGAAGTATATTGATTAGGCTTGAGATTCTTCGCAAGAGCATTAGCATAGTATTTATCTTTTGATGCATTATATAAAGTTCTATCTTTGTTATTTTTATTTCCAATAACATCATTAAAATGACCGAAAGTGAATACTTGTAAATCGGGATCTTTATCCATAAAATCATAAAGATAAGGTTGTCTTAAATTTCCACCATAAATCTCATTGGCCATATCGTACCTCTTATACTTCAAGATTATTGATTTG
>Ga0326512_10003237_pt1 | contig 11988 bp, 10 predicted proteins | sample 1_2617_0518_D_FD_203652 | JGI IMG/M metagenome (GOLD analysis project Ga0326512, IMG submission 203652) | Bovine rumen microbial communities from UC Davis, California, United States - 1_2617_0518 | ecosystem: Host-associated > Mammals > Digestive system > Stomach > Rumen | place: USA... | reverse complement strand
TGATTTCTTTGAATCGCTTGCTACCTGTGACGAAACACTCATGAATGAGGTACTCGAAACGGATTCCGCCCGGCCGGAAACGATTGCTTCCGCCATCCGGCAAAGACATGTATTCCCGTGTCTGTTCGGGTCGGCACTCAAATTCGAGGGCGTAAAGGAATTTCTGAAACTCCTTGATGATGATACGCTTCCGCTCCCGGCGTGTCCGGAATTCGGTGCAAAAGTCTATAAAATCTCCGAGGACGAACAGGGCAGGCGCATGACCCATCTCAAAATTACAGGAGGGGTTCTTCATGTTCGTGATATTCTGGAAGATACCGCTCCCGATGGCACCCACTGGGAAGAAAAAGTCAATCAAATCCGGATTTATTCCGGTACGAAATTCCAGCCCGCGGATAAGGCCTTTCCCGGTATGACATGCGCCGTCACCGGATTGAGCCGCACTTACGCCGGAGAGGGTCTCGGCACGGAACAAAATGCCAGTCAGCCCATATTGGAGCCGATTCAGCAATATTCCGTGATACTTCCGCCGGAAATCTCTGTTCATACAGCCTTGATGGCGTTCCGCCGTCTCGAACAGGAAGACCCTCAGCTGCATGTGAATTTCTCCGACCAGTTGCAGGAGATTCATATTTTGCTGATGGGGGAAATCCAATTAGCTGTATTACAGCATATTCTCAAAGAAAGATTTTCGATTTCAGCCGAGTTTCAGGCCGCTGGAGTCGTGTACAAAGAAACTATCCGGAATACTGTCGAGGGTGCAGGACATTATGAACCGCTCCGGCATTATGCCGAAGTCAGATTATTATTGAAACCGCTTCCCCCCGGCAGTGGTCTGCAATTTTTCAGCATATGCCGGGAAGATACGCTCGACAGGAACTGGCAGAGGCTGATTCTGACCCATTTGGCTGAAAAACAGCATTCAGGTGTCCTGACCGGTTCGCCCATCACGGATATGAAAATCACCCTCACGGATGGCCGCGCTCATAAGAAACATACCGAGGGCGGTGATTTCCGTCAGGCTACTTACAGAGCTGTCCGCCAGGGTCTCATGCAGGCGGAAAGCGTGTTATTAGAGCCGTATTATCAGTTTACGCTCAGAGTTCCGGCTGAATGTATCGGCCGTGCGGTCACGGATTTGCAGAATATGGGCGCGGATTTCTCCGCACCGGAAACGCATGGGGAATTTTCCGTCCTGAAAGGACATGCTCCGGCATCCGGCATGATGACATATCATACTAATGTCATGGAGTACACCCGGGGACGAGGGAATCTGTCCTGCATTCCTGACGGCTATGCACCGTGTGTCAATCCGGAAGAAGTCATTGAGAGAATCGGCTATCAGCCGGAGGCGGATTTGGATAATTCACCGGATTCTGTGTTCTGTTCTCATGGTGCCGGAACGCTCGTCAAGTGGAATGAAGTGGAACATTATATGCATACAGAAAGCTATCTCAAATCACGCGCGGAATCCCGGGCGGAGCCAATCAGACCGCCTGTCCGTCAGGCCTATACCGGAAGTCTTGCACAGGATGAAGAACTCATGAAACTCTTTGAGCGGACTTACGGAACCATTCAGCATGATAAGCGTGACAAATCCCATATTCTGCATACAGAAAAACAGCCCAAATCCCGGCCGGCTCCCGTGCCGAAAGGTGCGGAATATTTGCTTGTGGATGGCTATAATATTATTTTTACATGGGAAAATCTCAAGAAAATCGCCGCGGAAAGCTTAGATGCCGCCCGTGCGGAGCTGATTCAGAAACTATGCAGTTATCAGGGAATGCGCGGATGCAAATTAATCATCGTCTTTGATGCCTATAAAGTCAGGAACAACCCCGGCAGTATTGAAAACATCAATGAAAATATCAGCATTGTTTATACCAAAGAGGCGGAAACAGCAGATACTTACATTGAACGTGTCACCCATGAATTGACTCATGACCATTATGTCCGGGTTGCTACTTCTGATGGAATGGAACAGTTTATCATCTTAGGAAACGGCGCGTACCGCATTTCAGCCGAAGAACTCCGTCAGGAGGTTCTCAAAGCGGAAAAACAGATACAGTCATATTTAAAAAAATCATAATTTAAGGAGGAGTATTTATGACATGCAAACACTGCGGAGCCAGTCTCACACCTGAAGAAAAAGTCTGCTCTTACTGCCGGTGTGCTGTAGAAGAGGAAGAAAAAATTCCCATGCCCGGCACTCTGCCCACGGAAATCCGCCTGATGCCGCCTTTCCAGCAGAGAACAATGGCTCCGGCAACGGCGGCACCGCATCACAAAAAAGCGGCATTAATCATGTGTCTTTTAGGCTTTTTTGGTATCAGCGGTCTGCATAGGCTGTATACCGGAAAAATCGGAACGGGTCTGCTGTGGCTGTTCACATTCGGGCTGTTCGGCCTGGGAACACTGATTGATTTGATTCTGATTTTAGTCAATAATTTCTATGACAAGGACGGCAATCAGCTCTTGTAAATTTCTTCCGGATTTCACAGAATCCTGTATCAAATATCACAAAAATCAATTATCATTATCATAAAAATCAGAAAGGACTGAACACTATGCCCGGCATTTACGGAAACTATGCACCCGTTCTGGAAGAAATCAAGGACGAAATGATGAAGCGCATTACTGCTTATACCGCCGAAGAGTATCAGAAAACCGGCATGAAAATCCATGAGCATCTGATTGCACGCGTCAAATCTGAAGACAGTATGCTCGAAAAATGTCAGCGAAAGGGATTTCCGCAGACCGCACAGACCGCCCTCAGAGTCATGAAAGACAGTATCGGCATACGGATTGTTTGTTCTTTTATTGATGATATTTATGCAAATATCGCCTATATCAAATCTTTTCCGGATTGCCGTGTTGTCGAAGAAAAAGATTATATCCGTCATGCCAAGCCCAACGGCTACCGGAGTTATCATATGATTCTTGAAATGCAGTCTCCCCATGCCGATATTGACGGCAATACGCCCGGAAAATATTTCATTGAAATCCAGCTCCGGACAATTGCAATGGATTCCTGGGCAAGTCTTGAACATAAGCTCAAATATAAAAAACATGTGGAAAATCAGGAATTAATTGTTTCTGAACTCAAACGCTGTGCCGATGAGCTGGCCGCCTGTGATGTCTCCATGCAGACCATCCGGAATTTAATTCATAATTCTTAAAATTTTTCATGAGGTGAAATTTATCATGAGATTACTGTTAGCCGAAGACGAAAAAGAACTTTCCCGCGCTCTGACGGCCATTCTCGAACGTTCAAACTACGCGGTCGATGCCGTCTATGACGGGCAGGCCGCTGTTGAACAGGCCGGAAATAATGCCTATGATGCTATGATATTTGACATCATGATGCCGAAACTCGATGGTATCGAAGCACTGAAACAAATCCGCGCCGCCGGAAATTATACCCCTGTCCTCCTCCTCACGGCCAAGGCCGAAATTGATGACCGTGTGACCGGACTGGATGCCGGAGCGGATGATTATCTGACAAAACCTTTCGCCATGAAAGAATTATTGGCAAGAATCCGCTCCATGACGCGCCGTGCCGGGGATTATTCCCCTAAAGTGCTGAAAATCGGCTCCGTCACGCTCGATACCGAAGAACAGTCCATCTCCTGTGAGAACAGCATCCGCCTTGCCAGCAAGGAAACTCGTCTGCTCGAATTTTTCATGACCAATGCCGGGAAATCCCTCTCGACAGAAGAAATTTTTCATCATATCTGGGGAAATGATGACCCTGTCAATGGGAAAGTTGTGTTTATGTATGTCAGCTTTCTGAACAGCAAGCTCAGTTCCATCAATGCTGATATTATCATCATCGGCGGGGAAAATTCTGATTATACACTGGAATCCGGGGTTTCCGTGCTATGATTCACAAACTGAGAAGAAAATTCATTCTGATTGCCTCCTGTGCCATTCTGCTGATTTTATCCATCGTGCTGATTTCTATCAACAGTGTGAACAGTTACTCGAATTATGCGGAATCCATCGCGATTCTGACGTTTATCGCTGACAACAACGGCCGGATGCCTGTGGATGCCCGGCACCGCGAAAGTGCTGAATTCCATATGACCGAAGAACTCCCTTATGAAATCCGTTATTTTACCATGCTCCTCGACAGTGACGGGCAGATGCTCCTGACTGATTATGAACATATTGCTTCCGTAGATGAGGATGATGCCAGCCATTTTTGGGAAAATATCACACAGAACCGCAAAAATCAGGGCTATATCCGCATTGATGACAGTCTGTACATGTACCTGACAAAGGAAATCACCGGGGAAGCCCTCCAGGAAACGACTTCTGAAAAGAATGACTATCATATCGACATTGACAGCGAAGCCATCTATTCTCTTGCCGTTTTCATGGACTGTACACATCGGATTTATCGTTTGCAGAGATTACGGGTTTTTTCTGTTCTGATTGGCATTGCCTGCTTTGTGATATTTTTTGTAGTGGTGTCATTTTTCTCAAAAATTGCCGTCCGCCCGGTCATGGAGAATTATGAAAAGCAGAAACAATTCATCACCAATGCCGGACACGAACTCAAAACTCCCCTTGCCATCATCTCCGCCAATGCCGAAGTGATTGAAGCAATGGACGGCGAATCTGAATGGACACAGAGCATTCTCAACCAGGTGAACCGCCTGACGGGGCTGGTCAATGACCTGATTACTCTTGCAAGACTCGAAGAAGGCTCCGGAGAGGAAAACCAGAATTTTGAAACGATTGATTTTTCATCCAAAATCCGTGAAGTGGCGGAAGCATTCCGGCCTGTCATTGAACAGCAGGGAAAACAATTTGAAATCACGGTTGCAGATAATATCAGCATCAGCGGAAATGAAAAATCCATTCATGAGCTGATTTCCATCCTGATTGACAATGCCGTCAAGTACTGTGATGATGACGGCATTGTCCGGGTCGGACTGAAACAAATGAAAAAACAGGCTCTGTTCTGGGTAGAAAACTCGTATCAGGACGGCGAAAATGTCGATTACAGCAAATTCTTTGACAGATTCTACCGCGAAGACAAATCCCACAACCAGGAAAAACCGGGCTATGGCATTGGCCTTTCTGTGGCGGAGGGGATTGTCAATATCCATAAAGGCAAAATATCGGCTTCTTATCACAACGGCATTATCACATTTCAGGTTTTGTTATGATAACTCATGTTTTTTCCTGAATTCGTTCCAGAGTTCCACGCATTTGAATTTTATCTCATAATTCTGGGGATTTTCAAGAATTTCGACTGTATCAGTATCGAAATAGATTTCCGGTTCGGCAACGGGCAGACACAGCGGAGGATACATCACACACCACCAGTTATGCCCCTGTCCCTCGCCAATCAGAATCCGGAGTGCATCATAACACCCGGCAGGCATGGTGATTTCTTCATATTCGCGCGTATCGAACTCCATCCGCGCCAGCTGAACAGTGACTTTATCATGACAATCGTTTTCTTCCAGTACCTGCTGGGCAATCAACCGGATGGTTTCTTTATTCTGAACTGCTCTTTCTTTCATGTCCTCGAGCGTGGTACATCCGTAAAACAGATTTTCCGACTGTTCCAACAGCGCATCCCGCACTTTCAGTTTCAGATTCTGGTCTTCTTCGGAATCTGAATTTGCAAGAATATGCAGTCTTAATACACCGTTCTGCAAGTCCTGAATCTTTCCGGCAAAGCCTGAAAGGCTTCCCATAAAAATCACTAATATCAGGCTCAATGCCATTGCCGTTTCTAATTTTTTCATGTAAGTACCTCCTGTTGTTTGTTATCAGGAGTATGGGAAGAATTTCTATGATTATTCAATCGGGGTGATTTTATGCAGATTTATGATTTAATCCAGAAAACACGAAGAAAACAAGCCCTGACCTCTGACGAAATCACGTTCCTGGTCAATGGCTTCACAAACGGAGAAATCCCTGACTATCTCATGTCCGCATGGCTGATGGCCGTCTGCTGTCAGGGGCTGACCACACAGGAAACTGTCAGTCTGACATTGGCAATGCGCGATTCTGGTGAATGCCTTGACTTATCAGATATTGGGCATATCACGGTTGATAAGCACAGTACGGGCGGTATCGGCGATAAAGTCACGCTCTTAATCGCGCCGATTGTTGCGGCCTGTGGCGGATTTGTCCCGAAAATGTCCGGCCGGGGGCTGGGCTTTACAGGCGGAACCATCGACAAATTAGAGAGCATCCCGGGCTTTTCTGTCAATCTTTCTGTGGATGATTTCAAAAAGCAAGTCCGTGAGGTTGGCTGTGCGGTCATCGCACAGAGCGGAAATCTGACCCCTGCTGATAAAAAAATCTATGCACTGAGAAATCTCACTGCTACAGTTGACAGTGTTCCTCTGATATGTTCCAGCATCATGAGCAAAAAATTGGCTCTTGGGGCGGACTGCATTCTTCTTGATGTCAAATTCGGCTCTGGTGCGTTCATGAAAACGCCCGGAGAAGCCACTGCACTGGCCAAATCCATGGTCAATGTCGGCAATCGTGCCGGAAGAAAATGCTGTGCTGTCATCACGGATATGAACGCGCCTCTCGGTCATGCGGTCGGCAATGCGCTCGAAGTCAGAGAAGTCATTCAGATGCTCCGGAATGAAGTCCGGAATCCTCTGACGGATTTTGCACTGGATATTTCAGCCCATATGCTGAGATTATCCGGAAAAGGCACTTTAGAAGAATGCCGTCTCATGGCCGGAACTGCCCTGACTTCCGGGAATGCGCTTGAAAAATTCGCTCAGATGATTCAGGCACAGGGCGGAGATACTTCTGTGACGGAATATCCCGAAAAACTCTGCTATACCAATGCACAGAAAGTTCTCCGTGCCGGGCATTCGGGGTATCTGACACGCATCAACAGCGAACAGGTCGGGCTTGCGTGTCTGGAACTCGGTGCCGGGAGAACGTCCTCTCATCCTCAGGTTGACTATGGCGCAGGAATCGAATTTTTCCGCGAAATTGGCGATGAAATTCATATCGGTGATGAATTATGCATGATTTACGGCAATTCCGATGACCTCTGCGAAATGGTCGGAAACCGCCTTGCAAATGCGATTTATATTGATGATACTCCCGTTCCGAAACAGAATCTGATTCACGAAATTATCTTATAAAAAATGCGCCGATGATTTGATTCATCGGCGTTTTTTTAATCTTCATCATGGAGATACTCTTTGACAATATATTTCGGCCTTGCTTTTGTTTCAAGATATACTTTCCCGATATATTCTCCGATAATGCCAATACTCAGCAATTGCAGTCCGCCGATTGCCCATATCGAAAACATGATGGAAGTCCAGCCGGTTGTTGTCGCCCCGGTCACATGACGGACAAATGAATAAATCAGGATGATAATGCTAATCAGAAAAATCAATGCACCGCTGAACGTAATCATCTTGATGGGCTTGACGGTCAGTGATGTAATGCCCTCCCATGCGAATGCAAGCATTTTCTTTAACGGATATTTCGATTCTCCGGCGAAGCGTTCTTTTCTTGCGTAGTAGACTTCCCCTGTCGGATAGCCAATCATTGGCACAATGCCCCGGAGAAAGATATTTGATTCATGAAATGATTCCAGACCGTCCAGGGCTTTCCGGCTCATCAATCTGTAATCAGCGTGATTAAAGACAATATCCGCGCCGAGCAGTTTCATGAATTTGTAATAGCCCTCAGCAGTGAATTTCTTGAATGCCGTATCCGTATCACGGGCATTTCTCACACCGTAGACGATTTCACAGCCCTGATAATATTTTTCTATCATCTCATCAATGGCGTTAATATCATCCTGCAAATCAGCATCGAGGGAAATGGCCATATCACAATGGGATTTGACAGTCATCAGCCCGGCAAGAAGGGCATTCTGATGTCCTTTGTTCCGGGACAGGTTCACGCCCTGAAAGAGTTTATTTTCCTCATGCAATCCCTGAATCAGGCTCCAGGTCTTGTCTTTGGAACCGTCATTGACAAATACAATCCGGCTTTTCTCACTGATTTTGTGGTTGGAAATCAGATTTGTCATTTTGGCAAGAAGCTGTTTTGATGTCTCCGGCAGGACTTCTTCTTCATTGTAGCATGGTATGACAAGATATAAAATTTCGCATTTTTCCATAAATTTTGTTCTCCCTATCACGAATTATATCCAGAATTCAAACAGTCTTCCAAATGACATGATGGATGCTTTCCAATCAATAGAATAATTGCCGAGTGTCCAGTTATAAGTTTGTGCAACGGCCAGCATCAGACTGAATACACAGCTTGCTGTCATGATTTTATTCAGTAAGTTCTGCATATTTTCTTTGCAGTGCTGAAATACTGAAAATGCAATCACAAACGCGCCTATCATGATTTGCCAGTTGAAATCAACACAGTATCTTGCACCATAACCGCTCTCCCAGATGGAAATCAGAATTGCAAGCGGTGCGGCTACACTGACTGCCCCTATGATGGCTGTATATAATTTCTTATCACGGCTGTCAGACAGGCTGTAAGCCTGTTTCGCCCGAAAATAAGACAATATCACTGGTGCTTTCCATAATAATCCGAATGCTGCGCCTGTCGCTACAAAATAATATCCCTGCGGATTGAACGTATGTGTCCAGCCGGCATCTAAAAACGGGAACCTCTCCACAAATGACGGTGTCTGAAACAGATAGCTGAATATGCCTATCAATGCAAAATGACTGTGATACTGTGTCGATGTGAAATCATTGATTGTCAGTGAATAATCAATGCCGAAATCCGTAATTGACCCGAACCGGGCATAGTTATAAATCATCTGTCCGCCGCCAATCAGGGCATACGGCACAAACGCCGAAAGGGCATAATTGATATGATTCTTCTTAAAATTCTTTTTGTCCGTCTTTGCCCGGCGGAGTTTGAGAAATCCGCCGAATACAAACAGCATCGCACAGATGCAGTATACCGCCAATGTCGGACGGCACAGCACTGCAATGCTCAGAAAAACGGAAGATAATGCTAATCGCGTTTTGCTGATGACTCCGTCTCCAATCACATTGGAACTCATCAGGAAATATGCGCCCGTCATAGTCGCGGCAAAGCCGGAAGTCTGCGCGATTTCGTAAAATAACGGCGCACTGAAACAGAACCAGATACCGGAACTCAACTGCATGAGAAACAGGCCGGTCAATATCAATGATGAGCGCGTCTGCCGGAAGAACTTCCGGACGAAACACAGCCAGAACTTCGTCATAAAAATAATGCCGATGCACCCAAACAGAAAACATGCCCATACTGTCGGGAAATAATATCCCGTGAGCTTGTGATACGGCAGAAATAATAATATCACGGGGCCTATCCCGTAGTAAGAATAGATTTTTCCATCAAAATACAGATGGTCCCACGGATAGCCGACTCCGGCTATCCTTCTTTGAGAATCATCATAGGGATTATCCAGAGCCTGTAATTCCGGCGTAGCCTCCCATAAATAAATCTGACCGCTTTCAAAGGCATCTACTAATTCTTTAGTAATCTGGTCGCCGTTATCGGAGTGAAAATCCGCCGTGATACTGTGATTCGGATTCTGGTATCTTGCGGAATTCGATAAGAACAGCGCACATCCCATTAATACCGCCGTGAAAACCCATGCTGTCGCTTTGATGACTTTCTCATTCTCTGCATAGCTTTTCTTCATGACTTCGGAACATGTCAGCAGATAGACGGACATTGAAATCAGCAGGAGAATACAGAATCTCGTCCATGACACCTGAAATGCGATTGGTTTATTCACGGTGATGCTGTCAACATGAATATATTCGCCCTCGCTGGTATTGAATGTAATTTTCAAATCCGACACAGTCCCCGAAAAATTACACGGTACTGTCTGACTGCGGACATTGTTTTTCAGAACCACTGCATTCGCCGTATTATACCGGTAATCCGCCGAATAAGTCTCATCCTTGATGGAAATGCTGAATACTGCCTGATAGGAAACATTCGATTCCGCCTCGAAAGAGATTGTTCCGATGGGAACATCAATGCCCGGAAACTCGAATGAAGTCTGTCCGGAAGCAATATTCTCATGACTGTTGAAATCAAAATTATTGACAATCCCTTTTGTCAAATCGAGTTTGATTTCCGGGTAGTTCCTGTCAAGCAGATGAAACGAGTTGAACTGAAACACTGTTAATTCTACCCCTGCAATGATGAGAATCAGTTTTTGCAGGAATTTCAAGTCTTTCTGTTGATATTTCCGATTGACATGTCCGAGCAGCAGCTCAATTATCAGCAAAAGAGCCGCAAAAAATAACAGTCCGTGAAACATGCCGAGTTTCAGCAGGCTGAAACCATCCAGAAAACCAATCAGGATAAATCCGGCACAGATGCCGTTTTTGATGTTCTGTTTAGACATTGGATTAAAACCCTCCCTCTCATGCTACATTATAGCATATCAGAGGGGATTTGTCAAGGTTAAATTTCTGCCGTTTGGATAGTTCAGACTTTCGTTTCGGGATGATTCAAATCCGGAATGCGTGCAAGCGCACGGCATCCGGCAAAGGCATCCTCCCCAATGACTGTGACACTGTCCGGAATGCGGACATTCAGCAGATTCTTGCATCCTGCAAATGCGCCCCGTCCAATCTCCGTGACACTATCGGGAAGTATGACCACGGCTATCGCAATATTATGGCTGAATGCGAAATCATCAATCTTTGTCACGCCCTCGGGGACAATGACATAATCATCATTTCCCCGGTACTTGAGCAGAATATTTTTAAAAATATTGAAATCATTCATAGGGTACCTCGATTTGTTTCAATACCTCGCCGATTTTGTCCCGGATGCAGAGTTCGGCCATACTGTCAGCCTGTGTCTCATCGCGGTTGATGATGACTAAATGCTTTCCGTGGAAATATCTCAGGAACCCGGCCGCCGGGTAGACATTCAGGGATGTTCCGCCAACGATTAAGACATCCGCTTTCTGAATGGCTTTGATGGCACCTTCAACGGTAGCACTGTCGAGACCTTCTTCATAGAGAACGACATCCGGCTTGATAATGCCGCCGCATTTGTCGCATTTGGGGACAGATTCAGATTCAAGGATATATCTTGCATCGAATAATTTTCCGCATTTCTGACAGTAATTTCTATGGACACTTCCATGCAGTTCAAAGACATTCCGGCTTTCGGCCATCTGATGCAGACCGTCAATATTCTGTGTGACAATGGCGGACAGGATTCCGGCTTCTTCGAGTTCGGCCAGCTTCAGATGTGCGGCATTGGGCTTGGCATCCAGACAGAGCATCTTGTCTTTGTAGAACTTGAAAAACTTGTCTGTGTGCTTGACAAAATAGCTATGACTGATAATCACTTCGGGGGGGATATTGTCATATTTCTGGCTGTACAATCCATCCACGCTGCGGAAGTCGGGAATACCGCTTTCTGTGGAGACCCCGGCACCTCCGAAAAATACCAGATTTTTGGCATTCAGGATGATTTCCCGTAATTTTTGCAGTTCCTGTTCCTGCATGACAAACAACTCCTTTTCAAATGCAAAATTCTTTATTCAGGCTGAACCTTTTCTTTAAGTATAGCACAATCTGAACAAAAAAGCAAGCGTTTTCAGAAAAAAACTGTCATGTTCACACATGGCAGTCAGAAAAGCAGTCTGATGATTAATTGATATTCCTGATATTCCGCCTGAATCGTACCGCCCATCTGTTCAGTCAGATTCCGTGCAATGGCAAGGCCTAAGCCCGTTGCATTTCTTCCCGTCTCAACGGTGTAGAACCTGTCAAAGAGTCTCTCTGCCTGTACCGCGCCGAGCTTCCGGGCAGTATTGGAAAAACAGATTTCTCCCTCATCAGAGAGGACAATCTTCAAATCCCCATCACTGTACTTGATGGCATTATTCAGGAGATTGGAGAAAATTCTTGCAAGCAGTTCTTTATTCAGTTTCCGGATGATTTTTTTCTCCGTGATGTGGATTTCCGGTGTGATACCGCG
>Ga0326512_10003232_pt1 | contig 11999 bp, 9 predicted proteins | sample 1_2617_0518_D_FD_203652 | JGI IMG/M metagenome (GOLD analysis project Ga0326512, IMG submission 203652) | Bovine rumen microbial communities from UC Davis, California, United States - 1_2617_0518 | ecosystem: Host-associated > Mammals > Digestive system > Stomach > Rumen | place: USA: California... | reverse complement strand
ATATGAAAGTCCTTTTGCGGTTCCGGCTACTGATATTTCCAAACCTAGTGTATATGTAAGAATATGTGTTGTTAAAAAAGAAAACAAAAAAATATACGTGGGAGAAAGTCATAATCAAAATTATTATAAAAGAACCAAAAATGGTTATAAATTTGGACAGTTTGGAGTTCCGTGGGAGTTATATGGTGAGTGGAGATTTGTAAATATAATTATTCCTTGTAATAGTCCTAGAGACGTTCAGTGTTTGGAGCAAGATCTTATTAAAGAATTTAAATCAGACAATCCTGAATTTGGTTGGAACTCTCCAAATCGATGATATCACCTTCACTAAATCTAGTGGAGGTTTTTGCTATTTATATATGAGTATAAAAAGCGCGTATTTTGCGCTTGAAAATGAGAGATGATAAAATGGTCATCTTTTTTGTATAACTTTGTTAAAACGAATTTTTGATAGCATTATGAATGGATTAGTAGATAACTTTGATCTCTTGGCTGGATATCTCTTTGATGAAAGACGACCCTTGACGGAGGATGAGTTCTATTTCTTACAGATCTTGGTCCGTGGAAAGGATGGAAATCACGTGAGTGGAAACAACAAGAACAGACTTGTTAAGTACTATGTCATCAGATCAAAAGAACAGCTCCTTGATCTCAAGGATGAAATAGTGGGTATCTGCCATGTAGTGAACGGACGCGCATATATCCATCCTACTCGTAGGTCCTTGAAGGAGGTCGCTAACAAAGCACTTATAGACACCTCACTTACGTTCGTATCACAGAACTGGATTGGATTGCGTGGTGTTTACTCTACAGCTGCTGGTCAGTCATATGTGAGTGGAGATAAACAATTCATTGTGGACCTGGATGATTTTCAGTACAACGATGTTCTCGAGGTGAGCATGTTTATCGATCATCTGCGTGGAAGGAAAGATGAGAGAGGCCGGATTGCACAGAAGATAGTTCCTACTAAACATGGTTATCACTTGATTACCAATGCGTTTGATGTTGGGGAGTTTACGAAGAAGTATCCCAACATAGACATTCACAAGAACAATCCTACACTTCTATATTATAAATCTATAGAGTAAAAAGAAAGGAACCCTACAGGTTCCTTTTTTAGTCATTTGACTCCTGATCGAGCTCTTCACGCATCTGTTTAATGAAATCTTTCGATCCTCTAAACGTAGTTTGCTCTGGTTGATCTCCATCAACAACTTCTCCAGTCTCTGGATCGGTTTGTGGAGCGGTAGCATCCTGATGGAAGAGTTCGAGTTGGATGTTCTTTAACATTAAGTTAATATCCTTTACCTTCGAAGTCAATTCCGATGTAGTAGAAAGAATGGTTCTTTGGATATCAGAAAGTGACCTGTAGAGAGATGCATTAGCACTATTACGGCCAATAGCACCCAAGAGGACATCGTGTGCGACTTCGTCACTTTTACGAATCTTTATCAATATCCTCAAGTTCTCTACTTCAGATTTGAGACGTGTTGCAAATTTCGGATTAGCTTTCATGAACTCAGGATCTGCATAGATATCTTTTAAGTTTTCTACGAGTTCTGAGGCTTCCTTAAGCGAATCCGTATCAATACGGTCAGTATCAATGTTAACAACATCTTCCTCATTGTCAATTAAGTCTGAAGGATCAAAATCTGTATCTCCTGGTTTTGCCATTACTTCTTTTTCTTCGTTGTTGTTTTCTTTTCAGTTGTTCCAGATGATGCCTGTCCAGGTTCTCCCGAAGGGATGTGTTGCGTGGTTACAGTATTAGCTCTTTTATCTCCAAGAGAGAGTTCGATATACTCACGTACTCCTTTGGCTACCATTTCCTTGACAGCATCCATCGAAATCTTATTAATATAATACTGAATAATTTCATCTTCAGAAATATTCATTACATCAACAAGCATTTCAATCTCACGACGAGGGAATTTATCCCATACTATATTAGCAACTGCTGTAGGAGTATCCTTACCAGCAAGTGCACGATCGATAATTGCGAAGTCTTGGATTGCTGGTTGGAGTTCGGGTTCAGTTCCATGATAGATATTTCCAAGTTCAGCAGCTGGACCTTGCTTTGTAGGACGACCATAGATGTTATCTTCTGGTATCAAAAGACCACCACCAAGCGGATCTTCTCCATTATCGAGTTCTGCAAGAACTTCTGCCGGGATTTCTTCCTGTTGTGGAGTCTTGGAGATAGGTTTATCTGGTATGAGTTCGGGTTTCTCAACCTGTACATAATTCTGTATCTGATTGTAATTCAATAATCTACCATCAGCAGTCTTAATTAAAAGATTGTTATCTTCGAAGTAAGTGTCAATTGCGTTGAACTTATCTCCGGTTGTAGGATTATACCACCATCCAGTTACAGACGGACCTTCCATTCCAAAATTCATTCCTTGTATTCCTTGCATATATTAATCAAAATATTTTTCATATAATGGTAGGTACTCGGGATGCTGAATGAGAGTCAACACAGAACAAGCAACTCTACCGGGTTCTTCATTTGCAAAATAAATAACGTGAGAGTTCGGGAGAGAGTAAACTGATCGTCCGAAGACTGCAATATCCCTATTCTCTATCTCTTCACGTTCCTTAAAACTATAAGACCTCTTTTCATATAGATGTCTATTATTACGATTATGTTTGTCGTTATCAACCCATATTATTACTATCTCTTCTCCACGATAAGACTTGGGTGGGATCGCTATAAACTGATCTGGACTGAGTGCAAATACCTGGTTGTTATCATATGTCCACAAAGAAAGTCCTTCGTAGTACTTATATGCTTTAGTGGTAGCGGAGGACTCGAGTTCTTGTAGAAATAGATATGCTTTATTCTCAAACATCTCATTAATGTCTGTGGTGGACATAAGTTCATAATTATATGAATTATATATAGCTGGGGATGCTCCTTCGATGTTTGAAAAGAGACGACCAACATTTACACCTTGCTTTTCAAGGATGTCTAGGATTTCCTGTTTACCACTCGCATGTAAACCCACTATAAAAAATTTCATCTATTCTTATCCGTTCAATTGAATAAAGAATAGATGAAAGTAAGAGTAACTTCAAGAAAATAAATAATTTTTTAATTACTTATGGTGGTTCTTTGTGAACCATCTGTGAGTGTCTTCTGAACCTTCACAATTTCTTGTTTGATTTCTCCGAGTATTCTTGAGTAATCCTTTGGAGGAGGAACAGGTCTTCCTGCTGCAGCGGCACCACCAGCAGCAGTTCCAGCGGCACCACCAGCAGTGGTTGTTGAAACAACGGTAGGTTGACTAAATGTACCACTCTCAATACTCTTATTGGTCTTATCAAGAGAACCATTAAGTTCTTCAAGAAGTGGCATGATCTTATCATTGATTGCATCTGCGAGACCTTCAAAGTTACCACTGATACTCTTACTGAACTCAGCCATCTTCTCAAACATATTGGTTGCAGTCTCAAGATTTTCAAGTTTCACGGAATCGATCTTATCAACGAACTTAATAGTATTATCAATATTCTGTCCGAGATTGTCTGCCTTCCTATCAGCAGCCTTAATGAAGTCGTCTAATGCACTCGTTAACTTATTGAACTTCTTAAGTTTCTTTTCATCAATATCAAATCCGGTTGTTGCATCAAATACTTTTTTGACGATCTGATCTGATACTGTAAGTATTAAATCCGTATTGTCAAGTATCTGTTTTTTATCAACTGTATTAGATATATCATTAATAGTCTGAAGCTCACGAGCAAGGAGAGCAACCATACCGACTGCAGCAAGAGTGAGACCCATCTTACCGACACCGACAATAGATTCTATTACAGTAGCGATACTCTGGAATGCATTCTTGATAAATCCAAGGAACTTCCTTCCGGGGCCTTCCTTCGTCTCTTCCTCACCACCACTGAATATAGCATGAACAACAGCATCTGCTGTACTCATTATAGTTTGGGTGTTTTGGGCCGCCTTGTCTGTGTTGGTTGTATCGAAATTAGCTATCCAATTAAGTTCTCCACCAACAAGTCTCACGAGAGCAATTGCCACCATCGTAAGAGCGAGTTTACCGATAGATGCAATTAATTCAATGATATCAACAAGACCCGTAAAGAAGTGTTTGAGTGCACCAAGGAATCCACTTCCACCAGGAGTATTCTGTTCTTCTGCTGGTTGGAATATAGCATCAATAACAGAGTTTGCAGTTCCCATGATGGTGTTTACATTACCAAGAACCGCATCTCTATCGATCTGATAGTTTGCGAGTGATTGTAATTCAAGACCAATCAAAAGCATCATAGTAACTGATATTGTTGTAAATATCATTACTGCAGATGCAGCTAATGCCTCAATAACAAATGCTGCGCCTTTAAAGATGCTCTTGAAGAATCGCACGAATGGTCCATTATTAGATTGTTTTGGAGTATCATCTTCATTAAATCCATTAAATAACCCATCAACAACAGCTTTTGCGGCTCCTATAATAGATGCTGTGGCAACTTTAATTTTATCTCGTTTCGCTTCATCAAAATCAAATTCAGCAAGTCCGTTCAACTCAAGACCAATCAAAAGCATTGCCCCGATAGCTATAGTGACAAGTACCACACCGGCAGCGAATGAAGCAATACCGGGTAGCAAGACTGCGATGAGATATCCAAGTCCAGCAATAGCAAGGGTTACTGCACCAACCACTCCAAACATGGCAAGGGCATACAACCAATGATTATCTTCAAAGAACCATTGAGACATTAAAGCAAATAACATCAATGTTCCAGCGACAAGCATCATTACTCCAATTAATGCAATCATCATAAGAAGTCCTTCCCACATCGCATCCATCTTTTGAAGAATCTTATTAATGATAACAGCCAACCAAGCAATACCAAATGTAATGAGAGCGATGACCGCAAATGCAGCAAGAGTCTGTCCCGCCGATTCAATGAGAAGTGGAAGAGCAAGTGAGATGAGAACAAGGGTTCCGAGAACCATTACTACCATCAATAACATCAATCCAACTATCTTTGCGATGTTTGCCACAGCAATTGCTGTTTGTTCATAATCCTTTTTATCAACCATCCAGTTAATGACTTTTGTAGCCACTTTAATGAATGCTCCGATTACCCATAATGTTCCAAGGGCGAGAGGAGTTGCAAGAGCCATAGGAATAAAGGCAAGAGCAAGAAGAATGATATCTTTTACCAAACCCAACATACTATCAATAATTGATTTGATAGTGGCTATTTGTGGTTTGATTCCAGCGAATTTTCTACTCTTTACATCTTCCGAGAAATCAGCTATTTCGGTTATCACTAATTTAACATTAGAAATTACCTTATTAACTTTTTTTGAATTAATTTTTGCTTTGGATAATTCAGCGATGTTTACCACCATAGAATTTATAGTAGTAACATATAATAATGCTTTATTAAGATTTTCGGTGGTACTATCATCAAATGTTATAACATTACCTTTATCATCAATAAGTAAAGTAGATAACCTCGATAATGTTTCTCCTATTTCGGGGAGCATGAATTTTCTATAGAATTGTAAAGAAATAAAATTCTTAATTCCAGCAGTATTCACTATAGTATCTACAAGACCAGCAAATGCGGTAATATTATCTGATGTCTTTTGAATATATTCACCGGTTTTGGCATAACTCAATTGTTTAAAAGCATTAGACTGTATCAATTTAATATATAAATCAAATAGTCCATCTCTCTTTTGAGTAGGATCTCCAAGAAGAGCATCCATTGCAACCCAACGAAGAACCTCAGCTTTAATAGCAACTTTAAATATCTTTTCAGTTGATTCTATCATTTCCAAGATGGAATCAACCATTTCTTTAAATGTCTCGAATGTCTTTTTGAAATCCATTCCTTCGACGGTATCCGTCTTAATTAGATTCCCCCGCTTATCATATTTATCTATGGTATGTTTACCACCAAGATATGATACAACTCTTAACTGATCACACACACCACCACGACCAACAAATATATCCATTAAACGATTGACATGCCATCTGAGTTGTAAGAATTTTAATTCAGCTTGAATCATGTTTGGAAGTTTCATTCCAATGAATGTATTGATGGTTCCAACAACTTTACCTATGGTGTCTGTTACCGCAGTTTGAGCCTTGATACTGTCAGCATCTAGTGTTGAACTTGATTTCTTAATGGTATCGATTATGGTAGAAGATATGTTATAGAATTTTATAATGTACTCGGCACTATTAGAGAATGTCGCCATGCTTGTCTTAATAGTATCGAGTTTGAGATCTTTAACGGATTTCATAGAAGTCGCAAACGACTTACAAATTTCCGCCACATTATTTTGATTAATTGCTTCTGCCATATGTGAAAATAATAATGGTTAAAATGTAAATTGTATTTGTATTTTTTATATCTTTAATCATATGGAATCAACAATTAAACTTACTGACACTCAAAAGAAAGCCCTCGAGTTAGTACAAAAGCTCGTGGGAGAGAAAAAGATTGACCTCACAGAGGCCCTACAACTTATCATAGCAATATACGAAAACCAGAAGGAATACGTATATGTACCTTATCAGAATCCTTGGGTCGAACCTTATCGTCCTTGGACTGTAGAACCTTATACTACTGAACCTTACAAGACTCCTTATCGTGATGACACTCCTTGGTGGGAGAAGAATAAGATCATGTGCGACGGGGACAATGCAAACAACGCTCACGCGGATCCAAATCGTATTAGTCCGTTTACTTACTCAATCAGTGGAACCAGCTGGGATCCTATGGATTGGATAAAGAACACATTAATAGGTTAAAAATTTATGGAAACACTCAAAGAACTATTCAAGAAAGCAGAAGACGGCTTTGTAAACTACAGAGCAACATTCGCTCGGATCGATACTGTCTTTCCAATAGAAGGGGCAGACCGACTCGTGAGAGCAATCGTGTGTGGTAGGGATGTGGTCATCTCGAAAGACCTACCGCTTGACAACATTTACGTATATATCCCAGTTGAATCAAGTCTTTCTCATAAGTACTTGAGTAAGAATAACTTATATCGTATCTCAAGCGAATCCTATCAACTCAACGATAACTTTGAACAAGTCGTGGAGGAACTCAATGCTGGTAAGACTCTTGGTGAACTATCTGGAATGGGTGGATTCTTTGAGAAAAATGGACGAGTAAAACAAATAAGGATTCGTGGAGTTTACTCACAGGGATATCTTGCTGACATTAAGAGTCTTCAGACTGCTTATCCGATCCTCGATCAGTTTATGATTGACGAGTTTGATTCCCTTGAAGGAGAAACCTTTGATGTAATCGGAGACGAGGTGTTCTGTGAGAAGTACCTTGTTGGTGGAAAGAAACCCGTTGAGCAGAAGGTCAACGATCAGAAACACTATCAACAGCGTTCAAAGAACCTCCGTCGTGCAAGTATTCTTATCCCTGGTCAGTTCAAGTATCACTATGATACAACTCACTTCGAGGATCACTATAAAAAGTTCCGTCCTACTGATGATGTATCGATATCTGTCAAGGTACACGGTAGTAGCGGTATCTTTGCAAACGTGCTTTGCTACAAGAGACGTGAAGACCTCAATTGGCTTCAGAAAGCATTCTACTGGCTTTGGAGACCACGAGAGTACAGGCTTCTTTATGCATCTAGGACAAAGATTCGTAATGAGAAAGTCTATGACACACCTCGAGATCCTAACTACTTCTACGGAGGAGACATCTGGGCCCCAGTGCGTGATCTGCTCGCTGATCACATAGCAAAGGGAATGATTGTCTATGGAGAGATAGTTGGATATGTTGCAGGAACCACAAAGATGATTCAGAAGGGTCACGACTATGGGTGTGCACCTGGCCAGTGGAAGTTCATGCCTTATAGGATTGTTGAAGTAGATAGGCGAGGAAATAGAAAAGAGTGGAACCTTCGTGATGTTGTCCGTTGGACTGATAATCTCAAGGGACATCTTGCTATAGAACATAAGTACGAAGGAGTAGAGAGGATACTCACTTGTCCAATCCTCTATGATGGTCTTCTTGGAGACCTCTACCCAGAACTCAATCGCGAGGATGAGAACTGGGGAATCAATCTTCTTGAGAGAATGAAAGGAGATAAAGAACTCCTTGGAATGGAACTTCAGGAACCACTTTGTAAGATGAAAGCACCACGCGAAGGTGTAGTTATCAGAATTAATGATGACGAGTTCGCTCGAGCGTGGAAACTAAAGTCTAAAGCTCACTATGATCTGGAGAAGAAAAACCATGATGCTGGTGAGAAAGATATAGAAGAGGAATCTTAATTGATTCCTCTTTTTTAATTAAATACTCGACTTATTCCGTCTTGAATGGATGTTGGGTGGGTGATAAGATTTCGTAGAGAAGCGTCAATGCGCTGATCGTCTTTATCATAATCTCTTTTACTTTGTGTTAAAGAAATATTTAAAGGAATGTACTTTCCTACTTCTTGAGTGAATTCAAGAGTTGAGTTAGAATCTGGATTATACACATTATATATTTCTCCCCCTTTCACACCGAATGATCTTTCAATTGCTTCACACACATCATCAATATAAGTGAAGTGGCGTCTGTTCTCTCCATTATTCCAAAGTAGAACATCTCGATTGTTTATACAGGTTCCCAAGAGAGTATCCGGACGAGCTCCTGGGCCATAGACATTATGAAATCTTAATCCGAGACAATCATTCCATCCATATATCTTAAAGTACTCATCATCAAAGTTCTTACTCAGACCATACATAGATGTTGCATTTACTGAACATGAACTACTAGCGTAAATAAATCGCTTATTCATAGACTTACACAAGTTAAATATATGTATAAATGCTTGTATATTGTCTTTTGCTATTTGTTCAGTATTATCGTTCCAAACAGATGTCTGTGCTGCGAGGTGGACAACTATATCTATATTAATTAAATCTCCGTATGATAAGTCCAGGACTTCCTTACCACATATCCTATCTACACCAACCACATTATATCTCCTTTCTTTAAGATAGTCAACAAGATGCCATCCTATGAATCCTTCACTTCCGGTAATAAGTATATTCATGTATAAAAAATAAAAGAACCGTTACCGGTTCTTTTTCTTTTTTAGGAAGTTTTGTATTTGTGTGATGCGGTTGCGGAGCTTTTGAAGACTGTTATATATCAATTCACTAGGACCTTCTTCTTCCCTGGCTTTAACGAGATTTGCAATTATTCGTTTTCTAGCGTCAATCTCATACTGTAAAGTAGATACAAGAAATGTCCTTCCTTCAAATACAACTTTTTCATAATATTTATTTCCTTCCCTTAGGTCCTCAAACCCATTTCCAAACATCTTGTCAAACATAACATCAAGATTCTTAATATAATCGGGTTGAGCATCTGATGTGAGATTGATATAGTATTTATCATTATCATCCAATCCCAGAAAATCCACATCAATATCGTGTATCTCCGAGATATATATTCCGTGGAGATATAATGACATACTTCCACAATATATAAATTCTTTTCCGAATGATTTAAGATAATCATCTATTTGTAATATTGATATAATGTCTGTTTTCATATTAATAAGTTTTAATTTGAAATGTTTTTTGAAGATCCTCAGTCGCAAATATTATTCCATTACCAATATCATAAGGATAATAACTAGCGGATGGAGCATATGTGGCGTTGGTATCCCCTCCAGGCCAAACCTTTATGCATTTTATAGGAACATCTGTTGAGTCATTATTTGCATTGTCTCCAACAACCCATGAATCTGTTATCATATTATATGGTCTAGAGCCGCTAAGATATCTATATTTTTTAACTGTGCTACTTGCGGCAGAACTCTTAACCCAGATCGCATTATTGTTACTACTGTCTAATGAATATTGGGCAATAATCATATATATATCAGTTGATGAATTTGAACTACTGGTGTCTACTTTTAAATTTCCATTCTGATATATGTTTGAGTTCTCAACACTGTATCGTATTCCCGCGGTTGCGTCTTTTAATATACATTTGTTTTGATCAGTAGGACTTGATGCTAAAAATATTTGTAATTGTCCTTGAGGATATCCCTCATTATTTGCATATTCTCCCACAATAGATCTTGGATTAATTATTCCAAGATCTATATATTCATTTGATTTTAACGCATATGACTCAAGTTTTGTGTATGATGGAGCAAATTGTTTTATTTTTGCGCACAAGTTACATGCATAATAAACAAAACTTCCGGATTCGAGACTTACAGTGCCAGCAGGTACAGAAAAATTGAATGTAGAAAGAACCATACTCCTAGAACTTGAATTATATGTATAAACCGCACTAATATAACTAGAGTTTGTTTGGGACGCAAATTGATAAGTCCGTGTATAACCAGCATTTGATGATGTGGATGACTTTGTGAAATTTCCAAGATTCACACCGTCTAAATACAAATTAACAGGAGATGTTATTGATGAATTCACCCAGTTTTGTATCCTATTAGCCACATTAGTCGTATTATTCAAAACTAATTTCTCATACCCTCCTACTGTACTTTTGGATTTAACTTGTACATTCTGCGAAGTATACCATCCGTCACTCATAGTTCTAGAAATCCATATGGTTACGCCGTTTATAGTAATAATATTATAATCTTTTACAAAACTACCACTAATAGTGACATTTGTTACACCATTACCGCCACTAGTTTGAGAGAATGTTAAACCACTACTAGCGGATGTTATTGTCCAATCTGTGCAATTACTGTCTATAGTAAATCCATATGTACCATCACCATTATCTATATTTATGCATGCATAAGCCATTATAGGATTAGCTGTAGTGAAAAAGTTATATGGTGTAAGATTGTTTATATTTTGGTCGTTGATCTTTAACACACACTCTTCAACAGTCCATCCAGCAGGAACGCCACTTGCTCCCGCAGTCCATGCGGTTCCTGGTGCTTTAATAAATGTACCAGTTTGCGCTACATTATCAACCCAACTATTTGTGCAATTTGTCGCGGATATATTTGTTGCAAGACATTTAATATGATTAAGAGACTGACAATTCTGGAACATTTGTTGATAACATCTACTGGTTAATGTAGTTGCTGGAAGAGTCGGAGCAGTAGTCAATGAAGTACAGTTTGCAAACATTTGTTGATAACAACCATTCGCTAATTCTGTAACTGGAAGCTTTGGTGGTGTGATGAGAGCACTACATCCGGAGAACATACTCATACAAACGTTATAACAATCATTCATAAAAGATGTAATATTCACATGTTCTGCTGTGGTCAATGAAGTACAGTTTGCAAACATTTCCTTACATGCTTCTTCTCTACTTATAAATATGTTATTTATCACAGGATCATCAAGAGATGTGCATCCTTTAAACATCTCCTGCATTCCATTCATACCTACTGTTAATGTTCCTGGGAATCCCGGAGTTGTAGTTAATGAAGTACAACCAGAGAACATACATGTGCACGAATCTCTAGAAACAATCAAATCTGATGGAAAATCTGCAGCGGTCGTTATATTTTTGCAACCCATAAACATGCAATAATAACATTCTCTAACCAACGTAGTCGCTGGAAGAGAAGGTATTGTAGTCAATGAAGTACAATCTCTGAACATATTTTCATAACAATATTCAGCTAACGTAGTAGCAGGAAGTTCTGGAGCTGTAGTTAATGAAGTACATCCTTTGAACATATTGATATAGCAATATTCTGCTAATGTAGTAGCAGGGAGGGTTGGAGCTGTTGTTAACGAAGTACATCCAGAGAACATATTGTTATAACAACTAGTGACTAATGTAGTCGCTGGAAGAGCAGGTGCTTCTGCTAATGAGGTACAATCTTTGAACATACTATAATAACAAGTTTGAGCTAATGTAGTAGCAGGGAGGGTTGGAGCTGTTGTTAACGAAGTACATCCAGAGAACATATTGGAATAACAAGCTTGAGCCAATGTAGTAGCTGGAAGTGAAGGTGCTAATGTGAGCGATGTGCATCT
>Ga0326512_10003231_pt1 | contig 11999 bp, 10 predicted proteins | sample 1_2617_0518_D_FD_203652 | JGI IMG/M metagenome (GOLD analysis project Ga0326512, IMG submission 203652) | Bovine rumen microbial communities from UC Davis, California, United States - 1_2617_0518 | ecosystem: Host-associated > Mammals > Digestive system > Stomach > Rumen | place: USA... | reverse complement strand
GCGCCATCAATGGCCGTCTGCTCTACGAGCTGAACCTCAAGCGTCAGGCCAAGGTCATCGCCGACCTGCTCGGCACCTCCGGCATCCAGACCATCGGCGGCACCACGGCGGTCACCCGCACCGCAGTTGCCATCGCCGATGAGATCGCCAACGCAATCGCCGACACCATGACCTATTCTGGCCGTCCCGCGAACGCCATCGTCATGACCCCGACCATCTGGAAGCTCCTGCGCATCGGCAAGGACGGCGAGAACCGCTACTACGGCGGCGGCTACTTCGCGGCCCTGCACGGCGAGAACGTGTGGAACCTCCCCATCGTCCTCTCCAACCAGCTCACCGCGAACCACGTGGTCGTGGGTGCGTTCGACACCTGCGCGTCGCTGGTCACCAAGGCTGAGGGCGTCACCGTCGAGGCCACCAACACCGACCAGGATGACTTCATCAAGAACCTGATGACCGTCCGCGCCGAGTGCCGCGAGAAGCTGGCCGTGCGCCGTCCCGCAGGCTTCGTGGACATCACCGTGGCGGCGTAGCAATGCTGCGCACGTACAAGTGGCGCGGCGTGTTCTGGCGGTTCGAGGACAGCAAGGCGCCCGAGGGTGCCGTGCCGGTCGAGGTTGCCATGCCCGTGACCGCAGAGACGCCGAAGAAGGCGCCCGCAAAGCGCGCCCCGCGCACGAGGAAACCCAAGACCGAGGATTAGGAGGGTGGCAGTCATGTCCCTGCTCGAAGACGTCAAGGTGGCTCTCCGAGTAGGGCATGACGCCACCGATTCCGAGATTGAAGACCTCATCGCCGCCGCCGTGTTCGACATGGCGAACAAGGGCGTGTCGATGTCGTGGCTCGGCTGCTCCCCGATGAGCAAGTCCTTCAACATCACCCACATAGACGAGTGTGCGCTCCCCGTCATGGCGAAGCGGGCCATCGTCACGTACGCCAAGGCCAACTACGGCTACGACAACGACGATGCCGACCGGCTCATGAAGTCCTACGACTCCATCGTGTGCTCGCTGCTCAACAGTCGCTACAACTCCGTCTACGAGAGTGGGAGGTACGACTGATGAGGTGGAACTCCGTCATCACGCTGCGCGACATCGAGACCCATATGGTGGTCGATGACGAGGGCAACGAGGTGGAGGGCGCGCCAATCGACACGCAGGTGTTCTGCAACGTCCGCACGCTCGGGTTCGAGACGTGGGCAACCGCAGCGCAGCTCGGCCTAAAGCCTGAGCTGCAAGTCGAGGTTCGCACCATCGACTACCACGGCGAGTCCCAGGCGGTCTTCAAAGGCCGCGAGTACGACCTCAGCTATTCGTCCACGCGTGGCGAGAACACCATACTCACCTACGCGACTCATGCGAGGAACGACAATGGGTAGGCATCTGTGGGTCGAGGAGGACGAGTTCGCCGCCGCGCTCTCCGACATCTTAGGAGACATCGCCGACGCGTCCGACGAGGCCGTGTTCCGCTGCGTCCACGACGCCCTCGTTGAGGGCCGGGACGAGTGGCGGCGAAACGCCAAGGGCTTCGGCTGGAAGTACGGCAAGCACGTCACATACCGCGCACTGCGCAAGAAGGGCTCCGTCGAGGGCCACATCTTCTCGCGCAAGCCCGGACTCCCGCACCTGCTGGAAAAGGGCCACGCCAAGATTGGCGGCGGTCACACGAGCGCCTACCCGCACGTCAAGCCAGCCGCTGACTACGCCTTCCGCTTCGCGCGCCAGCACCTGCCCGAATACATAGCGAGGGAGCTGCGATGAGCGTCAGGAGCAAGGTTTACAAGGCGCTGCTCGCCACGGGCATACCTGGCCGTCAGGACGCCTACCCAGTCGGCAAGGCGCCGACTCCTCCGTTCTTCATCTACACGGTCGAGTCAACGGGCGGCTTCGTGGCCGATGGCGAGGTCTACGCGAGCCTGCCCCGATTCCACGTCGAGCTGTTCGAGAAGGTTTCCAACGACGAGACCGAAGCCCTCGTGAGGGATGCGATCGCGTCCATCGGCTGCGTCCCCGACGAGTCGGGGGAGTGGTCTGAGTCCGAGGTCTGCCACATCGAGCAGTACGACTTCACTTATCACTACAGAGAAGAATAGGAGGCCATCATGGCCGAACTTTCCAAGGTACGCTTTGGTCTTGCCAAGGCTTATTTCGCCGTCATCAAGACCGATGGCACTTACGACACGCCCGTTGCCCTGCCCGGTGCCGTCTCGCTCGACCTCAACCGTGAGGGCAGCGAGCCGTCCACCTTCTGGGCCGACAACATCGCCTACTACGTGACCCCCGCCGCCAACGGTGGCTACACGGGCACCCTCACTCTCGCCATCGTCCCCGACTCCTTCAAGGTGGCCGTGCTCGGCGAGGTTGTGGACGATAACGGCATGCAGGTCGAGCTGGCCGACGCCACTCCCAAGTCCTTCGCGCTTCTCTACGAGGTCGAGGGCGATGCCGACAAGAAGCGCTACGCCTTCTTCAACTGCACCGCTCAGCGCGTCGTGGCAGGAGCCAACACCAAGTCCGACTCCACCAACCCCGACACACAAGACCTGGAGTTCACTGCTGTTGGCAAGGACTTCGAGTTCGGCGGCACGGGCGTGACCAAGAACATCGTCAAGGGCTCTGCCGAGGAGTCCGTCACCGCGTTTGCGACTTGGTACACGGCTGTTCCTACCCCTACCAAGGCGTAGGCGCACACCGCATAAAACACGTTGAGACGGCCCCGCTGCGCATCCTGTCCCTGCGCGGCGGGGCCTCTCGCTTACCCAGACACAGACAGGAGTGTTTGAAATGCTCATCAAGTACAAGAATGCAACCGGACGTGGCCTCCACAACCCGCTTCGGTGGGGCGATGGGGACGATGTTCATAATGCCGTCTGCTCGCTGTACGCGCTCAAGCTCTACGAGCAGGCGTTCATGGAGGATGCGTCCTCCAAGCACCACTCGCTCATCAACGACGTGATGGACACGGGCGATGACGAGACCACGTTCTCGGCGCTCGTTGGCATCGACTGGGACGCCGACATGCGCGCCACATGGGCCATGCTGCGCTCTGCTGACGTTGCTGGGCTGAACAGGGGCGTCGAGCCCGTTCCAGACTACGAGGAGTTCATCAAGTCGCACGCAGCGGACATCATCGACTTCTCCGACCTTCACATGTGCGTGACCAAGGAGATTGATGCCACCTTTCGTACCCTCTCCGCCCGACTCACTAAGAAGGCAGAGCGGGAAGCAGCAGAGAAGCAGCGCGAAGAGTGACGAGCCGCCGTCAAGGCTCCACTACTCGAAGGTGTGGGTCTCTGCCCTGAGACTCGGATACACGCGCAGCGACCTTGCCGTGATGCCCTACGGCGAGGTCATCTTCGACCTTGCCGCGCTCAACGACGGCAGGGAATCCAAAGACGAGAAAGAAGCCGGCGTGACCGTCACCAAGGCCACGCAGGAGGACATACGAACGATGCTGGGGTAGGTGGTTCGCATGGCAGAGTATGCCGGCCTTGAGATTCGCATCGGTGGCAACACCACCAAGCTCACCAACGCGCTCAAGGCTTCGACCAAGAGCGCTGCGGAGCTGCAAAGCCGCATCAGGCAGGTCACTCGCGCCATGCAGTTCGACCCGTCCGACCTCAAGAACGTCGAGACGCGCATCAGGCTCACTGGTGACCGCATGCAATCGTTGCAGTCCAAGGTGCAGATTACCAAGACTGCGATGCAGCAGCTCGGCGATTCCGTGGTTAAGCTCGGCGGCAAGGACAAGAGCGTCCGCGAGATAGCCAAGGACACCGATAACCTCTCCCTCAAGGCCAAGCAGGCCGACGAGCGCTTCAACGGTCTCACGAAGACGCTTGCAAAGATTTACGAGGCGTGGAACAAGAAGGCGCGCGAGAAGGGCGTTGACTTCGCCAGAGACGAGCTTGGCATCAGCGCGGAGACTGCCGACTACCTCATGCGCACAACCACGTCCATGCGAGACTTCCGCACGGAGCTTGACAACATCAATCGCGCAAGACAGTCGGGACTTGACTTCGCTCCCGTGATGGAGCCCGGTCAGCTCGCCACGCTCACCAAGCTCAAGGAGCTGAACTTCCACGGGATGTTCGAGAACGGCCTTGGGCTCAACGAGGTCGTTCAGTCTGCAAAAGACCTTGGAATCGTCCTTGAGGACTCGGCCATCGCCAACGTGCGAGAGCTTCAAAAGACCTTCAAGGATGCTCAGGCCGACAAGAAGGCGTTTGACGATGCCCTCAAGTTCGACCAGATGGGCACCGATGTCCAGCGGTTCGAGTCTGAGATTGAAAGCCTTTCCCAGACCATGCGCAAGCTGGACGATTCTCTTACCCCAACGAGCATGTCCGATGACTTCCAAGCCATCGAGACGCAGATTCGCACGGTTGACAGCGCGCTTGACAACGTTGAGAAAGACCTCAAGCGCACTGGCGATGCGTTGAAGATTGACCCCGGCAACGTCGGCGTAGCGGCCCGCTACTTTAGCGACCTCCAACAGAAAGCCGAGCTTTCCAAGGAGAAGGTGGCTCTGCTCAAGCAGGAGATGGAGCTGCTCGATGCCGATGGCGCGTCCGAGGCTGCAAAGGGCCACGAAGACCTAGCCAAGTGGATTGAGGAGTCCGCAGAGTCCGCACGCACGGCGCAGAAGGAGCTTTCCGGCCAGCAGGCGGCGGTCGCGAACCTTGATGACCAGGTAAAGAACCTCAACCAGAGCATCGCCAACATGAAGGGCGATTCGACGCTCGCCCAGTACAGCGACACCGTTCAACAGTGGAAGACTCGCACGGAGCAACTCACGCAGGCGATGGAATCCCTCAAGACTGCCGAGGGGAACGTCGCAACGCAGCAAAAGAAGCTTGGTGAAGCTCAGAGCGCGTTCGACAAGGCCAAGAGCGAGGCTGACGAGTACAAGAAGAAACTGACTGGACTCAAGAAAGAGTACGAGCAGCTCAATTCCAAGATGTCGGAGCTGTACGCGAGCGGCAGGGGAGACCTCATATCTCCCAGTGACACCCAGCGCCTGTTCGAGCTTGTCGATGAGATTAATCAGGTCGAGACCGCCTACGGTGGCGCCAAGGTCAATGTCGAGGAGTTTAGCAAGAAGCTTAGGAGTCAGAAGAAGGATTCCAAGGAGGCGCAAGACGCGCTCGAAAAGCAGAAGGGCGCCGTCGAGGGCATCAAGAAGTCCGTCTCCGAGCTTGAGAAGACCAGAGAGGTCAAGCTGTTCCAGAACCCGACCGGCGAGATTGAGAAGGTTGAGGGCGAGCTGAAAGACCTCCAAGGTGACCTTGAGGAGGCTCGCGCCAAGGAGAAGGAGCTCGCAGAGGCCTACAAGGCCGCTAAGACCGAGAACGAGCTGGCAAAGACCTCGAAGAAGCTGAACGACCTTGAGGGTGACGCCCAGGATGCCGCGACCAAGCTGAAAGAGGCCGAGGACGCGCTCAAGGGCGGCGGCAGCAGCATCCTCAACGCATCAACGGTGAAGTCGCTCGGCATGACGCTCTCGGCAACGCTCACGCCGACCATCACCGCAATCGGCTACAAGATGGCCGACGCAAGCTCCACGGTCGATTCTGCCTACCGCGACATGCGCAAGACCGTCGAGGGCACCGAGGAGCAGTTCGAGCACCTCAGAAAGGCGGCTGTTGACTTCTCGCGCACGCACGTCACGAGCGCCGACCAGATTCTGTCCATCGAGGCAATCGGCGGCGAGCTTGGCATCGCGACCGAGAACCTTGAGACATTCGCCGAGGTAATCAGCAACCTTGACGTGGCAACGAACCTCAACACCGAGGACGCGGCTACGGCGCTTGGTCACCTCAGCAACATCCTGCACCTCACCGAGGACGATTACGTTGGCTTCTCCGACGCCCTCGTGCGTCTGGGCAACAACGGCGCGTCCACGGAGTCTGAGATTGCCAACATCGCCGAGCGCATCGGCGCTATGGGCAGCATCGTCGGCATGAGCGGCAGTGACATTTTGGCCTGGTCAAGCAGTATCGCCAGCACCGGACAGAACGCAGAAGCCGCAGGTACCGCCATCAGTAAGACTTTAAGCTTCATGGAGACGGCGGTTGCGGCTGCGGGTGGCACGATGGACACCAGCTTTGATGCCATCAATGCCGCAGTCGAGGAGGGCGGTGACAAGCTCACCGTCTTCGCGAGCATGGCTGGCATGACCGCAGACGAGTTCTCCGAGGCTTGGGCAACCAACTCCGAGGAGATGGCGTCTGAGCTGAACGAGCAGCTTGACACGGCCAAGAACAGTTTGCAGAAGGTTGCCGACATCGCGCACATGTCTGCTGACGAGTTCGCGAAGACGTGGGAATCCGACCCGACCAAGGCGATGAAGGCATTCATCGAAGGCCTGAACGATGTTGAGGGCGCTGAGGGCTCCGCTGACAAGGTGCTGCAAGACCTCGGCATCACCGCAGTTCGCCAGAAGCAGGCCATCGAGGGGTTGATGCAGACAGTCGGTGGGCTCGATAAGAACCTCAAGATGTCCGAGGACGCCTGGAACGGCGTCTCGGACAAGTGGGGGCAGGCTGGTGACGCAGCCAACGAGGCGCAGAAGAAGGCCGAAGGCTTCTCTGGTCAGTTACAGATAATGAAGAACATGGGACAAAACTTCCTCTCAGAGCTTGGCGAGGGAGCCGTCCCGTGGATTCAGCTTCTCACTGGCAAATTGCAATACATGTCCGATTTCTTCTCGTCGCTCAGCAGCAATGCGAAGAAGTGGACTGTGTTTGGAGGGTTCATAGCGGCGGCAACCGGCCCCATACTCTCCATGGCAGCTACAGCCGCCACAGCCAAGGGTGAGTTCATCGATTGGCTTGACACCTCCCTGAGTGGAATGGACGTGGTGAAGGCCGCGTTCAAGAGTGGCGGCAAGGAGGCCGTTGACGCGATGCTCAAGTCCATGAGCACCATGGAGAAGCTGAAAGTCGTTGGCGGCTCACTTGGCAAGACCCTCATCGCGGGCCTTGCGGTCGGACTGGTAATTGGCGCCATCGGCGTCATAGCCAGCAAGCTTAAGGGCCTGTATGACGATTACAAGAATCACGAGGCCGCAACCAAGGGTCTCGCCAACGCGCTCGCGGATGTCGGGCGCGAGAGCGACGTGACCGTAAGCTCGTTCAACACGACGGGCAGCAGGCTTCGCGAGCTTGCCGCAGACTCCAACGAGTACGAGAGCAGGCTTGCCAACCTCACGCGGACGCTTGAGGACTCCAACAGGCAGTACAGCAACTACGCCGGCACACTCAGCTACTACTCCGACACCATCAAGACGCTCGGCAGCAAGGCAGACCTCTCTCAGGAGGAAGCCTACAAGCTTGAGGCGGCGCTCACGGCGGTCAACGACGCTTGCGGCACCACCTACGGGCTGGACAACTACGGCAACATCATTGACACCCAGACGGGTCAGATTCAGAAGAACACGGACGAGATTCTCGCAAACATCGACGCCCGCAAGCAGCAGGCAATCATCGACTACTACAGCGATGACTACACACAGGCGGTCGGCGAGCTGACCGAGGCTCAGGACAACCTGAACGAGGCCACCGACTACTACAACAAGCTCGCGAGCGACGAGGGCAAGCAGGAGTTCCTTGACCACGTTAAGGATGTCTACGGCTCCAACTACGATGCCGCGCAGGCTCAGGCCACCTACAACAAGCAGCTTGAGGATGCCAAGACGGCCATGAACAACTACCAGCGCGAGGTCACCTCCGCGCAGGGTGTCGTTGACAAGCTGGACGGCAAGATTGCGGGTGCGACTGATGAGCTTGACAAGGCCAACAAGGCTCTTGAGGAGGCCGCGAAGGCTCAGGAGGAGTTCGACAAGCGCAACCAGACGGTGGCGGATGACGTTACCGGCAACATGAAGCGCATGTCTGACGCCGCGACTAAGCTTGGCAAGAGCGACGCCGACTTCAACAACATCGCTGACGGACTCTCTGCCATCCACGTCTCGGCAGAGGAGATGAACAACGTCGATATGGGCGCGCTCATCACGGCGTTTGACAGCGTTGGTGGCTCGATGGATCAGGTCATCGCCACGCTTGAGAACGGCGGCGTCCAGATGAACACATGGAACGCGGCCCTTGAGCAGGCGCCGGGAGCAGCCGAGAACATGAGCTCGCTAACGGCGGCGGCGTTCCAGTCGATGTACGAGGTGGCTGGCAACGACATCAACAACACCATGACCCTCATCGCGGGGCTTGATATGGTGCAGGTCGGTGACAAGACCTTCTACATCGGTGACAACGGCTCCATCGTGGACTCGCAGGGCAAGATTTACAACATCCAGACCGACCTTGCGAACATCCCCGATTCGGTCATCACGCAGTTCTACGTCAACGACGAGGGTGCCGCTCAGGCCGCGCTCGATGCCAAGGCCAAGCTTGAGGATGTCGGCAAGCAGACGCCGACGCCGACCATCGAGGTCAAGGACAACGCCTCTGGCAAGACCAAATCGCTACAGACCGACCTGAACAAGGTCGGCGCAGCAAGGCCGACGCCTACCGTGCGCGTGAACGACTACGCATCCGGCAAGCTCGGTGACATCAGCGCGTACCTCCGCAGGCTTAATGGCATGTCCTCCACCGTCTACGTCACGACCGTGGAGAAGAAGGTAAAGCAGGCAACGGGCGGCATGAACAGCCGGCCTGTCATACCGCGTCACGCCACGGGCTACATCGCCACTGGCCCGACGCTCACCAACCAGGGGTGGATAGGCGAGGACGGCATCGAGGCCGTTGCCAACTGGGCAACGGGCGGTGCGGTCGTGCCGCTCACCAACAAGCGCTACATGCTTCCCATCGCCGACGCAATCGCTGACGGCATGGTGGCTCGCGGCGCGGGCGGTCAGGCGGTCGGCATCGACTACGACCTTCTTGGCCAGTCGGTTGCCGCAGCGCTCATGGGCATGTCGGTGACCATCGACGGTCAGGCGCTCATTGGCGAGATTTCGACGCGCGTGCAGCGCGCAAGCAGGTTCTACGCAGGATAGGGAGGTAGCCAATGGCAATCACTGAGGGCACCTACCTCATCATCAACGTGAACTCCAAGCTCTCTATGGACGTTGCCAACGCCAGCGACGCTTGGGGAGCAAACATACTGCTATGGAGTCCGCATAGCGGAGACTCGCAGATATGGGCTGTCACCCAACACGACAACGGGTGGCAGCTCATCTGCTCCCTTACCGGCAAGTCCGCCGACGTGGAGAACGGCAAGGTCAACATCGACGGCACCAACGTAAGGCAGTGGGATGACAACAACGCCAACTGCCAGCGCTGGGACTTCGTGGAGACCGGTGAGACGGAAACCTACAACGGCAAGAGCTACGCCACGTACGCAATCAAGGCACATGGCACGAATCGCTGTCTTGATGCCGCGAATGGCGGTACGTCACCCGGCACGAATGTCCTGCTGTACACCTACAACGCGCAGAAGTGGCAGAAGTGGTTCCTTGTTCCCGTGAGCTGCTTCACCGACGAGGGCACATACGCCATCCGCTCCGCACTCGACACCAACTTGTGCGTGGACATCGCCAACGGTTCTAACGGCGCGGGTGCAAAGGCGCTCGTGTGGCCATATCACGGCAACAACAACGAGGTGTTCCAGACCGTCAGGAACGCGGATTCGCTCACGGTGAAGATCGTGGCGGCGCACTCCGGCAAGGCGCTTGACGTTGACCACGGCGCGACCGAGAACGGCAGGCAGATTCTACAGTGGCCCATCGAAGCCAATAACGCCAATCAGGAGTGGCTTCCCGTTCAGGCGGGCAGCATCACGGTCAACGGCGTGACCGTCCCGACCTACGAGCTGCGCAACCAGTCATCGCAGGCCGTCATCCGCGTCATCGACATCTACGGCGGCAGCAAGACGCCGGGAACGAACCTCATAGTGTGGGAGCGCAACGGCCAGCCCAACCAGCGCTTCTGGTTCGACAAGGTTGAGATGCTCGGCGCGGGAATCTCCACGCCGACGCAGGCGCAGCCGCAGCTCGTGCAGGCCAATGGCCCCGTCACGTTCAACCTCTCGTTCGATTGCGACGAGGAGCTCTACCAGGCTCGCTACCGCGTGCGCACCTACTCCGGCAAGGACAGGCAGAAGTACACGCAGACCGACTGGATGAACGTGAAGGACGGCTCCAAGACCAACGACGGCTGGGGCCCCGCGTGGACGTACAGCTTCACGCGCGAGGAGCTTGAGAACGATGGCGTGCTGACGCTTCCGAGGGACTTCGCGCTCGACGTTGACGGCGTTACCGAGGGTAAGGCGTACGCCGAGGTCGGCTTGCAGGTGAGGGCCTACCGCGAGGAGTACGGTGCGCTCAATGCGCACGCGCACGGTCAGACGGCATCCACCACTGTGAAGATCGCGAAGAACCCGACCATCACGCTCGATGACCTGTTCGTGAGGACGGTCACGCTCGATGACGGCTCCGAGGGAATCGGCATCGAGGCAAAGCTGCTCCATGACGTGCCGCTCGCCAAGAGCCATCAGGTCTCGGGACGCCTCGTTGACGCCGATGGCAAGTACATCTCCGAGATTGTCACGACGGTCGGCTCCGACCCCAGCACGCTCTCTCTGGTGTATCCGACGAGCGTTCTAAGGCGGTTCCCCGACGAGGGCGAGACGGTCGGCGTCGCGCTCGGCTGGCGCACGTCTGACGGCGCGTACGTGCCCACGACGCTGTGGGGCACCGTCAACTACAACATCTCGCAGAGCGCGACCATCACCGAGTCCTACGAGCGCCACGCGAACGATGACACGTGGACGGACTACCTCACGATGAACGCCCACGAGCAGGACTGGTGCTGGCTCGCAATCGAGCACGGCAGCGGCGTCGAGATGTTCGACTGCCCGACCATCCTCAGCGACTCCGGTAGGAAGACCTTCAAGGTCTTGCCGCCATTCAACAAGCCCTACAGGCTCGTGTTGCTCGCGAGGGACGGCAACTCGAAGTTCGCGCTCAAGACGGTCACCATGCCCGCGTTCAAGGCGCACGTCTACACGTGGTCTTGGAGCGAGCGCTTCGATGAGACGGTCAACCTGCACGTCAACCACGAGAGCAGGCCGAAGCAGTCCCGCGAGTACGAGGCAGACAGCGCCGTGCACATCACCACCGGCAGGCGGCATCCCGTCGCGTGGGCGCACCGCACCGTGTCCATCGACCTCTCGGTTGAGGGCGTCACGTACTTCAACGACTCCATGCGCTACACGCAGGACGAGGACTACGACAAGCTCGCCTACACCATCGGTCAGGGCCAGCACCCCGTCTACCGCACCCCGCGCGGCGATTGGTACCGCGTCGCGGTCAAGGGCGTTGACAACTCCTACCAGAACGAGTGGGGCAGCGAGGTCAAGGTCAACCAAGAGGCGGTGACCGTATGAGCCGCTGGAAGGACACCAACCACACATGGGACGTGAAGGTTGAGGTCGTTGACCAGAACAACCTTGAGAACGTCCGTGGCGAGCTGGTTGACCTCGACCTATCGAAGTGCTCCGTCACCGAGAGCTACGACACCGACTCGCGCGTTCAGGCGAGCGTCGGCACCTCGGTGAAGGGGGACGAGTCGGACGGCTATATCGACAAGTCGCGGCTCCGCATCATCCTCTCGGTACCCGAGTGGGGCTGGACGCGCGAGATGGCAACCGGCTACGTCACCGATGGCAGAAAGACGGTTGACCAAGGGTTCTCCAACCGCGAGTACACGACGGACTCCGTCATGTGGGCGCTGGGAAAGGACCTGCTCCCGTGGAACGTCGTGTGCGCACAGGGCCAGTCCATGATGGAGGTCACGCGCTGGTGGCTGAACACCGCACGCATGCCCTTCGTCGAGTACGGGCCGAACGACAAGCGCTACCCCGACGCCAAGTCCTACGAGATAGGCGAGTCGATACTCTCGACCCTCTTCGACATGCACGACGGGCTGAACAGGCTGGACGTGGACGGCCACGGCAGGCTGGTCATCAGGGCGAAGCCAGACC
>Ga0326512_10003230_pt1 | contig 12000 bp, 10 predicted proteins | sample 1_2617_0518_D_FD_203652 | JGI IMG/M metagenome (GOLD analysis project Ga0326512, IMG submission 203652) | Bovine rumen microbial communities from UC Davis, California, United States - 1_2617_0518 | ecosystem: Host-associated > Mammals > Digestive system > Stomach > Rumen | place: USA... | reverse complement strand
CGCCGACAGCGGGCGGACGCAGTGGGCACCGAAGCGCACGGTGGTCACGCGGGTGAACCTCCACATGCCGGGGAACCGCGTGGCGATTGTCCGCGACTCGCAGAGCGAGTGGCACGCGGAGCACATCAAGACGCCGCCCGAGACGATGATGATGGTTCCGTTCGTCTACGAGCCGACTGACAAGAAGCCGCTCGGGGGCACGAGGATAACCAAGGACGTGCGCAGCGTCATCGATGACGTGCTGAGCGTGAGACTCGCAATCGCCGTGAGCCGCGCGTTCTACGCGATACCGATGAGGGCCGTGCTCGGGCTGACCGAGGGCATGTACAACGCGCTCAAGGACAAGCCGCAGTGGAGCATGTACATCAATCCGATGTTGCTGGCGACGATGGACAGGAACGGCCACACGCCGTCCATCACGCAGCTGCCGTCGAACCAGCCCGACGCGCTGATACGACTCGTCGAGACAGACGCGAAGCTGTTCGCCGCATCCACGGGCGTGCCGTTGCAGTCCCTCGGCATCGTGCAGGACAACCCGTCGAGCGCAGAGGCAATCGTGGAGGCGCGACGCGACCTCATCGAGGACGCGCAGAGCTTCGAGGACGAACGGCTCATCCCCGCGCTGAGGCAGATAGCGCTTCTCGTGATGATGGTCGAGTCCAACAAGGCGAGCGTGGATGACCTCGATGACATCCAGCGTTCGGTCATGCCGCACTTCAAGAATCCCGCGATGCCGTCCATCGCCGCGACCACGGACGCAGCGATGAAGATCGCAAGCGTCAATCCCGCGTTCGCACAGACGGACGTGTTCTTCGAGATGGTTGGTTTCGACCAAGCGACCATCTCCCGCGTCAACTCGCAGATGCGCATGAACCAGGCACGCGCTAACATGCAGCCGCTCCTCGCGCAGACGCGCGGCGAGGTCGTGGGCGAGACGGGCACGAACATGGACGAGCGCCACCCGACCATGCCGCCTACTGCTAGCGACGTCGAGACGGAGCAGTAGTGGTCATCTCGAAGGTCGACATCGAGGCGTACCGTACCGCGATGATGGACGTGGCGCGGCAGGCATCCGAGTACGTCATGGGCGAGCTTCGCCACAATCGCGGGCTCGAGGCGTGGCGCATCCGTGACGCGGCGATATCGGCGCTCACCGACTCCATCGGCATCCACGGCGACATGGCGCAGGCGTTAGCGGGACAGCTCTTCGATGAGGTGTGTGCCGCCGAGGGCATCAGCGCGGGCACGTTCGAGCTGTACGACGATGTGATTGACCCGACCATGCTCAAGGACAAGGTACACTACCTCACCCGTAGCGTGGTCGAGGGACGGCGCGACGTGTTCGTGGACAACTGCGGGATGCTTGCCGACATGTACACGTGGATGTGCAACCGCGAGGCTATGGTACGCAACTGCGCACGCGAGAACATGCGATACGCACGAATCCCGACTGGCCCCAACACGTGCGACTTCTGCCTCATGCTGGCTAGCCGTGGGTTCGTCTACCACAGCGCGGACAGCGCGGGCGCGTCCTCGCATCGTTCGTGTGACTGCGTGGTCATCTGTGGCGCTGGCGGCGAGTACGCACGTTCGGATACGCAGGTCGAGGGCTACGACCCCGACGCGCTCTACGACCTGTGGCAAGACCGTGTGGACGAGCGAGCCAAGGCCAACGCGGAGCGCAACGGCACGACACAGGAGGTCGAGCGGGCCAACATCATCGCCCACCTCGAGGAGGCGGCGAGCGCGGCGCACAAGAAGAACGCGAGGAAGTGGAAGCGGCGCTAGGTATGCCACCCATCCATCGCCTAAAAGTAGTGGCAGGGTGGCCGTCGCGTGGCCGTCAGACCCCCCAAAATTGGCCGTTTCTGGCCGTCGCAAATCTAAGTTGGCCGCACTTAGATATCGTAGAATGATATATTTTCGTTTATCAATCTTTCAAGTGATGCACTAAACGCTATAAATTTTCCGATTTTGGCCGTCGTTGGCCGTCGCTGAAACGGCCACTCACGGCCACCCTACGGCCAACAAAAGCGCAGTTAGAGCGGTATGTTTTAGCGTTTGGCCGTGTGGCCGTGGGTCATTTCGGCCTATCTTTATTTTTTTCGGAGAAAGAGAGAAAGAAAAAAATAAAAATAAACGCGCGCGCGAGGCCAACGGCCACGGCCAACTGACCCACCACTACTACGGCAGATGGATGGTGTGCGTCGCTAGTCAACCACTGGCGCGTAGCTCAATCGGTAGAGCGAGGGCCTGTTAAGCCCGAGGTTGTGGGTTCGAGTCCCACCGCGCCAGCTTCACGGAACGTTGGCAGAGTGGCAATGCGGCGGATTGCTAATCCGTAGGCGGCGCGAGCCGTCCGATGGTTCGAGTCCATCACGTTCCGCCATATGGAGTCCGTAGCACAACGGTTCAGTGCGCTGGGTTGTGGCCCCGGATACGAAGGTTCGACTCCTTTCGGACTCCTTCCACTTCCCGTTCGTCCAACTGGCAGGACCTCGGAGTCTGGTTCCGAAAATCGTGGTTCGAATCCACGGCGGGAAGCTCACGTGCACGAATCGTGCAAACTAACGGCGAAATTTGCCGAAATTCCGTAGTTTTCGCCGTTTCGTGCAACGGATTTTGCGCTTTCGTGCACGAAGCCAAACAGATGCGTTAGCCAAGCAGCTAGGCGGCGGACTGCAAATCCGCGTAGGTTGGTGCGACTCCAACACGCATCTCTTCCACGGGTAGATAGTGCCAGTACGGAGCTGCCATCGGGACGCTCCCGAGTGCGTGCACATCCTAGGCGACACGCAACCCCGTGGTTCGACTCCACGGCTACCCACTCGATGAATCAACCGTCCATCACCACATGGGCGGTTTTTTCATACCCACGCATCGCGGCGAGCGGTCAATCGCCGTACCGACACGCGCTAGGGCGCGGGATAAGGAGGCCGAGTATGGCCGACAGCACGGACACTCCGATCGCGGAGGAAAGCACCGAAAGCACGACCTCACAGACTGCATCCGCGGAGCAGTCTGGCAGCGGCGAGACGCCGAAGACGTTCACGCAGGAGCAGGTCAACCGCATGATTCAGGAGAGAATCGCCCGAGTCAAGCGCGAGGAACCCGCCGACTACGCGGAGCTCAAGGCGAAGGCCGCAAGACTCGATGAAATCGAGGAAGCGAACAAGAGCGACTTGCAGAAGGCCACGGACGCGGCTGCCAAGGCGAAGGCCACGGCGGACGAGTGGAAGGCCAAGTTCGAGGCGCTCGAAGCGGAGCAGGCGCGGATGGCAAGCGTTCAGGCGATGGCCGCGCAGTACAAGGTCGATGCGGGAACCCTCTCACGTATGACTGGCGACGTGGAGGACAACGCGAAGTACCTCGCCGACATCGAGGCCAAGCGACCGAAGTTCGGCTCCATGAGCGACGGCGGGGAGAAGCAGTCCTCAGCGAAGACGGTTGACGAGATGCTCAAGGGCGTCAAGTCCACCGCAGAGCGCATCCGCATCCGCGAGCAATGGAACGCAGAGCACGGCAACAAGTAAACCGAGAGTTAGGAGCCAACAGTGGCAATCACTCCCAACACCATTACCTCTCAGAACACGATCAACGCGACGTTCTCCGAGTATATCTCCAAGTATCAGGAGGACTACGACCGCTTCGAGGAGATGGTCGGTACCTTCCCGCCCGTTGTAGCCAAGGCGGGTGAGCAGCTCTTCAAGTACGTCGTGACCGGCGAGCTCACCGACCAGGCAATCGACCCCGGCACCGTCTTCTATCAGAAGACCAAGGACACCGACATCGTCACCGGCAAGAAGTACTACACCAAGAGCGGCGACACCTACTCCGAGGTCGCATCCCCGGCAAAGGCCGACCTCAAGAACTACTACGTCGCGCTCGTCAGCGCGGGCAGCTCCGCAGGCCGCACCTACGTCGAGGGCGACGAGGTTTCGCTGTCCGAGTTCAAGCTGGACAAGGTTCTCATCGGCGAGACCAACTTCTTCCCGTACCGTTGGCGCGTCACCGCTCAGGCGCTTCAGCGCGGCGGATTCCGCAATGCCTTCGGTCGTTTCGTCGACCAGGGCTACAAGCAGCTCCGCGCCGACACCGTGTCCGACATCTTCAACTGGATTAACCTCTTCACCAACGCCACCGTCGCGTCTCCCGCGAGCGGTTCCACGTGGAACCTTCAGCAGCTCGTCGCCCACAGCGAGGAGACCCTGCTCAACACCCTCGAGACCCACCGCGAGAACGACACCGACATCATCCACTTCATGAACCGTTCGGACGTCTACAACCATCTCGCCGATGCCGATATCACCATGCAGACGCTCTTCGGCATGACCTATCTCGAGAGGTTCCTCGGCGTTGATAAGGTGTTCCTCTCCAACCGCATTACCCCGGGCACGATGGTCGCAACTCCCGTCTCCAACCTCAAGAGCTACTGCGTCGACTTCGGCGAGATCGCCCAGGCTGGCATCGAGTATCAGACCGACGGCTCCAACCTCATCGGCTTCGCCTACAGCGTCGCCATGGATCACGTGTCCGCCGAGGTTCACGCGGTACGCACCCTCACCATCACGCCCGAGAAGGAAGCCTTCGTCGTGCGCGGCTCCATGACCCACGTGGCCTAGGGATAGCGCATGGCAAGGGTACGCATCCCCTTCCGCGACCGCTTCACGTGGGTGGCCTACAACGTCGGTGACGAGTACGAGGGCACGCCAGAGCGCGTCAGAACGCTTTCTGAGGGCGGTTTCGTCCAAGATGGGACAAATACCCATGCGGACGAAGAAAACGCCACTGGCGTACATCTGGACGCCGCAGAATCGAATCTGGATGCGCTCACCGTGTCGGAGCTTCGCGCCCTGTGCGCGGAGCTCGGCATCGCCGTCCCGTCGAGGGCGACCAAGGCGACGCTCATCGGCCTTCTGAGGGAGTAGCGCGATGGAGCCGTTCTGCACGGTCGCGCAGTACCGACTGCGCTATCCCGCCGATGAGACGCCCGACGAGGTTCTGAACGAGGCTCTGCTAGACGCGACCGATGTGATGTGCGCGCAGATGGACGAGTCCGACGTGACCTATACCGATACGTCGGAGTCGTTCACGCGCCGACTTATGCGCATCTGCCGCGAGGTGGTGCACCGCTCAATCGGCGAGGGCACGAGCGATGACATGGACGTGCCATTCGGTGCCACGGAGCTTTCGCAAGGTGCCGAAATGTTCAACGCGCGGGTCAAGCTGGGCAACCCCTACGGCGACCTGTTCTTGACGCAGGCAGAGAAGGACGCGCTGGGAATCGGCGCGGCGCATGCGTGCGTCATCGGCATGTTCGGGCAGGTCACGTCGGGCGAACGTCGCAGGGGCGGCTCGGATGGCGGGCAGGTCGAGCCGATCGACGGCGCTGTCGAGTTGAACGTGGTGGCGCACATCAACATCCCCGACCTTGACTACGAGTCCATGTCCGTCTCGCAGCTCGCCGCGATTGCGCGGAAGCTGGGCTTCGACGTTCCGAGGGATGCGACCAAGGCCGACATCCTCGCGATTCTGAGGAGCTAGCCATGCTGCTCGAGCGAATGGGCGAGACGGTCACGTTCGAGCCTGCCGAGGGCGAACCCGTCGAGGTGCGCCACGTGCTGTGCCACGAGGCGGAGCTGTCCGATCAGTCCGTAATGGACGTGCAGACGCGGTTCATCAACCAGGCACGCTACAAGGGCGACTCGCTGACGCTCACGGTCATGTGGCCGAAGACCGCGCCGCATAACCTGATGGACTCGCATCTCGTCATCCGTGGCGAGCGGTTCCGCGTCTACGGTCACCCGTTCCCCGTGGCACACTCCCCGAACGGCTACGACTGCCGCATCACGTGCACGCGCCCGCTGTTCCTCTACGACCTCGTCCTCATCCGCACGACCGCGACGCGCGACGCGTGGGGCGTCATGCACGAGGCGGACGAGGTGCGCACCGAGACCAAGGCGAACCTGCTACGTCTCTCCGAGATGCAGGAGCGCGGTGCCAGGCAGACCGACCTCGCGCGGGTGGCGCTGTTTGAGCTGCCACCCGACACGTGGGACGATCGCTACACCGCGTTCGAGTTCGAGGGCCACCGGCACCACATCGAGTCCGTCGACCGCGCCGCCGAGGTCGTGGTCATCTCGGGCACGCGCGAGGTCGTGGATGGCTGATGGCCGGACTCTCGGGCGACGTCAACGACTTCTACCACATGGTCATGGGCGCGTTCGAGGAGTGCGTCAACGACAACTTCGACGCGCTGACCGAGGACGTGTACGCCGCCGCCGACGATGCGGCGGAGGAACTGCGTCACTCGCTCGGGAAGTACTCGCAGATGGAGGACTTGCCCGAACGCGAGGCGCAGCACTACGAGAAAGGCTGGAAGGCGTACAAGCACAAGCCCGTGGACGGGCATGTCGAGGCCGTGGTCGCCAACGCGAACGCGCCGCAGCTCACCCATCTCATCGAGAAGGGACACGAGCTGTTCGTCTACGGGCGCGACACGGGACGGCGCACGCAGGCGCGGCCGCACATCAGCGACGCCTACCAGCATGCGAAGAACAGACACTTCTCGGGAGGTGAGGTCAGATGATGCCCTCCGTTTCCGACGTGTACGCGGCGATGGACGAGGCGGAGCTGCCATGCACCACGCTCAAGTGGCCGAACGGCAAGGCACCGCGACTTCCCTACGCCGTACTAGTCCCGCACGAATCACAGCCGCAGTACTCGGACGGCGGCATCAACTACATGTGCCGCCGATACGACGTGGAGCTCTACATGCGGGAGCTCGACTACGACCTCGTCTCACGGTTGACCGCCGCGTTGCAGGCCAACGGCATAGGCCGCGCCAACGCACGCGACATCGGCGTGGACGAGGCTAACCAGTACGCCGTCGCGTACTTCACATTCACGCTGAGAGAATAGGAGCCTTCTATGGCAGACGGCAAGACCCAGTGGGGCCTCAAGAAGATGGGCTTCTCCAAGCTCACCAAGGCGAACAAGGCCATCACCGCGTTCGGCGAGATTCACGTCCAGATTGGCGCGATTACCGTAAATATCACCAACGACGATTCCAACGCGAACCGTCAGGCCGCAGATGACGGTATCCACTACGACGGCAGCGGCGCTTCCACCGCGACCATCGAGGTCACCTGCGCCAAGTTCGACAAGTGGTTCAAGACCAACATCCTCGGCTACTTCGAGGACGGCGGCGGACTCGGTCGTGGCCGTGGCGAGAAGGCGGAGTTCTGCTTCATCGGCGAGACCAACACCGACCAGGGCAGCAAGCGCTTCCTCTTCTACGACTGCACCAGCTCCGACATCAACGAGTCCTATCAGACCAACGACGTGGACGGCAACTACACCTTCGCCGAGGAGAGCGTTACGCTCAACGCGAAGATCGTTGAGCTGCCTTCCACGCTCGAGCGCCTGTATTGGGAGTGCGAGAGCGGCGCTGCGGAGTATGACACCTTCTGGAACGAGGTCTACTACCCGCAGACCGAGACCCAGACCAAGCCGTAACCACTCGCGGCTGAACATAGGCCGCATGACTAGCGACCATCATTGATGGAGGGAGGGTGCCGACCCAAGCGGTGCCCTCCCGCTTTCTTGGGATTTAAGGAGCGAGAAATGGCAAGGAAGAAGACGGCTAACCCCGACAACCTCTACACGTTCCGCATCTGCGGCGAGGACGTGGCGTGCGTCGCGTCGCTCGGCGCGTCCATCGCGTATCGTGACGAGTTCATCGGCAAGCTCGACCGCCCGTACACGGGGATGCTCGAGACCGACCTGCCGATAGTCTACCGTCGCACGCTTCCCGTCGTGCACGTGGAGCTGGACGGGGACGGCAACGTGGTCATGGGCGACGATGGCACGCCGCACGAGGTTCCCGCCGACTACGAGGGCGCTAAGAAGCAGGTGCCGAACCCCGACTACTACGGTCAGGACATGGTTGCGGTGCTTCGGTTCATATGGGCGATGGCCCGTGCCGAGGGCAGCGTCACCGATGGGTGGGACGAGTGGTCGAGGCGCGTCATGGCATCCCCGATGGGCATGCACGAGCAGCAGCGCATCTTCAACAAGGCGCTCTACGAGGTAGCGCTGAAGCATTGGTTTCTTGACGAGGAGGGACGATTGGGCGCTGAGGAATCGAACCCGCAGCAAGAAGCCTAGCGACGTCCCGCGCACGGTGGAGGAGCGGACGTGGCCGACCGAGGCGAGGATATCCGCGCTCGTGTCGATGGGGTTCGCCTACTCCGACGCGTGGGGCATGTCGCCGCGTGACGCGAATCGCTACCTAGCGATCGAATCGGCGCGTGCGATACCGCCGAAGGAGCGCGTGGGGCAGGTTCGACGGGGGAAGCCGGGGCAGAGCCTATTCGGCTAGAACGGAGGCCGCATGGCCGACTACAAGGGACTCAACATAGCGTTCAGGGCCGACGCGACCGAGGCGACGAAGGCCCTGCACATCATCTCGCAGGAAGCCAAGGCCGCACAGGGCGAGCTCTCCGCCGCGCAGTCGGGACTCAAGAACCTCGCGACTAACGGCAAGGACTTGAACGATGCGCTCAAGAGCCTACAGCTCAAGGCCGTGGGCGAGCAGGCGCGTCTCGCGGGCGAGAAGGCCAACGCGTACTCGCAGATTCTCGAGAAGCAGCACGGCATCCTTGACAGCCTCAAAGGAAGGCTCGAGAAGGCACGCGACGCGCTCGCGCAGCTCGGGGACAAGTGGGAGGTCGCGGGCGGCAAGGCCGACGCGTACGCTGCTAGGGTACAGGGCACGATGCAGGGCGTCGTGTCCGCGACCGAGGCGCTCGAGTCGTGCAGGCAGGGCACGGCGGAATATGCCGAGGCTCAGGATCGCCTATCGGACGCGCAGGCCGCGAACATCGCCGCGCTCGAGCAGTACAAGGCCGCGCTGGATGACACGTTCACCGAGTTCGGCACGGCGGAGGGACGCATCAACTCGCTCGAGACGAAGGAGCGCTCCGTCTCCGAGTCCATCGAGCGCACGAACGCCAACATGCTCGAGCAGCAGTCGCAGGCCAAGTCGCTCAGCGCGCAGGTCGATGCGCTGAACACGGCGCTCGAGGTGTCGCAGACCAAGTGGGGGCAGTTCGGCACGAACGCGAAGGAGTGGGGCGACACGTGGAAGTCGCTCGGCGACAAAATCGCGAACGTGGGCGACAAGATGAGCATCGTGTCGGGCGTGGCGCTCGCCACGTTCGGGCGCAATGTCATCACGTCCACCGAGGACTTCGGAAACTCCATCGCGCAGCTCGGCGGCTACCTCGACATCAGCGGAACCCAGCTCGACGCGATGCGCGAACAGGCGCTCGATTGGGGCAAGGAGACGCAGTTCAGCGCGGGCGAAGCCGCACAGGCCATGAACGAGCTCGCCAAGGGCGGCATGTCGCAGGCGCAGATATCGGGCGGCGCGATGGCCGCGACGATGGAGCTCGCGGCCGCTGGCGGACTCGACATGGCAAGCGCGGCGGAGACTGCGGTTCAGGCAATCAAGGTCTTCAAGCTCGACACGGATGACGCATCGGCAGTCGCGGACGCGCTTGCGGGCGCTGCGAACAAGTCAACCGCCGAGGTGAACAGCCTAGCGCAGGGCTTCAGCCAAATCGGTTCAGCCGCCGGCATGGCTGGATGGGACTTGAACGAGGTCACGGGCGCACTCGCGCTTCTCGCCGACCACGGATTCAGCGGCGCGGAGGCGGGCACCACGCTCAAGACCACGCTGCAAAGGCTCGCATCGCCAACGAAGAAGGCCGCAGAGACGATGCAGAACCTCGGCATCGAGGTCTACGGCACGGACGGCAAGATGAAGGACGCGCTCGATGTCATTGGACAGTTCGAGCAGGCACTGGACGGGCTGACCGACGAGCAGAAGAACAAGGCGCTGCTCGACATCTTCGGGATGCGCGGCATCAACGGCATCTCGGCAATCCTCGACGAGGGAACCACGAAGTTCCAGGAGTACATCGACGCCACCGACAACGCGGGATACGCGGCGGAGATGGCCAAGTCGCGGATGGGTGACCTCGGGTGGGCGCTCGAGTACATGCGCGGCGAAATCGAGACCGCGACCGTCAACTTCGGGCAGGCGCTCGCGCCGACCATCATCGACGTGGCCAAGGTCATCGAGAACGCCGTCGCCGCGTTCAACAACCTAGACGAGAGCACGCAGGAGAACATCGCCAAGACCGCGCTGTTTGTCGCTGGCATAGGCCCAGCGCTGTCCATCGTCGGGCACTTCACGAGCGCGTTGGGCGGCATGGCATCCGCGTTGGGCGTGGGTGCGCAGACCATCGGTAACCTCGTCAAGAACTTCGACAGCAACAAGACGGCGATACAGAACCTCGCATCCGCGTACGCGAACGCGGTCGCACCCGCCGAGAAGGTGACGGAGGCCACGGCGGCGGCAGAACGCGCGATGACCTCACTAGCCACGGGCGGCGCGATACTGCTCGCAACCGCAATCGTGGGCGTGGTCGCCACGGGCATCTCCGAAGGCATTGACCACATGAACGACATGAGGGATGCCACGAAGGGTCTTGAGGGCGCTGTCACGGGCATGGCATCAGCCATCGACAGTGCGTACTCCGAGAGGATGGGCGAGGGATTCGCCGCAAGCGCCGACGAAATCAAGAGGTCTGCCGACTCGCTTCTCGAGAGCCAGATTCAGCTCAAGGACGAGCTGAGCGACATGTGGAGCGACATCGGCACCGACACCGCCATGCTCGAGAACTACACCAGCATCATCGAAGACTTGAGCGGCAAGTCGAACCTCACCGCTGGCGAGCAGGCGAAGCTCGAGGCCGCAGTCAAGGGATTCAACGACGTGGTTGGCACGTCCATCCAGGTTGTTGACGCGCAGACCGGCAAGCTCAACACGAACGAGGACGCCATCAGGGGCGTCACGGACGCATACACCGAATACGCTCGCGTCAAAGCCATCATGGAAGAGTACGACAAGATACAGCGGCAGCTCATCCAAAACGAGATTGAGCAGCAGAAGTATCAAGACGCACTCGCAGACGGCATCGGTCAGATGGGTCTTGCGCAAGCGTTGCTCAACGGCTACACGATGGAGCAGGTCACCGCAGCACAGAATGCATCGACCGCGATGGAGGATGCCGAGAAGCAGCATGAGGCGCTAGAGAATACGCTTTCCACCCTTGACGCGATGCTCAAGAACGCGGACGCCACCACGAGCGACTACACGGATGCGATCAATGCGCTAGGTGATGCGGCAGGAAACGCTATCGACGCCGCCGACGAGGACGCCGACGCACTCGAAGACCTCGCCGACGCATCCGCCGACGCAGCCGACGCGCAGGAGCAGCTACGCCGTGACATCGAAGACGCGACCACGGCGCTCAAGCGGCAGCAGGACGAGGCGTACACGACCGAGAAGCGCAGGTGGGACGAGAAGAAGAACGAGCTTAAAGCTCAACTTGACGGTGAGTACCAGATTCAGAAGGACGCCGCAGACCGTGAGAAGGAGCGGCAGAAAACCCAGCTCGACACTGACAAGGAGACGTGGAAGACCTACTACGACAACCTCCACGACCTGCGGAAAAAGGAGTTGGACAAGCAAGAAGACCTGCTAAAAGACTCGCTCTCGAAGGAATACGACACCCTCAAAACTGAATTAGACAAGCAGTACAACCTGCGGAAATCCGAACTCGACAAGGCCGCTTCCGCCGAGAAGTCCGCGATGGACAAGGCCGTGAATTCGCTGAAAGAATCCCTAGACCGCGAGGTTTCGGCGATGAAATCCGCGATGGACAAGGAGATAAGCCAGCGTAAGGAAGCCAACTCCAAGGTAATCGACAGCCTCAAGTCGATGCACTCCGCCGAGGAAGCGGAACTCAAGAAGTCCCTTGACCGCCAATACAAGGAACGCTCGAAGGCCGCTAACAAGGAATACAAGCAGTGGCAGAAGGAGAACTCGCGCAAGCTCAAGGAAGCGAAGGCCGCTCAGGACGCAGA
>Ga0326512_10003228_pt1 | contig 12001 bp, 13 predicted proteins | sample 1_2617_0518_D_FD_203652 | JGI IMG/M metagenome (GOLD analysis project Ga0326512, IMG submission 203652) | Bovine rumen microbial communities from UC Davis, California, United States - 1_2617_0518 | ecosystem: Host-associated > Mammals > Digestive system > Stomach > Rumen | place: USA... | reverse complement strand
GAAATAGAGGGAGCCAGCTTCCGCAGAGCGGTCTTGGTGCCCAGAATGGTAGCGGTTCTACCACCGGCAGCGGCCTCCACATGAGCAATCAGCTCAAGCAGAGCGTCCTCGCTGTAAGTGCCCGCAGTGGGGAAGTACACAGCGCCGCCGAAATCGGTAGCAGTCGCATTGACCCACACGGAATAAATGTCGTCCAGCAGACGCTTCTGCATGGACTCGGTAGCCTTGTTGATCATATAGTTGAAATCAACACGGCCCGCCAGAATACGGTTCAGCTCCTCATAGATCTTCACGGCCTTCAGGGAGGTCGGCAGTTCCTGAGTGCTGTAACCTTCAATTCTCTGACGCCGGATGCCCTGAGTGCCCTCGGCAATCTCGGCCACATAAAAGAGGTTGGAATCCTCCACCTCGAAAATGTTTTTGTCGCCCAGAGCCAAATTCCGGAAATCGACAAAATTCATAAAGAAGTCATCCTGTTTGCGTTCGGTGAATATATTTGAGTGTAATTATTTTAAGCTACTGTATTGTGATTCCAATCTCGTGGCGGAGTTGTTAACGTTTTTTGGGCGCTCCAATGATAGGCAACATAACGATTGTATATGGTAGAATACTTTAAACCTGTAATATCTGCCCATTCGGCAATAGTACGCTGTACACCATCCAGGTCAATAACAATATTATTTCGCCTATTATTACATTGCATCTTTTGGTCAACCCATCTGCAATTCTCCGGAGAGTAATCGCCGTTAACATTTACACGATCAATACTCAGGGTGTCATTGTAACCATTAGTACGCGCCCATTCTCGAAATGATAAATAGTCGCTATCCCATTCTGAACAGACACAAATACCACGGCCGCCATAATCTGCATAGTCTTGGCTGGCCGGATTATTGCAGCGCTTACGCATTGCCATCCAGATACGATACAAACGAGTACATGATTCGCCATGAGTACTTTTATATTGCATTTCCGCCAGTGTTTCGAGGTGTAAACATCCGCATGATCTTGTATCGCCTTTGCGCAAATCTTGCGTTGTCGCTACAGTTGTGTTCCCGCAATCGCATTGACACTTCCACAACTTCCTCTTAGAACCACCAGCCGTAAAGCGCTCTCCAGCTCGTTCTAAAACCAAAAGTCTCCCGAAACGTCGCCCGGTTAAATCAATTGCTGCTGGCAAAACCAATCTTCCTTTCCTTCAAAAACACACACTCAAATATAAACGGCTCGTTACGCCGCACCAGCTTTCGCTTCTCAGCCTTTCAGCTGAGCACAGATCATATCTTCACCCCATAAGGGTGCCTACCACTTCGACCGCACTTGCGGCCTACTCCCGCTCCCGGGATGATCGTTGAACGTTCTTCTATTCGAAGCTTCGCTGCTGATTGTCCATTTCACAGTGTTTAGGGTTTGACCATGCACCATCTTGTAATTTCTTTTTGCTTTCGCCGCATTCGCGCCTACGCCTTTTTCATCGTTACGCTGTAGCATTACAAGCTTTAGGATTTTCCAGCAATTCAGTAGGTTTCTTTTCGAACACATTACTGTGAACGTGAGCTATGTCCAAAGGCTTTCGCCTTATTCTTTAACTCTGCAGACCTTCGACCACAGTACGAGACAGAACTTCCTCAATCAGCGCAAACAGACCGTTGCACTTGCCGTCGCGGATATTCTTGTAGCTCAGAGTAGTAGAGCCGCCGTTGGCCTCAATCAGAGCCTCACGAAGGAGCTCGTTGGACTGGGCGGTAGAATAGTTCTCAACGTTACCATGGAAGTTATCAACGGCAACTTTAACAATATCTTTCATATCAGCCATTATTACGCACCTCCTTCTTAGACGTTGACTTCAGTGGGATCAATCTTGATCGCATAAAAGGTGTACTTACCAGCAGTCTCAATGTGGACGCACTCGCCAAGACCAGTTCCGCCGGCATCGATCTTGCCGCCAGCGCCAATGCCAACCTTGCCGCCAACAGCGGGAACAACCTTATTTACAAAGCCGTCAGCAGTCACAGAGAAAATGTTGCGGCTGCGGGGAATGTAGCCTCGAACTGCCTTACCAGCCTCATTGATGTACTCATCCAAGGAGCGCTTCCGCTCGTCATACATCAGCTCAACGCCGGCGACAATGGCACAATTATTCAGCTTAGACTTAGAAGTTGCGGGAAACGCCATCATCACTTCGCGCTGATCCTCACCATGTGCCCCCAGACATTCGCTGGTTTCATAACCCATTAATTCAACAATAGTGCCATTCTCCACTGCACCGACAGCTTCTCCATTGGGATAGAAGCGCAGAGACACAAGGTCGGCAGGCTGCTTTACACCGGACATGTCGTCCGTACGAATAACACAATAGCTCATGTACATTTTCCTCCTTAATCAGATTTATTTATTGTCGGGGAAGATACCATACTCCTCGAAGACGCCGTTGTATTTATCCTTCTTGGGCGTCTTATTTGCGGTATCATCCACCTTAAGTTTCGGCGCGTGGGACGCCTTAGAGAACGTAAGCTTCGTGGCATTGCGACCACGGATCGCGTAACACTTCTCCTCCAGATCCTCGATAGAGAAATCCAGGGCATGGTTGCGCAGTTCCTCAAAAGACTCCACACCATCCAAATCTTCAAACTGGGAGAACACCTCATCCCGCTCGGCCTGCGCCTGGGCGGATTCAGCATTCTGTTTAAAGGTGCGCAGCTCACCAAGCTCAACCTCATAAGAGGCGATCTTGTCGGAGGCGGCCTGGTACTTTTCTGCCCACTGCGCATCATTTTCACCGTACTTCTCTACGGCATTTGCAAAGACTCCTGCAAACGGGACAGACTGCTCGCCCTCATCAAACGGGACAACAGCCCACTTCATGCGCTGCTTGCTGTCAGGGGCAATCACAGCATGGTCTCCGTCCATAGAATAGGCAAAGCCATACAGATTCCAGTCCGTAGTGTCCACAGCATAGACCTCGGATGCGTCTTTGTCGTAATCGACAAAGTAATACTTCGGCATCTCGCCGAAGGAGGTCTCCACCATTTCGCTCTCAACGGCAAGCACAAGCTCGTCGCGGAGCTGGCTCTCCAGCGCAAAATTGGCATTCGGTTCCGGGTCGGCAGCGGGCTCAGAATCAGTAGGCGTCGCTGTCATAGCGGTAAACTTTTCACGCAGCTCATCTACAGTAAAGTCATTCAGCGCAAAGTCCAGTGAATCAACATCAATGCCGAACTCTGCGGCCAAAGCGATTTTCTCGTCCAATACCTTCTCTCCTCCTTCCATTAAGTTTTGATCTATTACAACCTCGGTTGAGGGTTGTACCATAGCAAAAGATTCTTTGAATTCCTCCATCATGCGGGAGAACTCCTGAGAAACGTCATCAAGCTGATACATGTGAATTGCAGCATCCTCGAAGCACGGCTTAATGCCTTCGCCCAACAGGCAGAACGCAGTGAACACAAAATCTTCGATTACGAAGACTCCGTCCTTCAACTGGCCGGACTTGACATTGATCTCCATAGACTGCGCCTCCACACCGTCTTCGGACAGCTTTTGGTAGGCGGGGGAGCGCTTCCAGATGATCACATCTGTAGAGAGATACTCATGCTCGGCTCCATCCTCTCCAGTCTTGGTGACCCAATATACGTGGGCACCATTTGGCACCACTCCTACTGCGCTTGTCTTGTTGATTAGCTTAATAGAGCCGTCATCCGTCTTGACCAGATCTACATCATGTCCGCCGATAGAATCATCGTAAACATCGTAGTTGCACACGACCGGGCAGTTATACATGGTCGGGATCGCGCTTTCGAGCACACTCCGACTGATACTGGAACGGTTCTGGTTCACGCCTGTATAGCAAATCAGTAAAGATGCAGACGCAAATGACTCGTTAACCTCAGTGAAATTCTCAATGGATGAATCAAATTGGAGCTTCATCGTATCCATGGGATTCACCACCTAGATATAAAAATGCCCCGCCGCAACAGCAGCGAGGTCAGAAGCTTATAATATTCGAATTGATATAACGGAACTCGTCAGTTGAAAATTCATAAATTGATGGATTCTCGAACACCCAGAGCCCGTTCCGCTCATCATGCTTTAATAGGGTAAAGCCACGAGCCAATAATTTATCGCAAGCCTCTTGTTGAAATACATAGATAAATTTGGCTATGTTTTCCATTTCAATTCCCTTCGTTCCATATTACTGTTGTTCCCGCGTAGCTTCCCCGGCATCAGTCAGCTCATCAATATCCTTTTCCGGAGCGCCACCATTAGCCGTAGCACCATTACCATCAGATGAGATAGTTGCCGAACTTTGCAACGGTTGGAAGACATCTGTCAGCCCCAGCACATCGTTCTCAAGGAAGCTCATGCTATCAAGCTCGGCCTGCGCCAAGCCTTGCGTTGCGGCATACATGCTGATTGTCGGGAACCCGTATTGTACAGCTTTAAGATAAGAATCGCCCATCTCGGTACGGTTGTACGGAGAGGTGTCCAAAAATGTGACCTTAAAGTACTTCCCGTAATTCTTGCTCTGAATAAAGCGGTTTACCATGTCCTCGATGCGTTTGACCACATTGTAGCAAAGCATCTGGTCGGCCTTAATGGAAAGCAGAAGTGCGCTTCCCGAAGCTCTGGCATTGTTGAAAAGCAGCGCCGATACACCCGCCGCTGTAAACAGATTCTGTTCTGCCGCCGCGATCGTGTCATCGTCTCCAGTATTAGACTTCTCAAAGGATATCTTCTCAATCGGCATTGGGGTCAGCACAGAGCCGACCTCTTCCGGCAGCACCTCGTCCAGGTTGTGATAAAATTGCTTCGCCTGCTCCAGAGGGATCTGCCAGTCGCCATCTTCATTGATTCCGAGGTTCACCACCAGCATCGCGTAATTCTCAATGGCGGTCTTGGCTAGCTTCATGTTGCGGTATTGGTCAATATCAAAGACCTCGCGCAGTACACCAGCCAGCGGCGGCATCGCATAGCGCAGAATATCGCCGTTTGCTTTGATCGCAAAGGAATTAGGAGAGTCCAGCACCTGCCATCGCAAATGCCTGGGATCTTCTTTGAAGGCATTGTAGCGAGCCGTAAATTCTGGAGGGTAGAACTCCAGCAAGGGTTCACGGCCGTTCCGGGCAAAGTACATAAAGTCAAAGGTAACGTTCGGCACATTACCCTCAACCTCTGTGATCTTGCAGTAATCAGACGGAAGCTGCTGAATTGTGATATTATCCGCCGCTTCCCAGATCGTGCCATAATAAACATCCTCCCGGAAGCATACGGTTAAAATCTGTCGGAATTGTGTTTCCACATTCATAAGGGACATCAAGTTCATGACCCGCCGATAGTTCCGCTGGATCGTCGCCACGTTAGCTTTCTTGGGGTCTACGCGATACGGAGAGATCACATAAGCCAAATCAGACAGCCCCGCGAAATACAGCACAATGCGCCGGAAGTGCGGACTTGCGTTGTAGATATACTGTACCGCATGGCGCAGTTGGCGCTCATACCGTTCCGGATCGGCCAGATATTTAGCGATATCATCCTTCGTGTATTTATAGAACGGCCGCCGATGGTAACGCGTGGTATAATCGTTCAGATCTTTGAGAATGACTTTATTTAAAGCCGCATAGTCCTGCGGGAACCTTGCAATATCCTTTGCGTCAAAAGACAGCTGCGGTTTCTCTGGGGAAGGGAAGACCTTTTCATCGCTCATTTTCTCACCTCCCGGTTACATTATCTTCGGAGCGCGGAACATGAAAATATCATCCCCGTTGTTCTCCGTGTTACGCCGGCGGTTCAACCGGCCTTCCAATATGGTCGCTACATAATAGTTATAGCTAAGGCTCGAATAGCGGTCCTTCCGCATACCAGCCTTTTCAGAAATTTTAATACGCCCGCCAGACTCCTCATGCTCCAACCGGATCAGCTCGTCAATCAGCAACGTCGTGTTTACATACGGAAGCTGGAGCCGCACCTTGTCCGATTCAGATAACTTGTTGTACCCGGGCAGCTCGCCCAACAATTGGTCAGCATCGTACTCTGTAACCAGCAGGCGGATCTTACCGCTCTTGAAGCCTTCACGGAGAAGCACCGCACAATCCGAGTTCATGGCAGCATTCGCCTTGATAGACCAAATAACCTTCTCGGCACCGGGGACAGAACAACGTTCTGCCATAGATGTATCGTTGACACACGAAAGGGCAGGGTAGACCTCCCCGGAATCCCGGTCGACCATATCACGTGCCAAAGCATCGAAACAGCCAAGGCCAACGCCATTGGTATCTAGTACGATGTAGTCGCAGTTGAATTCATCGTACAGCTTTCTAATGATCAACGCCTGATCCTCTGTGTGAAGACCTTCGCACGATTCAGAATAGATAACATTCACAACATATCGTCCGGCCTTGGTCGGCATAAGCTGCGTGATAAAAATAGCAGTGGCGTCATTGTTATGTTTCCTGCTGGACATCAGCGCGATATCGGCAGAGAGAATTCTTTTCTCGCCGTTCACCTTCGGAACAATACGCACCTTGGCATTATTGCCGACCTTATTCGCCAGTCGGTCCGGCAGCATCGGATACTTGATCTTTCGGTTCTTGGCCACCGTAGCAAAATCAAAAAAGGTACCGTCACCGGTACCAATCCATTTCGCTTCGTATTCCATTGCAAACTTTAGCTCGTTGAAATCGGACTCTGCCATTTCATCCAGTACTGTGTCTTCATCCAAAAGCCCTTCGGTAATGGACAGCTGATATGGGAAGCCACAGACGAACTGATGCTTGGTGTCATCCAACATAAACTTACAAGTATCTTGGCACTTTAAATATGACCAGTGATCTGCGAAATACGCAGAGCTCAAATAGGCGGTCACATTCTTTTCTTTGCTATATTCAGCCATGCGTTCCTCTTTAGTGAGGCTCGCATACTTTGGCATCCGGCGCTGCGTCAGGAATTTGCGCAGGACGGTATCAATAACATCCTTTGAAATCAGACGGAACTCATCTAATAATAGAACGTTTGCCCTATTGCCTCTCGCCGAATCGCTGGCCGTAACGACCTTAATATACGATCCGTTCTTAAAAACAATCTGAGCGTTTGTTCCATTTATCTTTGTTTGCTTATCATCTATCTCAGCAGCAAGCTCCTTTGACATTGGTCGGAGCTCCAAAATTATCTTTTCGAGGACGTTTATCGATTGCCCACGCGTTCCCGACGCAATACATATCTTTGTGCCCGGGTACAAGATACACCGCACACAACAATAAACAGCAGAGATAAAAGTCTTGCCAATGCCACGGGCAGCGCACACCACAACCGTGGAACACAGCATCATCATGATAATCAGGATCTTCTGGAACAGCCTAAGATCTAGATGGAGATAGTCTGCACAGAACCGATGCGGATTGGCGCGGTAATATGCCGCCCAGTGCGCGGCACCCTCCATAATCAAATCACGACGGGACTTCACTCTCATGGATCATCACCACCAGATTCGAAGATGTCGTTGAAAAATGCCTCATCATCTTCATCATCGAATTCTGGGCGCTCGATTCTCCGCCTGGCTATCTCTTCTTCGTAAAGCTTACAGTAAGTATTCTTAATATTCAGCATGGAGCAGAGGTGCCCCAGGAACCAGATAGAAATGTAACGTATAATACCGTCCACGTCCTCAAGCTCTGGGTCTACCTTCGGTACTGGCCGCTCATTCTCCCACCGCCGGATCCACACACCGAACGGTGTGTTCTCCATCCCGGCGTCTCCGGTATCAGTCTGCTGCGCTGGCTTTAGGTTCATACTACCTAGGAGCGCATTCAGCTGATTGATATTCTTATCAATTGCTTTGCCCTGCGCACCATCTCTAGCTATGGTCGTTTCCAACAAGCAGATCTGTTTATATAGCGACCGCCGAGCCGGATCTTCTACTTCGCCGCCGTCCGTCCATTCAGAATAGCGGCGCTCCAGCTCTTCATAGAAATCATATGTATACCCCGGCCCCCAGAACTCAATAATCCGTTGCTCTACAACCGGCTCCGGTTCTGGCTCGGGCAGCGCTTCCGTCTCTGTGATTGGAATGTTGGCATTGATATTTGCCTCGGCCTCGTCACGCAAGGTGTCATCAAAGGTCTTATCGATAAAGCGAACCAAATTGCACTTCCCAATGTATGCCCGCATTTTAGACATTGACCCGGTAGCAAGTTCCGCCATCTTCCAGACGTCCTCGCTCCAGTACAGATCCATCTTCATACACATATGGCGCACTGCATCCCGTTCCTCATCAAACTGAGAGCAGTAATCTTTATACATCTTATCCACGCATTCTGAGCAGAAGGGAAGATACCCATTGCCCCGGTAAAGCGGGCTGTGGCTCACAGGGAAGAAACCTTTTTGCCGGGAGTAAGCAGTGCCACAACGGCAACAATAAAACTTTTGTGTCCGCTCAGGCTCCGCTATTGTTTTCTCTACGCGCTTGCGCTTGGGCGGTGTCGCCAAATTACATCAGCCCTCTCTCAACATCATCGTCGTAGAGCTTGACCGCAGTCTTCATCCGCTGCCCCGGCGTAAACCGCACAGCAGAATGCTCGGGGACAACCATGTCTTCGCCATTGTACGGATTCACACATCTATGAGCAGCACGCTGCACTAGATCAAACTGTCCAAATCCATAGATGGAAACACTATTGCCATTGCGCAGATTTTCCAGAATCATATTAAGCGTGTCATCCACAGATTCAGTAGCAGACTTTTTTGTGTAGCCATATGTCTTAACCATTTGTGTAATTAATTCACTTCTATTGATCTCCATTATTATTCTCCTTCGTTTCAATTCCTTTTGTTCATAAATCGTTCAAAGATGTTTCTTCTTGGACAAAAATATCCCCATTCTTGAAGTGCGCACTTAGTACCTCTTCTTTCGACAGATCTAGATATGTACTCCGCAACAGAGAGGCATCCTTCCAGCCAATCATTTCCACAATGACGCCATCTGGGAGCCCGGCCTGAGAACACGCAGTACAGAATTTATGCCTGGTGCTATGCCAATAGAAATCGCGCCCCGTCATAGCCGAAAAGGTGTTAGCCCAAGAATTCATCGTCGTAAGCGGCAGGCATTCCGCCGGATCGGTGTGAGAAGGGAACAGCCACTCAGACTGAATCCCGCGCCGCTCCCGCTCCGCCATCCACGCTTCGAGGTATGGCTTAAAGCGTTTCGCTAGGGTAAAGCAGTTCAGCATTTTGTTACCCTTGGTCAACAGCGGGTCGCTCTGGTATAGTGCACCGTCGCAGACAAGATGGTCGTCATCGAAATCTCGAACCTTAAACCTGCACAGCTCCGCCTTACGCCTGCCACCATAAACAGCAAGCGCCAGCATGCATGCTTTTTCATATTCATGCATTTCCATAAGCCGAGACAGCAGACCCTCGATTTCCTCGTCTGACCACACGGTCTTTTCTCTGGCCGCAACCAGCGGCGGATCTTCAATCTTGCGGACAATGGATCTATAATTGTCATAGTCCGGCTCATCCTCCGAGAGGATGTTCTCACAATAATTCGAAAGCGAGCTCATTGCGGATTTCAGCCGCCGCACACGAGCGGGGCTGTTTCCATGATCGTAGATCAGCCAATTCTGGTAAGCGATGACGTCACGCTTCGTAATATCTTTGAAGTCTTTATTCTTGGCGTGCTGTAAAATCCACACCATCAAAATGTTTAAATCAGATCTATACTGTTTAATCGTGCCCTCACTCCGCTGGACGGCACGCAGATAGTTCAGAAAATCTTCCAAGAGTTCCTTATTGTCGGGATTGACCTTTGACAGAAGCTCTGGGGATGTAATTGAATTCATCTTTGTTTTGCGCCCCGTAAAGGCCACCCCCTCAAATATGTCATTTTCGCCCGAGTATACTCAGCAATTTCAGAATTCAAATTTTACCTATGCTCGGATACCCGGAAAACATTGCGATCTATTTTCCCCTGAGTATACTCAGCAGTTTCAGTCCCAGAATTGATTCTGGGCAAGCTTTCTCGGATTATCTGCACCGCAGGTGGTACTCGGCGTCCACGCCATCTGCCTCTGTAACAATCAGCATCAACTGCTCCGGAGTTGAATAAAGGCGCTTGCCGTTTGCGTAGTCATCTGCCCCGCACAACGCGCCGCAGATCATAGAATCCACACCCAACTCTTCAAAGCTCTCTCGATGGTGCTTATCCGCCAGCAGGACACACTCGATGTCTACGCCGTGAACCTTCTGGAACACCATGGGTAACAGCCGGGTGGAAGACTTCACGCTATCCAGATCACCGTGGCTGGCACAAATGCCGTGCCCTGCAACGTCCAGGAAAATGAACTCATCGTCGCGTTCGGGCTGAATCAGGACGTCCTGCCGCCCTTGGAATCTCTGTTGGAGCCACCACGGAATGATCCGCTCCATGTTGTCCCGATGAATGCTGTCCTCCTTCTTGGCAACGCTGCGCCCGTGGTTACCATAGGTGCAATACACGACGGTCTCTTCGACGCAGCTGCTCAGCGCGTCAATCGTCTGCGCCAATAATTCGGACACCTGCATAAGCTGGTCGCACGCCAGCTCAGAGGAGGCCACTCTGGCACTTGTGTGAATGATCCCGTGGCAAGCGTCGCCGAGCATCACAACGTGCAGCTTTGAACAGCGATGAGACATCAACCGCTGCTTTGCTTTGGCCACGATCTGTGCAATACGCTCTTTGCAGATCTCCGTGTTATAAGAATTCCAAATGTTATCTGCGACCATGCCGTAGTGCCAGTCACATAATACCAATACAGCCTCCGTGTCACTGTCTGTCATGAGGAGCGGATCGCGCCCGGCGAACATCGGACCGATGGTCTCGCTCAGATGCTCCGCCGCATCTACCAGCCTATCTTCAAGGTGCTCCAAGCGCCCATCCTTCGCGACCAACTTATTGTATTCTCTGCGCTGGTCGGAGAACCGCTGGCGCTCCTTTTGCAGTTCTAAAGTCTTCCGCTCCAGTTCTGCCAGGAGAGAAGAATCGCTGACTGAGGCAACGGCCTCATCATCCAGCATCTGCAGAGTACGCAGACTGCCGTACAGCATCTTTCGCGTGGATTCAGAACTATAGGGCTGGCCATAGACATACTCAGACAGCTCGGCATAATCCACATCGGCCAGTGTCTTATCTACCAGCTTGCCCTCGACCAATCGCTTGTGATGTTCCAGCTCGGTCTCATTCGGCATCTTTTCTAAAGTCAATATTTATTCCCCTTCCGTTCCGGGCGCTTCCAACACCCAGGCCAGATCGGCCACGAAATCATAACCGTCCTGGTCGTCATATCTAAAATCAACAACCTGTACATCGATCGGCGTTGCACCCTCCGGGATATCCGCCAGCCAATTCATTCTTACGTTTACAGACTTACTTGCCATAGCGCTGATACCCCCTGTTCTGATTTCGGTGCTGAACCGGAGCGGGATCTTCGCCGCGCCGGAGCTGACCCAACAGCCGCATCACGCCTTTGGTCTCCTCGCAGTAATAGTGGTGCCGCTTGGAATCCTGCTTCGCCGTCCGCACGATATGGACGTTCGGAAAACGTTGGGTAATAATTTCTTTCTCGTCTTTTGTGATAGCAATCAAAATAGTAACTCCCTTTCATTCTTGGGGGAAATTCTAATTCCCCGTATCATATATAGAATTACTGCAAAAACTCCCGGATCCGTTGCGCTGCAACGGATCCGGGAGTTCGTTTTTTCTTACAGTGTTTTTACGAGCAATATTTTCCTATCTTACGCCCCTCTGTGAGCACCTTCAGTGTTTGCTGATTTTTTATATCCTTCGCACATATGGAGCAGTACTTTGGCCGCCTACCCTCGCTTGTCTTGCGCCGCACAAGTATGCCGCAGTTCTGACAGGCGTAGTAATCGCCGCCGTTCAGTGCGCAGAAATAGTTCCCAAGGCATCTAAAGTCTGACACCAGCACCTCCGCTTCACCGCCCTCATCTGTGAACAATACCTGTACGTTGA
>Ga0326512_10003227_pt1 | contig 12005 bp, 13 predicted proteins | sample 1_2617_0518_D_FD_203652 | JGI IMG/M metagenome (GOLD analysis project Ga0326512, IMG submission 203652) | Bovine rumen microbial communities from UC Davis, California, United States - 1_2617_0518 | ecosystem: Host-associated > Mammals > Digestive system > Stomach > Rumen | place: USA... | reverse complement strand
ATTTCTCGTAGGAACGCTCTACGCCCAACTTTCCGATATAATCACCGGGCTGATAATAATCGTCGTTTTCAATATCAGCAGGCGACACCTCAGCCACATCACCCAGCACATGGGCTGCATACGGATTCTCATACTGGCGGATACTGCGTTTCTGGAAATAAAAACCGGGAAAGCGATACATCTTCTCCTGCAAGACGCTGAAATCACGGTCGGACAACTGTCCCAAGAACATCTGTTGCGTAAAGCGTGAATAGCCCGGATTCTTTGAACGGTCTTTTATTGTAGCCATTCGTTCATCGAACTCTTTCCTCGTGATACCCAGCAAACCGCAAAAGTCAAGTGTATCAAGATGGTCTTTGGCTTCGTTCATCACCACCATGATATCATAGGCAGGCTGGTTATACACCAACAGCTTACCATGACGGTCGGTAATGACACCCCGTGAAGGATAGTCTATCTTTTTGAGGAAAGCATTTGAGTCGGCATTCTTCTTATAGTCATCGCTCATCAGCTGCAGCGTAAAAAGACGTATGATATAGATGGTGACAATCAAGAAAGCCACACCACCTATCACAAACCGCCTATTCTCAAGCCCGTAATCTTTCACACGCAACGATTATTTTCTAAAGCCTTCAAACGCCAGAATCAGAGAAGACGTAAGAAGAGTAGTGCCAAAAACACTCTCTATCCAATAGGCCCAGTCAAAGAAACTGAACGACTCCAACGTAAAATACACCAAGCAAAAGATAAAAGTAAGTGCCAATACTAATACTATATACTTTCCGATGCCAAGCATAGCAGCCGACACAGGCATATTCTCTTCTGCATCACGTGGGAGGAAAAGAGCAAGAAATACGGGCTGCAATGCTCCGGCAAGGGTCATCGAGGCTGATGCCACGCCAGGCGTGTTTGAGAACATATCGATGACCAGCCCCATGAGAAAGCACCATAGCAGCATAGACCAGCGAGGATAGTTGCGCGGAAACAACAAGACGAAATAGACATAGAGCAACGGCGTTGCAAAATGGAACACATGGATGCGGTGAAGCACCAATACATGAGCCATTGCAAACAGGAATATCAACAACAGTCGTTTTAAAACGTCCATAATCATAATTTGTCCCCTATGTATTATCTTGTATTAGCCAGTGAATCATTAGCTGCTTCCAGCAGATGCATACGCTCGGCAAAGTCATGCTCGGTTATCACACACACATCACGGAGATTGGCAAAGTCGGTTGACAAATGAACCTTCAGCCGATACGACAAGCCGTCCTCCGAGTCGTTAATCTCTATGATCTTGCCCACAGTGATGCCAGAGGGGAAAATGGAAGAATAGCCACTGGTTTCTACCCAGTCGCCCTTCTTGAATTGAGCATGTCGGGGAACGTCCTCCACATAAGCCTCAATAGGGCTACCGCCATCCCAGGTCAGATAGCCGAAATAGCCACGGTTGCGAATCGTCACACTGATATGCGACTGATAATTCAGTACGGGTATGACAACGGAATAATGGTCATTGACAAGATAAACCACCCCAACAAGACCATTGCCGCAGGCTACACCCATATCCGTTTCCACGCCATCGGCCTTTCCTTTATCTATCGTTATCAGGTTATTGAAGCTGCTAACCGAATTGCTCACAACCTTAGCAGGAATTACCTGATACTGACTCAACAATTCCTGTTCCGACCGCATAAGGTCTGTCGTGTCCACATGAGCATCTGAGAGAAGTCTGCGCAGACGCCCAACTTCCTGTTCCAAGAAGACGTTACGACGTGTCAGCTGCTCGTTACACAATGCCAAAGAGAAATACTTTTCAATATCGGCCTGCCATTCACTGACAGTACCTGCCACATAATTGGCAGAAGAAAACCACGCACTCCCCTGATAGCTGTTGTATTTAAACAGCATTACACCACTGACCACTTCCAATAACAGGAAGACGAGCCAGTGGTTGTACTTGACCAAGAATGCCAGCAGGTTGTGCATTCTATCTCTTCAGGAACGTGAAACGCTCAATATTCTTCAATGCGATGCCGGCACCCTTTGCCACAGAATGCAAAGGATCCTCAGGAACGTGGAACTCAATATTAATCTTGTCTTCCAGACGCTTATCAAGACCACGCAGCAAAGCACCACCGCCACTCAGATAAATACCGTTCTTCACAATGTCGGCATACAACTCAGGAGGTGTGTTCTCCAGTGCCGAGAGCACGGCATTCTCAATCTTTGCAATCGTCTTATCCAAGCAATGGGCTATTTCCTGATAGCACACAGGAACTTCCATAGGCAGGGCCGTGATACGGTTAGGACCATGCACCACATAATCCTCAGGTCCTTCATCACCCAAGTCGGTCAATGCCGAACCTACGTTGATTTTAATACGCTCGGCCATACGCTCTGACACCTTCACATTATGCTGACGCGACATATATTCCTGAATATCAGCTGTCAGGTCATCGCCAGCAGTACGGATGGAGTTATTCGACACAATACCGCCCAACGAGATAACGGCAATCTCCGTGGAGCCACCACCGATATCAACAATCATATTGCCTTCAGCAGCCAGCACATCGATACCGATACCAATGGCAGCTGCCATCGGCTCGTAAATCAGATAGACATCACGTCCATCAGCATGTTCGGCAGAGTCACGGACAGCACGGAGTTCCACCTCCGTAGAACCACTTGGCACGCCAATCACCATACGCAAGGAAGGCGAGAAGAAGTGACGGCCTGTATGAACCATCTTGATCAGGCCACGCATCATCTGCTCACAGGCTGAGAAGTCGGCAATCACGCCGTCACGCAGCGGACGAATGGTTCGGATATTGTCGTGCGTCTTTTCATACATCATCTTTGCCATCTGACCGACAGCTATCATCTTGTCGGTTCGACGGTCTAATGCCACGACCGACGGCTCATCCACCACAATCTTGTCATCACTGATTATGATTGTGTTGGCCGTACCCAAGTCCATGGCCAATTCTTGTCTAAAACTAAAAAATCCCATTCAAATTTACTATTGGACAATTTACAATTTACTATTTCGCCTTTTACTGATTAATAAACCAACTATGAATCGCCGTGTCATAATGACTGCTGACACCAAAGGCACGGGCAGCAAACATCTTACGATCCTCGATATCCGTCTGGGCACCTTTCTTGTTCAGGATATCCAGAAGGACACTATACTCTGCCTTTGAAGGTACGATGACCACATCCTTGAAGTTCTTTGCTCCAGCACGAATCAAGGATATACCGCCAATATCAATCTTCTCTATGATATCTGCCTCGCCTGCACCGCTGGCCACCGTCTGCTCAAAGGGATAAAGGTCTACGATGACAAGGTCTATCTCAGGAATCTCGTATTTTGCCATCTGCTCGCGGTCACCCTCATTGTCACGACGACCAAGAATGCCACCAAACACTTTTGGATGCAAGGTCTTAACACGACCTCCAAGTATAGAAGGATACGTTGTCACGTCCTCAACCTTCTGACATTCGTAGCCCTGCTCTTCAATGAACTTCTGCGTACCACCAGTAGAGAGGAATTTCACGCCCTCTTCATTCAACTTTTTCAACAACTCATCCAGTCCATCCTTATGGAACACGGAAATCAACGCAGTCTTAATCTTTTTAACTTCAGCCATACCTATTTTAATAAAAACATTTTTTGAGGGTGCAAAGTTACAAAAGAAATACGAATTACAACTACATAAACCAGAATTATTTTATCAGAAGCCCAAAAAACTAATACACATCAAAATCATTGTGCAAATAATTCTTAAAAGGTTTTGCCATTACCCCATTTTATAGTACCTTTGCAAAATTATTTTACGAAAATGCCTTTATAGGCTCTATCACAAATGAGAAAGAGCAGAAATCTGGAGAAGCGCAGACACGGGCTACAAATGTTTACCCTTTGCATCAGCACAACAATGGTGCTCACACTATTGGGATTAGTGATGCTTTCGGTATTGACAACTCAAAACTTGCAGAAAAGCTTGCTCGAAAATGTAGAGATAAGCGTAATCTTGGGCGACACCATTTCACAAGAGACCGGAAAAGCCTTTGGCAATGCTATCAGCAAACAGGCTTATGCCCGCGAAGTGAATTATATCAGCAGCGAAGACGCACTAAAGATGGCCACGTCGGAAATGGGCATCAATCCAGCAGAGTTCACAGGGTGTAACCCTTTTTCTGCTGAGCTATCTGTTATGATGAACGCCGACTACGCTAACGCGGACTCATTATCCCTCATAGCAAACAAGCTCAGGAAAGACAGCCGCGTGGTGGATGTGGCTTATACCAAGGATGAGATTGAAGGAATGAACAGGCTCCTCGAACCAGTAAACATTGCGTTGCTTTCACTGGCCGTTCTGCTTATTTTCATTTGCTATACACTTATCAGCAATTCCATCCAGCTGAGCATCTATTCCAGACGGTTCACCATCCACACCATGAAACTGGTGGGAGCATCCTGGGGATTCATCCGCCGTCCATTCCTAAAACGCGCAGTGGTTTTAGGATTCGTATCCGCATTGCTGACATGCGCATTACTCTCAGGAATCATTTATGTATTAATGCCTTATATGCCGCATATAGAAGACATCATGACCTGGCGCGAATTGGCTATCACCGCCGGTGGTGTTTTCATATTTGGTTTCGTCATCACAACGCTGTGCACGCTTCTGTCTGTCAACAAGTTCTTACGCATGACGGCAGGGGAACTGTATAAAATTTAAAAAGTAAAAAATTAAAAAGTAAAAAACAAGATAAATGGACAAGAAAGATTTTGCTTTTGGACGAATGAATTTCATCCTATTGGCAATAGGTATGGTTATCGTGGTCATCGGTTTCATTCTGATGGCAGGTGGCAGTTCTACAGAACAAGCATACAACCCCGACATCTTCAGTGCACGCCGCATCAAAGTAGCACCATTGGTGTGCTTGTTCGGTTTTGTTTCAATGATTTACGCCGTAGTACACAAAAGCAAGTAAGACATGGATTGGTTAGAGACTATTATCATTGCTGTTGTTGAAGGACTTACGGAGTTTTTGCCTGTATCATCTACTGGTCACATGATTATCACGCAAAACCTGCTGAACGTACCCCAGGGTGATCCGTTCGTTCATGCCTTTACGTTTATCATACAGTTTGGTGCCATTCTCTCAGTTGTATGCCTGTACTGGAAGCGATTCTTCCAGTTCGACCACACGCCTGCACCCGAAAGCAGTTCTTTGTTTCAGAAGCTGAAGCATAAGTACCATTTCTACTGGCTACTCATCGTTGGCGTGCTGCCTGCCGTCATCATTGGGCTTGCAGCAAAGAAATCAGGTTTGCTGGATTGGTTGTTAGATAGCGTTGAAGTGGTGGCTGTGATGCTCGTAGTAGGTGGAATTTTCATGTTGTTCTGCGACAAACTGTTCAACAAGGGTACCGATGAAACAAAACTCAACGAGAAGCGAGCCTTCAATATCGGTCTGTATCAGTGCATCTCGGTCATTCCCGGAGTTTCACGTTCCATGGCAACCATCGTAGGCGGTATGACACAAGGGCTGACTCGCAAGCGTGCAGCCGAATTTTCATTCTTCCTGGCTGTACCCACAATGGCAGGAGCCACCCTCCTTGACCTGCTCGATTTGCTGAAAGAAGATGCCTCATGGGCTACTCCCCATAACATCACAATGCTTATCTTAGGTTGCGTGGTGGCATTCGTTGTAGCATTGTTGGCCATGAAGTGGTTCGTGGCCTTCCTGACCAAATACGGATTCAAGGCATTTGGTATCTATCGTATCATCGTGGGCAGTATTATTATCATCCTGCTGCTTACGGGTCACTCACTCGCAATGGTAGATTAAGCAATGAACTTTCAAGAGGGGGAATTCATCTACATCAACAAGCCCTATCGGATGTCGTCATTCGGTGCATTGGCCTATGTCCGTACCCGACTGTCGAAAGCACTCCATGTGAAGCGGCTGAAGACTGGCCATGCCGGCACACTCGACCCGCTGGCTACTGGCGTACTGATTCTCTGTACAGGCAAGGCCACCAAGCGTATTGAGTCGTTACAGTTAGCATCCAAAGAGTATACAGCTACCCTGCAACTGGGAGCCACCACCCCGAGCTATGACCGCGAGCATACGGTAAACATGACCTACCCCACCCGTCACATCACCCGCGAACTGATAGAAAAGACACTCGCCAGTTTCGTGGGCGACATCATGCAAGTTCCCCCTATCTATTCCGCAGTAATGGTCGATGGCTATCGTGCCTATAAACTGGCGCGCCAAGGCAATGAGACCGAGCTAAAAGCCAAGCCTATTCATATAGACGAAATAGAGCTGACCGATTTCAACCCCGACACGATGCAGATGAGCATCCGTGTGAGCTGCGGAAAAGGAACCTATATCAGGTCACTTGCCCGCGATATTGGTGAAGCCTTGGGTAGCGGTGCCTTCCTGACAGCCCTTTGTCGCACCCGTCTTGGCGATGTGCGCATAGAAGACTGTCTGACACTCGACGATTTCCCCCAATGGTTAGAACAACAAGAGATTGAAAAGAATTAGCAAACGAAATATCGTGATAACGGAATAACGCTGACAAAAAAATATGAAACTATCACAATTCAAATTCAAGCTTCCCGAGGAACAAGTAGCCCTATACCCACCTCACCGCGCCTTCAAGAACGAGGATGGAACGATTGACCGTGTGTACAACCGCGACCAGTGTAAGTTGATGGTGGTTCACCGCAAGAGTGAGAAGATTGACATCTTCAAGAAAGATGCCAAAGGCAATGACACTGAGGAATTCATGACCTTCCGCAACATACTCGATTATTTCGATGAAGGTGACACTTTTATATTCAACGACACGAAAGTTTTCCCTGCCCGTCTCTATGGCACCAAGGAGAAGACCGATGCCCAGATAGAGGTGTTCCTGCTTCGCGAGCTCAACGAGGAGTTGCGCTTGTGGGACGTTCTTGTAGAACCTGCCCGCAAGATACGTATCGGCAACAAGCTGTTCTTCGACGGTGAAGGGCCTATGGTGGCCGAGGTTATCGACAATACCACCAGCCGAGGACGCACCCTGCGTTTCCTCTACGACTGTCCTCACGATGAGTTCAAACGCGAGCTTTTCTCGCTGGGCGAGGCTCCACTTCCTCGCTATATCGTGGAGCACCGCAAAGCCGAGCCCGATGACATGGAGCAGTTCCAGACCATCTATGCCAAAAACGAAGGAGCTGTTACGGCACCTGCCACAGGTCTGCACTTCAGTCGCGAACTGATGAAAATGATGGAGATACGCGGCTATCAGTTTGCCTATGTCACCTTACACTGTAGCTTAGGTTCATTCGACACTATTGAAGTGGAAGACCTGACCAAGCACAAGATGAACTCCGAGCAGATGTTCATCAGTCCTGAGACCTGCGAGATTGTGAACCGCGCCAAACAGGAGGGTCATCATATCTGTGCTGTAGGTATCAGCACCATACGAGCCACGGAGTCGGCAGTAGGCACTGACGGTTTTCTGAAAGAGTATGACGGATGGACCAACAAGTTCATCTTCCCACCCTACGAATTCGGACTGGCAGATACCATCATCACTAATTTCTACCATCCTGAGTCAACCATGATGATGGGTACTGCCGCCTTTGCCGGCTACGACCTCACCATCGAAGCCTATAAGCTGGCACTGCAGCATGACTTCAAATTCGGCTGCTATGGTGATGCCATGCTGGTGGTAGATGACTAAGTACGGGCTTCGCCCTAAATGAGAAATGATAAATGAGAAATGATAAATGAGAAATGATAAATGAGAAATGATAAATGATGAGGTTTTGCATCAGGTTTATCTTGGACTTGGTTCTAATTTAGGAGACAAGGAAGAGAACATACGCAAAGCTATCACATTGATAAACGAGCAGATTGGCACCGTTGTGCGCCAGTCTGCTCTTTTTTATTCCGAGCCATGGGGATTTGAGTCAGAGAATCAGTTTGTCAACGCCGCCATCTGTGTCAGCACCACGCTAACACCCCATCAGGTACTAAAGGCCAATAAGCGCATTGAGTGCCAGTTGGGCAAGACTGAAGCCCACGCCACCGAGCGCAAATTTCAAACCACTTACCACGACCGTCCCATAGACATTGACATTCTGCTTTACGATGACCTTCATATTGATGAACCGGAACTAAAAATCCCTCACCCGCTGATGCAGGAGAGGGACTTTGTGATGATTCCGCTTCGTGAAATCAGGGATGCAATTACTTACGCAGACCCAGAGCCTTCACGATGGCACGATAACGATTGATATCGTTGACGTAGAGATACTTCAGGAGCTTACGACGGCGACCTACCAGCTTGGTCAGCGAACGTGCAGTCACAAAATCCTTGTGGTTCTGCTTCAGATGCTCGGTGAGGTGCTTGATACGATAGGTGAACAGTGCAATCTGGCTCTCTGCGCTACCAGTATCGGTATTGCCCTTGCCAAACTCATTGAAGATCTCTTCTTTCTTAGCGTGATCGAGATACATAATTTTAATTAAATGATTAATAAGTTGTTGCCATAACATTCTTCCAACGCTCAACGCCTTAATCACAACGAATCGCGTTGTCGAATGCATCGGATTTTCCGAAAAGCGGGTGCAAAGGTACGAAAAATGTTTGGAACTTACAAATTTTTTATGTACTTTTGCACCCATCATGTCAACTGTTATCTATCCATCGCCCATTTTCGGGCCTGTACATAGTCGCCGACTGGGCGTTTCGCTGGGCATCAACCTGTTGCCGGCCGATGGCAAGGTGTGCTCGTTCGACTGCATCTACTGTGAATGCGGCTTCAATGCCGACCATAGGCCAACGCTCCCCATGCCTACCCGTGAAATGGTGGCACAAAAGCTGGAAGAGAAGCTGCGGCAGATGACTGCCGAAGGGCTGCTGCCCGATGTGCTGACCTTTGCCGGCAACGGGGAACCTACATGCCATCCGCATTTCGCAGAAATCATTGATGACACCATCGGCCTGCGCAACCGTTACTGTCCCCATGCAAAAGTCTCGGTACTCAGCAATTCTACCATGATTCACCGTCAGCAAGTACACGATGCATTAATGCGCGTTGACAACAATATTCTGAAACTCGACACCGTTAATACTATATATATAAATAAGGTGGATCGCCCTAACGGTACTTATAACACAGAAAGCATCATTGACCGCATGAAAGCGTTCCGTGGACATATCATCATACAAACCATGTTTATGCGTGGTGAGTACAACGGTGAGAGCGTCGACAACACCAGTGAGGCATACGTCAAGCCGTGGCTCGATACAGTAAAAGCCATAGGTCCCCAACAGGTGATGGTCTATACCATAGATCGCGAGACACCTGCACAGGGGCTGCTGAAAGCCACTCACGAACAGCTCGACAGCATCCGCGACCGAGTCATTGCCTTGGGTATTCCCTGCACGGCATCCTACTGAACCATATTTATCATCGAGACAGAATGAAGAAACCCCTCATCATCCTCATATCACTGATACTTGCCATGACACTTCATGCGCAGGACAGCCAGACGGCATTCAATTTCCTGCGCCTGCCCACCAGTGCCCATGCTGCGGCACTTGGCGGCGAAAATGTCACGCTGACGGATGATGATGCGTCGATGGTGTTCCACAATCCCGCCCTGGTCTACTATGCCAGCGACCGCTCCCTGGGCCTCAACATGATGACCTATATGCAGGGATCAATCACAGGAAGTGCCTCCTACTCCCAGATGGCGGGCGACCGCGGAACATGGGGCCTTCAGGGACGCTTCATCAATTATGGCAAGATGAAGCAAACCACAGCCTACAATGAAGAGACAGGCACCTTTCAAGCTAACGACTTCGCACTGGGTGGCACCTTTGCCTATGGACTTACCGAACGTATCATGGGCGGTATCACTGGAAAGATCGTTGCCTCCTATATCGGACAGTACAACGCACTGGGAGCCGCTGTAGACCTGGGGCTGAACTATTACGACGAGGAACGCAACTGGAGTATCGGTGCCGTGGCACGCAATCTGGGAGGCCAGTTGAAAGCCTACAACGATGACTTCGAGCGAATGCCGCTGGATGTGCAACTTGGCGTAACCAAACGACTGGCCAGTTCGCCCCTGCGTTTCTCAGCCACCTTTGTACGCCTGAACGACTGGGAATACGGCATTGGCAAACACCTTGTACTTGGTGCCGACCTACTACTGGGCAGCCAGTTCTATCTCGCTGCCGGCTATAATGCCATGCGCGCCTCGGAGATGAAGATATCGACAGGCGAAAACGAAGAGAGCAGCCACGGTGCAGCCCTCTCACTTGGTGCCGGAATGATGCTTGAACGCCTCAGCCTGCACATTGCCTACGGCAAATACCACGTGAGCAGCACCTCGCTCATGATCAACTTCTCGTATGCTTTATAACGATAACAGATTAAACAACGGATTTAACGAATTAGATATATGAAAAGAATAACGATCGCTATTGACGGCCATTCTTCGTGTGGCAAGAGCACAATGGCCAAGGAACTGGCTCGCCGCGTGGGCTACGTCTATGTTGACACAGGTGCAATGTATCGCGCCGTGACCCTTTATGCCTTGCGTCATAACCTCTTTGCCGCCGATGGCACCGTACTCGAAGAGCCCCTTCGCGAGGCAATGCCTCAGATTACCGTCGACCAGCGACTCGTTGACGGCAAGACCACCACGTTCCTCAACGGCGAGAACGTAGAGCTTGAGATTCGCGGCCTTGAGGTGAGCAACCACGTAAGCCCCATTGCCGCCATCCCCTTCGTGCGCACTGCCCTCGTGGCTCAGCAACAGAAGATGGGTCGTGAGGGTGGTATCGTGATGGACGGCCGCGACATTGGCACTACCGTATTCCCCAACGCCGAACTTAAGATCTTCGTCACCGCCAGTGCCGAGGTACGCGCCCAGCGTCGCTACGACGAGTTGCAGCAGAAGGGAATGCCCGCCGACTATGCCGACATTCTGAAAAATGTGCAGGAACGCGACTATATCGACTCCCACCGCGACGTATCTCCCCTTCGTCAGGCCGACGATGCCCTGCTTCTCGACAACAGCCACATGACGATAGAAGAGCAGAACGCCTGGCTCATGGAGAAGTTTCAGAATGCTGGCAAATGGCACTTGGGCGACATCATATTCGTCCCCCGCACAACACGCGTATTGAAAAAGAGCAAGAAAAGCGTTTACAAACGTATTGTTGATTTGCAGTATATCTGTGTACGCGAGGCCACGGAGAATCAGTGCGGCATCCTTTTGAGGGTGTTGGGCAAGACCAAGGCCAGCAGCATAGAGACAGTCTGTGGAGAGCCTTTCTACGCTGACGAATCATTCTCACTCCTGGAAGGCATGGAATACCAAGGCTATTCATTCCCCACAACAAGCCAACTGACGGAAGTACTCGGCATTGTCCACGACAATCCCAGCCTTCTCTCGAAATTCCATGCCGCCTCAATGCCCTTCGACCCCCAGTCACTCTTCTGGGTGTACGACTCATCCCTCAGTCTCGGGTCCCTGAAGAATCTACAATGCTACGATGCCACATCAGGCAACCTTTGCAAGGCTCCCACTGGCGTTTCACCCATCAGGCTGACGATGGTATACTTCAACACACAGCAGGAATACATCGAACTGGACACCGATAACTCTATTGCTAAAAGGCTGTCAGGCAGGTGGGGAAAGACTGGAGCATTTCTCCTTTGCGCCGGCCTCGTAGCTGCAGGTGCATTCCTTGCCAACAAATACATCTTCAATACGAACGAAGCTCCCATGCCCGTGAAGGCAGAAAAGAAAACTGTCACATCGCCGGCTGCAGCAGCTCCCTTGGAAACAGCCGACTCACTAAAGCAGCAAGCCGACACTGTTGCCTCATCAAAGCAACAGGCAGATACCGTAGCGTCAGACAAATACGAGGAGATGGACATTCGCGTAAGAACGGGAGCATA
>Ga0326512_10003226_pt1 | contig 12005 bp, 16 predicted proteins | sample 1_2617_0518_D_FD_203652 | JGI IMG/M metagenome (GOLD analysis project Ga0326512, IMG submission 203652) | Bovine rumen microbial communities from UC Davis, California, United States - 1_2617_0518 | ecosystem: Host-associated > Mammals > Digestive system > Stomach > Rumen | place: USA... | reverse complement strand
ATATGATTAATTTAGGATTAGGAGATGTATTACTAGACCCAAAAACAAATCAAATTTATACACCAAATACTAATAAAATGGTTAAAATGGGTGAAAAAATTGAAGAAAAACCACAAAATAATGATTTAAATACAGGCAATGAAGAAGCGAAGGGAGGTGAACAAAATGAAGAAGAAGTTTTATGAAATTAAGAATATAATTCCAAATTCAAGTGCTGACCTCTATTTTTATGGCGAAATTGTCACAGATGACAAAGATTGGTGGACTGGTGAAAAAGATGAAAATTTAATAGGGTTACAAAGTTTTAAAGAAGAATTAGACAATTTAGGAAACATATCAGATTTAAACATTTATATGAATACACCACGGCGGAGAAGTATTTGTAGCAACAACAATATGTAGTATGCTCCAAAGATTAAAAGATGCTGGAACTAAAATACATACATATGTAGATGGCTTGTGTGCTAGTGCAGGTACATTCATTTTGATGATGGGTGATGACATTAATCTATATGAAAGTTCAATGATAATGATACATAAACCACTTGGCTATTGTTATGGAAATGCAATAGACTTCCAAAAATATATAGATTTATTAGACACAGTTGAAAACTCTACAATGATACCACTTTATATGAAAAAATCAAAAGTAGACAAAGAAAAGTTGAAAGAACTAATAAATGAAGAAAGTTGGTTAGGTGCAAAAGACACAGCAGAAATATTTAATATAAATGTTTTAGAAGAACAAAAACAAATTGCTGCGTGTGTATCAGATTTATTTAAAAATTATAAAAATGTACCACAAAGTTTGAAAAATGTGTTTGAAAAGACACAAGAGCCAAAATTTGATTATTCAAATTACGAAAAAAGGCTATTAACTATAAAAAAATAATGAAAAGTAACTAGAAAATAGTTGCTTTTTTTATTTTATAAAAATTTTAAAAAAAGGAAGGTAAAAAATATGAACGAAAAAGAATTAATTGAAAAAAGAAATGACTTACAATCAAAAATGGAAGGAATTTTAAACAAAGCAAAAATTGAAAACAGAGAAATGAATGAAGAAGAAATCAAAAATTTTGATGACACAGAAAAAGAAATCAAAAACATTGATGCAACATTAGAAAGAATGGAAAAATTGAACAAAATGGAAAATAAAAAAGTAGAAGACAAAAAAGAATTAACACAAGAAGAAAAAGATGTAAAGAATTTTGCTACATTTATTAGAAATTTTGTAAATGGAATACAAAATAACACAAATTTAACAAAAGGAGATAATGGAGCAATAATACCAAAAACAATAGCTAGTAAAATAATTGATAAAGTTAATGAAATATCTCCATTATATGCAAGTGCAACAAAATATAATGCTAAAGGAACATTAGCTGTACCAAAATATGATGATACAACAGATGATGTAACTGTAGCTTATGCTACTGAATTTGATGAACTAGTATCTCATTCAGGAAAATTTGCAACAGTAGAATTAACAGGATTCTTAATTGGAGCATTAACTAAAATATCAAAATCATTATTAAATAATAGTGACTTTAATTTAACTGAATATGTAATTAACAAAATGGCAGAAAAATTCAAATTATTCTATGAAGGGGAAATGATAAACGGTACTTCAACTAAAATATCAGGTATTGTTGGTTCTTACGATTCAACAAATATGAAAGTTGTTTTATCAAATAAATCTTCAGTTACAGCTGATGAATTAATTGATATTCAAGAAGCAGTACCAGATGCATTCCAAGCAAATGCTTATTGGATAATGAATAGAGAGACAAGAAAGAAAATAAGAAAATTAAAAGATAGCGATGAAAATTATATCTTAAATAGAGCATTTAACGAAAAATGGGATTATGAACTTTTAGGAAAACCAGTTTATTGCTCTGAAAAAGTTGAAAAACTAGGAACAGCAACAAAACCAGTAATATTCTATGGAGATTTCTCAGGACTAGCTGTTAAAGAAACAGAAGAAATGGAAATACAAGTATTAGTTGAAAAATTTGCTACACAACACGCAATTGGTGTATGTGGATATAGTGAATTAGATGCTAAAGTAGAAAATACACAAAAAATAGCTGTTGCAGTATCTGGAACAACTGATGCTGCATAATAAAACTTCCTAAAAAGGAGGAAAATTATGAAAGTAAGTGAAATTACTGTAAAAGATATTGCTGATTATTTGAGATTATCAGAAATTAGTGAAGAAGATGAAAAAAATATAGAATTATTTTTAAATATTGCTAAAAATTATATAGAAAATTATACAGGAATACCACAAGAGTCCGAAAATGCAGAAGATGAAACACTCGATACATATTCGGACTTTGTTATAGTAGTTTATGTGCTATGCCAAGATATGTATGATAATAGAACAATGTATGTTGATGGTAAAAACATAAATAATACTGTGAAAACTATTCTTGATATGCATACGAGGAATAATCTATGATAAATGCAGGAGATTATGATAAAAAAATATCTATATATCAAATAGAAGAATTAGAGGATAATGATGGATTTATAACAAAAACAGAAGTTGTTATCCTCGAACCTTTTGCTAAAGTAAAAACTACAAAAGGATATACTTTAATTGCAAGTGGTTCTGATTTTGAAAAAGCTTATACTAATTTTACTATTAGATATTCTAAAACAGTAGAAGATACTTATTACAATTCAAACAGAAAAGTATATGTAAAATTTAAAGATAAAATTTATACAGTTGAATATCTAAACAATATTGATGAAGCAAATATTGAACTTGAACTTCAATGCAAAAGAGTAACGAAGTAATGGCAAGATTTAACTCAGAATTACCATATGATTTAATCAAACAATTTGCAGATTTAGAAACTTCTTCTGAAAAGATGATGAATGAAATGGTTACAGCAGGAGCAAAGGTGGTTGAAAAGAATATTAGACATAATATAAATGGAAAATTTAAAGACCCATCTAAAATATTAGAATATTTAAGAGTAACTAGAGTATATAATACTCCAAGTGATGGTGGAATAAATAGGAAAATTGCTTTTTATGGATATAAACCAACTAAAAGCGGTAAAAATTTCAAAATAACAAAACAATTAAAAGGCGGCAAAAAACAAACTTACGAATATGAAGGATCACCTGTTCCTTTAATTGTAGCGGCAAGAGAATATGGAACATCAAGTGGAGAAAAGAAAAAACCATTTATTAGAAAATCATTTAAAAAATCAGAAATAGAAGCGGAAATGAAAAAAATTCAAGATAAATATTTGCCAAAGGAGTAGAAGATGGAAAGTGAAATAAAAAATATTTTAAATTTAGATGTACCAGTTGCACATTTGAAATATAAAGGTAATAAAAAAACATATGTTGTATGGACAATAGTTGACGAAATACCCTCTTTTTCAAGTGATGATGAAATTACTGATAGTGAAGTATATGTTGATATAGATATTTATTCAGATAGCAATTATTTAAAAATAATGAAAGATATAAAAAATAAAATGAAAGAAAATGAATGGATTTGGGATGGAGATAGTATTGAAATGTATGAAGAAGATACAGGATTATATCACAGAACGATTTCATTCAAGAAAGGTAGGAATATAAATGGCTAGTATAGGTTTAAGAAATGCTAAATATAATCAAATTGATTATGCAACAAAAAAATATAAAATTTTAACAGATTCTAAAGTACCAGTTTTAGGAAGATTAATAGACGCAAAAATAACAGAAGATAGAAACAATACCACTTTAAGAGCTGATGATATAATAGCAGAAAAAGACTTATCTTTTAAAGGCGGAACGGTGAATATAACTGTTGATGATGTTACAGATGAAGTATATGCAGAATTAAAAGGAATTACAATTAGTGAGGATAAAGAAGTAACTGACAATTCAGGAAATGAAGCACCAGAAATTGGTTATGGACATATAGTAACAAAAATTTATAAAGGGGTTAAAAGCTTTAAAGTAGAATTTTTACCACGTATTCAAATAACAAAAATTACAGCAGACAGAAAAACAAAAGGGGAATCAATAGAATATAATACAGTTTCTATTGAGGCAAAACTAATGGAATTAGAAGAAGAAATTAACGGAATGAAAGTTGGAGACTGGAAAAAAGTTAAGTCTTTTACAACTTTAGCAGAAGCACAAACTTATTTAGATGGTTTACTAACTCCAGCCGCTTAATAAAGGAGAAAATATATGAAAGTAAAAGTAATAGAAATATTTAGAGATAAATATACAAATAAAGTATATAAAATCAATGATGAAATCAATATTGATGAAAATAGATTTAAGGAAATAAATCAAGAACATAATTATGTTGAAAAAATAAAAGAAAATAAGAAGAAGGCAGACAAATAGTTTGCTTTCTTCTTTTAAGATGGAGGTAAAGATGCAAGATACTACAAAGCATATAAATTATAAAGGAATTGATTATCCTCTTGTATTTAATATGAATGTAATAGAAAAAATACAAGAAAAATATGGCTCATATGAAAAATGGGGAGAAATGACAGAAGGAAAAGAAAATGAAGTAAATATTGGCGCTTTAAAATTTGGAATAACAGAAATGATAAATGAAGGAATTGATATTGAAAACGAAACAGCAGAAATAAAAAGAGAATTTTTAACAGAAAAACAAATTGGAAGAATTATTACAGAAATAGGAATGAGTAAAATGACAGAAAAAGTACAAGAAACAGTAATTGATTCAACTAAAAAAGAAAATGAAGAAGAAAAAAACGTGTAATCCACGAGGATGAAGAATTTATTATTGATTTCTCGTGGTTGCTATTTATAGGACATTGTTTATTAGGCTTTAGTGAAAAAGAAGTTGGCAGAATGACTTTAAAAAAACTATTAAGCTTATATGAACATTATAAAAATAATTATGATTTTAAATTAAAACAAATAACATACGCAGAATTAGAAGAAAAAATAAATCATCAAGGAGAATTATTTAGTGATGAATAACAAAATGGAAAAGATTAAATGCCCACAATGTGGTCAAACTCTGATTTTTATAAATCACATTGATGGAGAAATAAAATGCACAAGATGCAAAAACAGAATACGAATACAAAAAGAAAAGAGTGAGGAACACGCACATACAGAGTTAGTGAAGTAGTTACCCGATACCTTTCTTTATTATATAGATTTTAATAAAGAAGGTGAAAATATGTCATCAAGTTTTGGAGGAACAGTCAAATTAAAAGGTGAAACTGAGTATAAAAAAGCACTTAAAGATATAACTAATAATTTAAAAGTGATGTCAAGCGAAATAAAATTAACTGCTAGTGAGTTTTCAAAAAGCGATAATGCTGTGGAAAACTCAAAAAATAAAAGTAAAAATTTAAATAAGCAAATAGACCAACAAGTTCAAACTATATTAGGTTTACAAGAAGGACTTAAATTAGCCAGAAAAGAATATGGGGATAATAGTAGAGAAGTAGCAAATTGGCAAAGCAAATTAAATTTGGCAAAAGCAGATTTAAATAAATTGAATAGCGAATTAGAGGAAAACGAAAAATCTTTAAATGATACTGAAGACAATTTTGATGATGCAGGAAATAGTGCGTTAAAATTTGGAGATATTCTCAAAGCAAATGTATTGGGAAATGTAATAACTGGTGGATTAAAAAAACTGGTAAGTGCAGTAAAAGAAGTAGGGTCTACTATACTTAATGTTGGTAAAGAAGCATTAAATAGTTATGCAGATTATGAACAACTTGTAGGTGGTGTTGAAACATTATTTAAAGATAATGCTGAAACAGTTGAAAATTATGCAAATAATGCTTATAAAACTGCTGGACTATCAGCAAATGATTATATGAATACTGTAACATCTTTTTCAGCTAGTTTATTGCAAAGTTTAAATAATGATACTGCAAAAACAGCACAAGTTGCAGATATGGCTATTACTGATATGTCTGATAACGCCAACAAAATGGGTACAGACATGTCAATGATACAAAATGCATATCAAGGTTTTGCTAAACAAAATTATACTATGTTAGATAACTTAAAACTTGGATATGGTGGAACAAAAACTGAAATGCAAAGATTACTTGCAGATGCAGAAAAAGTAACTGGAATTAAGTATGATATTAATAACTTAAATGATGTGTATCAGGCAATTCACGTAATACAAGGAGAATTAGGTATAACAGGAACAACAGCTAAAGAAGCAAGTACTACAATTCAGGGTTCTGTATCAGCAATGAAATCAGCTTGGCAAAATATATTAACTGGAATAGCAACAGGCAATACAGAAAATATGGGGAATTTAGTAAATAATTTAGCAAATAGTGTTATAACAGCTGCGCAAAATATTTTACCAAGAGTTCAAGAAATAGCAAGTGGAATAGTATCAGTTTTACCACAAATTATAGAACAAATAAACGAAAATCTTCCAATGTTATTAGATTCAGGAGTACAAATTTTAAACACATTAATGGAAGGAATAATGGCTAATTTGCCTGCAATTATGCAAGGAGCTAATCAAATAATAAGTACATTATTAACAACATTACTTGATATGTTACCACAAATAATAGAAATGGGTATACAATTAATTGTATCATTAGTTCAAGGTATAGCACAACAATTACCAACTTTAATACCACAAATGATAGATGCTGTAATTTTAATTGTAGATACATTATTAGATAATATAGATATGATAATTGACGCAGGAATACAATTGCTAATAGGTTTGGCAGAAGGATTAATAAATGCATTACCACAGTTGATTGATAAAATACCAGAAATTATTGATAAATTATATATGGCAATATCAAACAATGTACCCAAATTGGTACAAGCAGGTATTACACTTACAATAAAACTTGCAGAAGGACTAATAAAAGCTATTCCTCAGCTAATTAGCAAAATTCCTCAAATCATAAGTTCATTAGTACATGGTTTTGCAAATTATTTCTCTAATATGCATGAAGTTGGAAAAAATCTTGTATCTGGTATTTGGGAAGGAATAAAAAATGCAAAAAACTGGTTGTTGGACAAAGTTAAAGAATGGTGTGGAAACATATTAAGTGGAATCAAAGGCTTTTTTGGAATACATTCACCTTCAAAGGTTTTTAAAGATGAAATCGGAACCAACTTAGCATTAGGAGTTGGAGAAGGATTTAAAAATACAATGAAAAATGTATCTGATGAAATGTCAGCATCAATTCCAACTGAATTTGATGTTACATCTACGATGAAAAGAACAGATAATGTAAATCAGTTGAGTTTGGATAATTTAACAAATGCTTTTATATCAGCTGTTAAAAATTTGAATGCTCAGATAATAATTGATAAAGATGTAGCTGGAAGATTTATAATTACATCAGTAAATAATCGATTAGGAGAAATATATTAGGAGATGAGAAAATGAAAGTAAGAAAATTTTTATTAGAAAATGAAAAAGGACAACAATTTAGACTAGATAATTTAGAAGAGGGCTGTTTTCTAATATCTCCATCTAACTTAGGATATTCATATAATATAAATTTTTCACAGTTAGGATTTGATTTTATTGAAAATAACAGAAAAATAGAACAAAAGAATCCAAATGGAACAGCTTATTTTAAATCTTATGATAAAGTAAAAGAATTTATAGATTATATAGAAAGTTCTGATAATATAAAATGGATATACATTATTCCTTTTGAAAATGGGGAAAAGACATATTATCGAGATATTACTTTAAAAAAGCTTGATAAAACAGAAAAAACAGGAAAATGGCTTGCTTGTCCTATTGAATTTGCGAGCAAGTCTCTATGGTACGAGCAAAATGAAACAATATTTAAAATAGAAACATATGAAGATGAAATGAGATATCCATATACATGGAATAGTAGATATATAGACTATAATTCAAGAGCAATTCAATTTGATAACAAAGGGCATATTGAAGCACCAATTCAAGTAGAGATAGATGGATTCGTACAAAATCCAACTATCTCTATTTTAGTAGATAAAGAAGAATATGCAAGTATAAAAATTCCAATAACAATAAATGAATATGAAAAATTATTATATTCAAGTAAGACTGGTGATATATATATTCAAAAACAAAATAGAGATGGAACAAAAGAAAATCTATGGAAACAAGCATATATAGATATAACAAAGCAAAATATTTTTAAATTACCACTTCGGAACATCTGAAATAAGATTAACAGCTGATGATGATGTATTAAATGCTAAATTGACAATTTTTCCACAATACAAGGCGGTGTAGTATATGGGTGTAAAAGCAAGTTTTAATGGCAAAGAATATGAGTTAATTTATAATTCACAAAGTGGATTTTATGAAATAGAAATAGAAGCACCAAAAACAGGTGGAGTATACAATGCAGAAATAACATTTGAAGATTTATTGAAAAATATAGATAATGAAACAAAAAAGATTCAAATATGGGCAAAAGAAAAGAACAAAAATAAATCAGAAGAAACTTTGGTATATTTTTTAGACAAATCAGATTTAGAAATCAAAGACGTTATAGAATTTGAAAATTATGAATATGTCATAGATGAAGAAACAAATAAAAATACAATATTCGAAGTTATGAAAAAAATTAATGCTAATAATGATGATATAGTTGTTTTACAAAGAAATGAAAATATAGATTACATTGGAATAATAAAGGATATAGAAAATGAAGATGGTGAGATAAAAAGAAAAATTACATTAGAATATATTTCTAATATTTTTGATAGAAATATTATACTAGAAAATGAAAGTTTAATTAGTTCAACAGGAATAGAAGATTTCATAGCAAAGGAAATATATGATAATTTTACTAATTCAGATGATACATTATTAAATATTAATTGGTTAGATGTAGAAGTTAAAACACATACAAAAATAACAAAATCCGTAGATAACAATAATGGCATATATAATTTTCATACATTCGTAACAAATTGTAGCCAAAACTATAATATAATTTTAGATTTTTCTTATGTGAATAAAAGAATAAAATTAACAATCTATAAACAAGAAAGTGAAACACAATTAATAGATACAACAGTACCAGATATAAGTAATTATACTGAAAAATTCGAAACAAGTGTTATAGCAAAAGTAATTGTAAAAACAGATACAGATGTTCAAAAGTGGTATTTACTAAGTGATAGAACAACAACACAAGATAAAGATAATACTGATAGAGCATCAGGAGAAGTTGAAACAGTATACACATCAAAATCAGAAGATGCAAAACAGACAGCATTAGACAAGTTTAAATCAAATACATATAATCACTATATTTCATTTGATATAAACAGAAATAGTAAATTATTTGATGTTAGCAAATTAAAAATTGGTACTCCAATAAATGTTAGAACAAATAACAATGTTATATTAAATACTTATATTTCAGCTATTACAGATAAAGGAAATAGTTTTATAAATATAACTTGTGGAAATATGAGAATTAACTTTATAGATAAATTATTAAAGGAAAGGAATAAATAAAATGATAAAAGGTTTTAGATTTACAAATCAACTTGCAAATGCAGAAGTAGATGCAAGAATACATCAAGAGTTTTTAAATAAAAATGATGGAATTTTTTATGGAATGAATTTAAGTAAAACTACTAATTCAATAACAATTTCAGAAGGATTATGCGAAATAGCAGGAAGACCAGTTGCAGTTATTAATAGTGAAACAATTACAGCTGGAACAGATAGTTTATATTGTGTACTTGTTTTAGAAATTGACTTGTCTAAAGAATCTACAAAAGATACATTTAGTCAAGTCTCTTTTAAATTATTAACATCTAGTACAGGATACTCAGCTGTTACACAACAAGACATTAATAAATACAATGGAACTAGCAATATATATCAATTAGAATTTGCAAGATTTAGAACGACTGCAAGTGGAATAGCTGATTTTAAAGATACAAGAAAATTTTTAAATTTCAATGGAATATACAATCAAGTAAAATCAGAGTGTCAAACTATTATAAATCAAATAAAAACAGAGTTACTTTCAGTTGAGGACGGAAGTGCATATGTAGTAAAAAATAATATTTCAGTATTAGAAGGAAACATTACAATAAATGAATCTGCAGATAATAAAACTGTTTTGACAGGTAGTAAAGTAATAGATTTTCCGCTTGGATTTAGTAGAAATAATTGTGTAGTACTATCGTTTGGATTATTAAATAATAATGGAAATATTGCAAATGAAAGCTATTCGTTTGGAACATATAAAGATACAAATATGGACTATCCATGTTGGAGTATGAACATGGGTAAAAGTGTAACGTTTACAAATGATAATAGAATTAGAATTGAAGTACAAGGAATATATGGCATAAATGGTGGACAAGATTCATATAATGCAAAATATAAAATTGTACTTATGAGATATTAGGTGATAATATGAATAAAATAATTGAAGTTATTACAGAGCCAGCAAGAGTTGAAACTGGCTCTAAGTTTGTTTTGAAAATAAAAGCAATAAGATATTTAACTTATAAAGAAATGAAAAATAAAAATTATAGTTACTACAAAAACTATAAATACAAAGATATAAAAGGAGGCTGAAATTATGGCTCGTACATATAATGATATTTATTATAATGATGATGAAAATAGCACAGCAGAAATTCTAGATGATATGAAAAAACTTGCAGAGAGTGTTGATCAGCAAATTGGTAGTATTAAGAGTTTTAACAATGATACAAGTCAATTTATTGAACAAGTAACACCACTGATGAATACTTTATCTGAGCAAGTAATAGATATGCATCAATTAGCTGATACTATGTTTACAGAATTAGAACAAGTAAAAGAAGAGAACAAACAATTAAGACAAGACCTAAACGGACTACCAAAAGGACAAGCATCAGGAGAAAGCATAGACCTAAATGACAGTGCAGAAATGCGATGTGAGTTAAAGATAAGTGGTAATAGTAAGCAAGAGACAAGAAGTGGTAAGAATTTAATTAGAAATGAAAACATAAATGTTGGAGATGATTGTTATTGGTCTTCGTATTCAACATTTGATAAAGAAACATATACAATGACAAGAAAAACTACTAATACTACTGAAAGTTTTATAACATATAGAATAGGTAATGGTATTATAAAAAACAACACTCAATACACTATATCTTTTGAAGCAAAAAAGAATGACTATGTAAAAAGTTTTGAGGTATTGTTTATTGGATATAATGCATCAGGAATAAGGTCAAAAACAATTGATTTAACTAAAGAATTTCAAAAATATACATATACATTTACAACTGATGCAACTGCTGATTATAAATCTTTATCACAAATAAGATTTGATAACAATGGTTCAACCGAGAGTGGAAAAGAAGCAATATTAACTATTAAAAATGTAATGCTGGTTGAAGGAACAGATACAGATTTTGAACAATACGGAGCAAGTCCAAGCCCAGACTATCCAAGTGAAGTTGAGAGTTGTGGGGATAATGGAAGTATAAATGAAGTTATATGTAATAAGAATTTGTTTGATAAAGAGAGTGTTTTGACAGGAACAGCAATACAAAGAAATACGGGTAATATACTAACAACATCAGCATATAGTACTTATTCAACAAGTGATTATTGTAAGGTTAAGTCTTCAACAACTTATTTCTTAGGAATTGCATATTCAAGTACTAATTTCGGAGTTGTTTATTATGATAAAGACAAAAACCATATAAGTGGAGAAAAATTAAATAATTATTTTACTACACCGAGCAATTGTGAATATGTAAGATTTACTTGGATAACAGCAGATTATAATATTTCAACAATTCAACTAGAAGAAGGCTCAACAGCAACAGCATATGAAGAACATCAATCTCAATCATACACAATACCAACGCAACAGCCAATGAGAGCTATTGGAGATATAAGAGATACATTTATAAAGAAAAATAATAAATGGTATGAACATCATCCTATTGTAAGAATAGAAAGCTATAATGGAGAAACAATTACATCAGAATATATTTCTAATACTGGAGAATTA
>Ga0326512_10003225_pt1 | contig 12005 bp, 15 predicted proteins | sample 1_2617_0518_D_FD_203652 | JGI IMG/M metagenome (GOLD analysis project Ga0326512, IMG submission 203652) | Bovine rumen microbial communities from UC Davis, California, United States - 1_2617_0518 | ecosystem: Host-associated > Mammals > Digestive system > Stomach > Rumen | place: USA... | reverse complement strand
GTTGTAATGATAAGCTTCGACCCTTTTTACCATATCGTTGGCATATTTCCAATCATCGACTTTGCCAAAATGTTCCCAGACAAACTCTTCTCCCGTTCGCTTGTTGAGGACGATAAAATCCGGATGGATCTCTCCAACGCTTTTCAGGTACAATCCGCACTCATACCGAAAGGGAATGCCATATTCTATCAACAAGTCCACTATGATTGCTTCAGACTTAGACCTCACTCGCAACCCGTTTTTTGCATAGTATTCCGGGTCGGCCTGAAGAAAACCTTTCGTTTCATATGGTCGCTTTTGCCATTGCTCCAAATACTCCAAAAGACCGCTGTCTAATGGTTCCAACAAGCACTTTCTTTGTTCATGATATTGGGCATATACTTCCTTCGGGCCCGGAATTGGTTTTTGCCCCAGAATCCTTCGATATCGTTTGATCAGCTTTTCCAGTGTTTTCTTCAAATCGATATAATATGCTTTCGCTGCCAGTCGTCTGATCTGTTCTTTCTCTTTTCGTGACAGATATTGCCGCTCTCTGTCTTTTCTTATGTAGTATTGAGGACCCCTTGCGCTATGGTAGATCACCAATGATCCTTCCGGAGCAGTTTTCAGTTCCTGCTCAATGAAGGCAAGCATGCGCTCATACTCTTGTGTGAGCGCTTCCAGCTCGACTCTCCATTTGTTTTCGTCTATGTATTTCGTCTCATATTCCATGGTTGGTCTCATTCTCTTTAGTTTCCTCCTCTTCGGTCTCCTTCTCTTTGGCCTCTTTTTCTTTCTTTTGATGCTCTTTTCCTTCGCTTTCTATTTCGTGTGCGGTTCTCGTTTTCAAGGGGGTCTGGTCGGGCTGGCCCTGTTTTAGGGGGTACTTCAGGAGCGGGTTGACCGGCTCCTCGAAGGACAGCTCGTTTGGAACGCGAACTGCCTTGGTGAGGACCGGTCGTGTGTAAAGGCGGTTCACGTTGCTGTTTCGTTTCATACCAGCCACTCCTTTTCGAGGTCGACAGCGCAGACATAGCGCTGGTCATCGGTGAGGTCGATGTACGATGCCAGCGAGAGTTCGGTCAACGCTGCAAGCAGGTACTGTGGCGCCATGTCGAGACGCATTGCGAAATCATCGTAATAAAGCGCTTGGAAATGAGTATTGTCGCCGCCCGCGGGAGCACCGCCTTCCATAGTTTGCCCGTCATCCTCCCGGAAGCAGTTCAGCACGACCTTCGCCTCCTGACTCAGGTCCTTCACCGGCTTGAGCGGTGTGACTGGCACCCTTTTTGGCGATCGACCGGCATAGTCCTCTGACAACGCCAGGGCATCTTTTGTCAGAAGATGTTTGCCGTCAATTCGTAATCTGTCAGAAGATTCCTCTTCAAGGTTATCACCAAACAACGCCAAAGCGCCTTCTGTCAGAAGACGTTTTTCGCCTGAACGTGAGCTGTCAGAAGACTTGCCTTTAAGTTTGTCGCCAGACAGAGCTGAAACGTCTTCTGGCAGCGCATCCGCGTGCGGGTGGTCGCCACGGCGGTAGGCGAACTCCGCGGAGGTGTAGGTGCGGAGTTCGGCGTCCCCGGCGGTGCGGTACGGACCCCAGCCGGGGTTCGGGTTCAGGGTGCCCGAACCGGCCAGGTCCAGGAGAGCACCGGCGGGGAGCGGACCGTCACCGGTGGCGCGCGGCATGCCGGCAGACGTAGCTGAGCCGGCAAAAGCAGCGCCGAAGCCGGTGGCCGGGCCGCCGGGGTGAAGGCCGAGCTGGGCGCGGGCTTTCGCGACCATGGAGCGGGATAGCAACGGCGGGAAAACGCCGGCGAGGTCTGTGATGTCCCGGGTCAGGTCCTCTTCGGAGACCTGACCGGACGCCACGAGTGCCGCCGGGTCCAGGCCGTAGCTGTCCGCGTATGCAGCGAGAACGTCCGCCGCACAGCGGATGCCGACGCCCGTCTCGCGCTCCAGCAGCTCGCGCGTTCCACGGAACGCGGATGAGAGTTTCGTGTTTCTGGAAGTGGTTCGAGCTGGAACAGCAGGCGACAAGGCAACCTGTTTCTGGGGTGCGGCGTAGGTAGGATAGTCGTCGGCGAGACGGCGTTCCGGGTCGATGCCAGGGAAGAGCGGGACGAACACGTCGCGGTCGTATTCTTCCGCGTATTTCGACGTGATGAGGGAACCGCTCTTCACCGCCGCTTCGACCACGAGCGTACCGACCGACATGCCGGCGATGATGCGGTTTCGCAGCGGGAAGCTTCCGCGGCTGCCGGGTTCACCGGGCTCCATCTCCGAGAGCAGGAGCCCGTTGTGCGAGATGACCCGGCGCAGGTCCGCATTCTGCTGCAGGTAATTCGTGCCGATGCCCGTGCCGAGAACGGCGACGGTGGGGCAGCCGGCATTCAGCGCGCCGATGTGGCATGCGCTGTCTGTGCCGATGGCCCCGCCACTGACGATCAGGAACCCGGCACGGGCGAGGCTGCCCGCCAGGTCGGAAGCTGCACTGAGGCTGGAAAGGCGCGCGTCGCGGGCGCCGACCATGGCGAAGGGCAGCGTGGTCGGGGTGAGGAGACGTAAATCGCCCAAGGCATACAGAACGGCAGGACAGGTCGGGACCTCCCGGAGCAGCCAGGGGTAGCGGTCATCCGCCGGGCAGATCGGCACGACGCCGGTCCGCTCGCAGAGTTCCAGCGTCTCCTCGGCTTCCGCCAGCGACACTTTCTTCATTCGTTGCAGCGTGCTTTCGGCGACCGGTCGTTTCTTTCTCGCGGCGGACTTTCCCTTTTGCCAGCCGGGCAATACTTCCTGACCGTCTGCCCGCCAGCCGTCGCGCATCCAGCCGCCGCGCATGCCGGCGCCGCGCGCTTCTTCCCTTTGCCAGTCCGCCGACTCCGAAGGCGTCTCGCGCAGCAGGCGCTCCCGCTCCCCCGGGTCCGCTTCGTACAGCGCCCGTACATCGCCACCGAACGGCGAAAGCAGCCGCTCCAGGTTCGCGCCCTTCCCGGCCGCCCGCTGCAGCCAGACCCAGTACTTCATGTCTTCGTGAAATGTCATGTTCTCTCCTCCTGTTTCGGTTCTTCGATCGGGATGCTATCTTCCAATGCGGCTGTCAGCCAGGTCCGTTTGGCATCCTCTGCCAACAATTCCAGTTCTTCTAGTGTGTCGGCGTAGGTCAGGCATCCGGGTAGTTCAGGAAATACTGCTACGTAACCACCTTCATCCCGGTCGGGGAGGATTTCCATTTTATAAGGAAGTGCCATATAGTACTCAAGTGTCTTCATATATTCCCATCTCCTTTATTCGTTTCAAAATAGAAGTCCGGCATTTCGTACAAAAGTTTATTGTCAAATTCAGTGCTCTTGAACTCCACGATTCTTACCCCCTTTCTCTAATAAAACAAAAAGGAGCTACAAAGCAGGTAAAACTGACTTTGTAGCTCCGTATATCTTATGGAACCGTGGCGTCCTATTCGGTTTTGGTTTTGGCGATTCGCGTCATATGCGCGTTACTTGCTGCTGCGGCTCGCCAGGGTCACAGCATAATGTTCGCGCCGTCGGCCTGTTCCACCTGGATCAGCTCGACCGCAGGGAACCATTCGGACGGGTGTTCCGGCGCGCTGACGATGAGCAGCTGCCGGGAATTGTCGAACACCGTGCGGAACAGCTGTTCCGCGTTCCCGGGAAGCGAGAACATGTGGTTCGACAGCACGAGGATGGGCTCGGCCATGCCCCGCTCCTTCGGGATCCACACCTTCGCCCAGTACACCGTCTTCCCCGGTGAGAGGTCTATGGTGACGAGGGACTTGCCGAACAGGTCGAAACCCGTCACCCGGTCGCCGTCTAACACGGCGCGGTTCCAGTCGCGGAAGTCCCGCTCCTGGAGCCCCCGGGCAAAGGAGTAAATAAAGTAGACTGCCAGCCCCATCAGCAGGATGCTGGCCGACGAACTGCGCCAGGTGACAACGGTGAACACCAGCTGGGCGGTCATGCCGATCGTCCCCACGATGACGAGGGTCAGAAACCCCCGAAACACACGGAAAAAGCTGCGTGTCTGCATATGTTCCTCCTGTTCGCGATTTACCTCACCGTACCATTTCCCACATCAGTATAGCACCGGCGGCTGCGGCGTTCAAGGACTCGGCCCGGCCCGCCATCGGGATGGTCACCCGCTCCGCGCAGGCCGCCATCGTCTCCGGCGTCACGCCGTTCGCCTCGTTCCCGACCACGCACAGGACCGGGCCGGAGAAGTCGGCCTCCGTCACCGGCACAGCGTCCGCCGCCGGCGTGGAAGCATAGGTCTTGAACCCCAAAGCTTCTGCTTTTTTGAGAAGCGGGGGAACGGGCGTCTTGCCTTCCCCGGAAAGAACCACCCCGGCGTCCACCACTTCCACCGGCAGTCGCAGCAGCGCGCCCATCGACGCGCGCAGCGCCTTCGGTGCGTACACATCGCAGCCGCCGGAGACCAGCAGACCGGAGATGCCCAGCGCTTCCGCGGTCCGGGCGATGGCTCCGAGGTTTGCAGGGTCCTGAACGTTCTCTAAAAGAAGAAGTTTGGTAGCAGACAGGTCTGTCTCCGATGCAGGAGCACCAGACACTGGGGCACGTTCCAGCAGCGACACCGGCGCCGCCATCCGCACCACGCAGCACACGCCCTGGGGCGTCCGCGTGTCAGACAGTTTCTCCAACACCGCGTCGTTCACCAGGAACACTTCATCGGAACACGCGGCGAGTGCCTCATACTCCGCTCCGTGCTTCGCACAGAACTCCTCGGACACGAACAGTTCCGCGCACCGTAACCCGGAGCGCACCACGTCCATACAAAGCCGCAACCCTTCCAGCACAAACAGGCCCTGCTCCCGCCGGGCCTTCGTGGAAGACGTAAGCTTTGCCGCCGCCTTCACTCGTTCATTTTTCACACTCGTAATGGTTTCCATAGAAACTCCTTATAGTTCACGCAGCACCAGCACGGTCACACCCGGGTTGTCCCCCGGCATGATGCGCTTCACTTTCGGGTGGCTGCGGTACTTGTATTGCAGGGTGTCGCGGATGACGGTCCCGCCGTGGAAGCCGTGCACGCAGCGGATCTGGTAGGTCCCCCGGTCCGCACGCCGCAGCGCAGCGTCCACTTTCACACGGGCCTGGTCCGCCGTATACCCGTGCAGGTCCAGCGTCACAAAAGGTTCGCTCATCCGCAGCCACTCCTTCCGCCGGGCAACCCCCGGCACAAAAATCCTGCTCCCATTGTAACATAAAAAAAGCCCCGGACAAACCGTCCGGGGCAACACCTCCGCACTCTTGCACGGGGGCAAAATCCTTTGTCAGTAAATCGCCAACGCTTACTTCAGCGCAGCCTTCGCCTGCTCGGTGAGAGCGGTGAATGCAGCGGGGTCGGAGATGGCGATCTCGGAGAGCATCTTCCGGTTGAGGTCGATGCCGGCCTTCTTGAGACCATTGATGAACGTGGAGTAGTTCATGCCGTTCTGCTTGCAGGCGGCGGAGATACGGGTGATCCAGATTCTGCGGAAGTCACGTTTCTTCTGCTTTCTGCCGATGTAGGCATAGTTGCCGGACTTCATGACCGCTTCCTTCGCGGTGCGGAACAGCTTGGACTTGCCACCGTAGTAGCCCTTCGCCAGCTTCAGGGTTTTATTTCTTCTCTTGCGAGTCATCATAGCGCCTTTTACTCGTGCCATGGTAATTACCTCCAGTTAATTCGTAGTCTTGGGGCGATGTACCCCTTCGCGTCATGCGGTCGTCGGCTTATTTGTAAGGAATAAGTCTCTTGATCTGCTTCTGGTTGGTCTTGTCCGCGACCGTCTGTTTCCGAAGGTTTCTTTTGCGCTTCGTGTTCTTCTTGGTCAGGATGTGGGACTTGTTGGCATGCGCGATCTTCGGCTTACCATTCTTGGACATCTTAAAGCGTTTCTTGGCGCCAGAGTGTGTCTTGATTTTCGGCATTGTTGTATCCTCCTAAATGTTTATTGACGGTTTTGTGGCGATTTACTCCGACTTCTCAGCCGGTGCATCGCCCGTCGAGGCCTGCTGTTTCTGGGGTTTCTTGCCCTTCTTCGGCGGCTTCGCGTTGTTGGCGGCGATGAACATGAGCATCTGACGGCCTTCGAGCTTCGGCTGCTTTTCAACAGTGCCGTATTCGCTGACGGCTTCGGCAAACTTCTCCATGTTGACTTTGCCGGCTTCCGGGTGGGCCATTTCACGGCCGCGGAAGCGGATGGAGACCTTGACCTTGTTACCGGCTTTCAGGAACTTGATGGCGTTGTTCACCTTGGTATCAAAGTCGTGTTTGTCGATTTTCAGAGACAGGCGCACTTCCTTGAGTTCGACCGTGTGCTGGTTCTTGCGCGCTTCCTTCTCACGCTTCGTCTGCTCGAATTTGTACTTGCCGTAGTCCATGATCTTGCACACCGGCGGTTTCGCCTGCGGTGCGACCTTGACCAGGTCCAGGTTTTTCTCTTCGGCAATGCGCAGCGCGTCGCGGGAAGACATGATGCCCAGCTGTTCACCGTCTGCGGAAATGACGCGGACTTCGCGGTCACGGATCTGACCGTTGATCTCAGTCTTGTCGCGGTTGTCCTGTTTAGCTATGTTCAAGCACCTCCAGATAAAACGTAAAAATGCGGGCAAAACAACGTTCGCCCGCAATAAGTCTGTGTGACACATCGCCCGTGGGCGATGTACGCCTTATTGACCCGGGACCTGCGGTCCGCAAGGTGAGAACGAACGGTTCTGCTTTGTTTGCTCATAGAATATACCACTCGGAATAGTGGTTGTCAACGTTTTTTGGCGATTTATCGCCGTTTTTCCCGGGCTTAGCGTTATTGTCGTTTAACAAACTGTTACTTAGCATGTCTTTCTCCTCCTGTTTCTGCTCATATGGTATCACAGAAAGCGATGTTCACTTTTTCACCGCACTCCAGAATAAGCCATTACTGATTTCGACTTACAAGATTGAGGCAATATATCTCTCCGTCTGTTCATCGACAGCGATCCAATTATTATAATTTATCATTTGGGCTGTTTTTTTTGTAAATGGGAATATTAGTATTTTCTCTTTATCATAATGGAAAATAAAGCTGCTACTATTGTTTGTCGTGTTCTGCAAATTCACAAATGAATCATTTGAAAGTGCAATAAACAATGTGGGATCTCCTCGTGATAGATTTGCCATAAACACACTATAGTATATACTTTTGCTTAGCTCAACCTTGCATAGTAGCTTTCCGGGAATATGGAAACTAACTATTTCATCTTGCCCAAAAGTAATATATGAACACCACTTCCAAAAGATTATCCATGTAGATAATAAACAGCCCCAGAGAATCAAAGCAAAAAGCCATAATAATATATCTATCAATTCAAACTCATTGAATTCTACCACAATAATATATGTGAGATAGCTAAGAAATATTCCCACCATGATTAACGTTATCCAAACAGGAGTAAGCCATTTATATAAACTGATTTTATTGGTTTTCATAGTTATTGTTATACTGTCATGCATACAATTGGATGATTGTTGATGTAACACTTTCGCCCGCTGAAATGCCAAAATTACTCATCAATGAAGACGCTGCGTACGCTGCTGCATCTAATGCTGGTGTTGACAACTCTTTAAGTAAGAGTGAACCAAAAGACACACCTACGCCGGCAGATAGCCCTCCTGCCACAGCAACCGAGCCTACTTCTTTCCAATTGATCGATTCCTTAAATGTTTTCGGCACAGGGTTCGCCTTAGTGTTTGCAGTCCTCACCTTGCTAGTATTTACTTTTTTGGATACAGTTTTTACACTTTTTGCTTTGTTCACTGATTTTGTGCTCTTCCCCGCTTTTTGTTTATCCTTCTTATTTGACGGAGATTTATTAGATACTGGATGTTTATAATCATAGCGTTGTTTAGATATGTTGCCAGCCCCGGCAAGCACCGCTGAACCTACCATACGTCCTGCTGTAGATAACACCCCTGAGGCTGCAGGATTAACACTACAAACAAAGCCAATCGCTGCACCTACAGCTCCACCACGTAATGCCCCTAGCAAGATACCTTTGCCATCCCTGCCGGAACTTTTTGCAGATAGCGCTCCTGCTATTGCGCCTACTGTAAAACCAACACCTATGCCCACAGCAATGTGAACTGGGAATCCTCCGTCCACATCATTTAAGTTGATGGGATCGTTAATACAATAACTATATAGGTTGTTTGTGTTTACATGTCTGGTATCCACAACCCCGTCCGCATTAATAAACCGCCCCGTCTCAGGATCATAGTAACGGGTCTCAAGGAGGTAGAAACCGAGGTCCGTGTCGTAGAAGTAGCCGCGGTAGCGGAGCGGGTTCAGGAGGCCGATGGTGGCAGCAGCAGAACCGGTTGTGGATAACAGTTTGCCCCAGCTGTCGTACTTGGGTTATCCCGTGATTAAAAATACAAATCTTGATTGTTCACAGAATGAATATTCACCCAGTTGCTCTTTGGGAAAATCATTTTTGCCTTTTTGTTCATATAGAGAAGAACTTGGTTTGATTCATCAAAGTGGTCAGAGAAATATACATTGTTCAAAGATGGTTTTGAGGGAACCGCAAACGACTGATTAGATATCACCAGCAATTCTATTTTGTCTGTTCTTGTTTTCCATATTAAAGAAGTAAAGTAAACTGTTTTTCTTAAGTCTACACACGCTTTTTTTCTTTTTCCAATTTTATATGAGCATATGTAGTCGTCATTAATTATCACGTAATTATAATATTTTCCAGGATAATTGGTCATATGTAAATAAATAACTAAAAATAACACTGTCGTTCCTATCAACAATAGACCGAAATTACCAATCGACACCCTTTTATAATATATATCTTCAATAACTGGTTCTGCAAAAAAAAGCTCAACCAAAAGCCCGAGTGCCAAAAGATATGACATGCGTCGATATATACTCACCCTCCATTTCATTTTTGTTCACCCGGAAATAGTTCCCAAAAAGCCAAATCCAAAGATGTTTCCACACCAGTAGAAAACGTATCGAGAGCCAGGCTTGATATCATTTGGCCTGTAAAGGACAAAGCGTTGACTGCTTCATCTGTGCCTGCTCCGAGAGATGCTGTGATTATTCCGCCAACTATTGACGGTGTATATTCTATAACCGCTGATTTCAATTTCGTTTTGCCGCTTACGGAAGATACTGAGACTTTTCCAGAGTAGGGATAGTTCTTAGAGGCCGTTTGCGGTGTTGCTTTGGAAGAAACCGTTTTCTTTCGAGAGCCAACGGTTTTCGTTTTTGTTTTTTTGCCCACAATTGTTGCCGTTTTAGATCTGTTCCACTTTGATACCGCTATATTTGTTGCCACTCGACCTAAAGCAACTCCGCATTTTGCCAGTTTTGACGCTGTTCTGATGTTTCCCAACACCCCACCTATTAAACCACTAACAGCACCAGAAATGCCCCCATAAAACGCTGCTCTTTTGATATCTTTCTTTGATCCGCCTTTTGCCCATGCAGTAATGGCCCCTGACGCGGCTCCTATTACAGCACCGGCAACCATGCTTGCTAGCCAGCGCCCATTCTCGTCACAATAGTTTATGGGGTCATTAGCACAATATGCGTAAAGGTTTTTGTTGCCTTCTACCCTATTGTCAAGAACCCCATCTGCATTGATGAACCTACCTGTCTCAGGATCATAATACCGAGACTCAAGGAGGTAGAAGCCGAGGTCAGTATCGTAGAAGTAGCCACGATAGCGGAGCGGGTTCTGGAGGCCGATGGTGCTTGCCGCAGAACCGGTTGTAGATAACAGTTTGCCCCAGCTGTCGTACTTGTATTCTGTAACGACAGTGCCGGCACTGTCATACAGCGCAATGACGTCGCCCTGTGCGTTGTAAAGGTAATAGTAATCGGTGCCGTTAAGGTTCACCCCGAGTGCAATGCCGTCCGGATCGTAGGTGAAATTGAGGGTATTCGTCCCGTCGGTCATGGAGACCAGAAGGCCGGATGCGTAGGTGTACTGAGTGCTGGAATTGTTCTTTGTTTTCCAGGTCCTCTGTCCGTCCGCGTTATAAATAAACTGGTAACTGTTTGTGCCGTCATTTGCAGAGGCCAGCTGTCTCCCCTTCTGCCAGGTGAAGGTATACCCGTTATAGCTCAACGGGTTGCCGATCTGGTCATAGAGAATAGTGGAGCCGTTATTGTACGTCAGGAGCTGGTCTCCCCTGGACACCGCATAGGTGTACGGGACCGTGCGGGTCGCAGAAGTCAGAGCTCCGGTCGTGTAGGGGTACTCCACCTTAGACAGGATGTTTCCGTTGCTGTCATAATTATAGCAGATAGTAACACTTCTGTCCTCGTCGTTTTCTCTCGCCAGTCTGCCAAGCGGAAAGTACAGATATATGATAATCCTTCCATGTATATACGTTGGCGATGTACGTGTCATTGACTCATCACCGCCTGCTCGTCATCTTTATCTGCAAGCGCTAAAAGGACGTCTTCCGACACCGTGTTTTTCTCCGGTGCAGAAGACGTCTTTGGTTTGACTAATTTGGTTGTAGAGGACGTAGATTGGCCATTTTCCAGGGCTACCGCAAAGACCGGCGCTACCTGGAACCCGATCAGGACAGACAGAACCACGGCTAAGAGTTTAAACCACACTTTGTACTCTCTCATATTACCCTCCAAAAACAGCGCCAAGGCATATGCAAATATTGAGTTTCCACTTCTTCATTCGAACCTATCGTCCCATAATTCCGAACCTCTGTCAAGGCGATCTTCTTGTACAAAACTATCTTCGTAAAGTTTCTACAAACAGAAATATGTTTACTTGTGCAAATTGACAAGTACCGGTTGTGCTCGCTTTTTCTTTACACCCTTAACTTCAGTGTTTATAATACTTTTGAATTCTTATCACAGAAGGAGGAGTTCTCATGGCAGAGCGTACGGTTGCGGCCATTGCTACGCCGAATGCGGCGGGCGGCATTGGCATCGTTCGCATTTCCGGGGGCGATGCACTGAGCGTTGCTTCGAAGGTGTTTGTACCGGCGAAACGCGCACTGACACTCGCCGACGTGCCCGGGTACACGGCACTCTTCGGCACGGTCGTCGAAGCAAACGGCGAGGCGGTCGACCAGGCCATTTGCCTCGTGTTCCGCGCTCCGGCATCGTACACCGGCGAAGACGTCGTGGAACTGCAGTGCCACGGCGGTATGTACCTCATGCAGAAGGTCCTCCGCCTCGTCCTTGCCGCCGGCGCCGAACCCGCCGGCCCCGGCGAGTTCACGAAGCGCGCCTTCCTGAACGGCAAGCTGGACCTCTCCGAAGCAGAGTCCGTCATGAACATGATCTCCGCCCACGGTGAGCAGGCGGCCAACGCCGCGTACCACGCACTGGAAGGCTCCCTCTCCCGCGAGATCCGTTCCGTGTCTGATGTGTTCATCGCCGCAGCGGCACACATGGCGGCCTGGGCCGACTACCCGGACGAGATCTATGAAGAAGAGCTCGACTACGACGTCCTCCTCACGAACTTCCGGGCCGCTTACGACAAGCTCGACGCGCTCACGAAAAAGTTCGACGCCGGGCAGGCCATCACCGAAGGCGTCGAGACCGCCATCGTCGGGCGGCCGAACGTCGGAAAGTCGACACTGATGAACCGGCTCCTGCAGCGGGAGCGTTCCATTGTCACGAGCATTGCCGGCACCACCCGGGACGTGGTCGAGGAGACCGCGCGCATCGGAAACGTCGTGCTGCGCCTCGCCGACACCGCCGGGCTCCACGAGTCCGAGGACGTCGTCGAGAGCATCGGCATCCAGATGGCGGAAGAGAAACTCGAGCACGCCGACCTGGTGCTCGCCGTCTTCGACGGCTCTGAGCCCCTCGACGACGCGGACCGGGCGCTGCTGCAGAAAGTCGGCAGTGTCGAGAACCGCAAGTCGATTGCCATCATCAACAAGTCGGACCTCGGGAACGTCGTTTCCGAGGAGGAGCTCTCTCCCTTCGTCAGCGCGGTCATCACATTGAGCGCGAAAGACCCGGACTGCTA
>Ga0326512_10003223_pt1 | contig 12011 bp, 16 predicted proteins | sample 1_2617_0518_D_FD_203652 | JGI IMG/M metagenome (GOLD analysis project Ga0326512, IMG submission 203652) | Bovine rumen microbial communities from UC Davis, California, United States - 1_2617_0518 | ecosystem: Host-associated > Mammals > Digestive system > Stomach > Rumen | place: USA... | reverse complement strand
TCAACAGATACAAATAAAAAGTGAAAATTTTAATTCTGGCGGAGGAAGTATTACAGATAGTAGTTTAAGACCTCAAACTACATATAATTATGCTCGAAGAGCACAGGTTAAAGCTTTCGATGCAATTAGCAAGAATTTGGCTACATTGGAAAGCAAAGCTGAAGATGCGACGAGTGCGAGTAGTGCAGGATGTAATTCCACTTGTAAAGGTCTTTGCTATGCGGGCTGTTATAGTGGATGCAAAGGATGCACGGGGTGTACAGGAAACTGTAGCTCCACTTGCACGGGCGGTTGTAAGGGGAGCGCTAATGGCTCTAACCAAGCACAAAGCGCCGCGGCTTCCACTTATTCAGCGAGCAATACTGCAGGAAAGAATACTGGCACAGGTGCCGCAGGATGTGTAGGGTGCGGTGCAGCTTGCGCTAGTTGTACATCGTGTTATGGCCATTGTAGTGGAGTCTGTTTAGGATGCCTTGGGTGTACTGGTGGATGTTCTACTTCATGCGGTACATCCGCTAGTTCTGGGTGTAATGGATGTTATCAATCATGCTCAGCCGCCTGCAGGCGAGATTGTGGTACCACTTGCTCTGGATGCGGGAGTAGTTGTACTGGTAATTGTGAAGGATGCAAAGGATGTGGTAGTGGGTGCGAACAAACTTGTGGTGCCTCTTGCGGTTCAGGTTGCGGTAATACTTGTAGCAATGCTTGTGGTGCTAGCAGTTGTAAAGACACTTGTTATGGTTCCAATTGTAAGAATGGGTGTAGCGGTGAATGCAGCGGTAACTGTGTATCAAGTTGCGGTACTACGTGTAATACCGGATGTGAAGACAACTGCAATGCAACTTGTACCGAAGCCTGTCTTGCTGCATGTACTAATACTTGTGGAGCTAGCTGTAGTACTGGTTGTCGCGCATCGTGTACTGCAACAAATAGTTAAAATTTTTTCCTAGTATTGGAGTATATAAATGAATTTTGACAATGCAATGGATGTATATAAAGAGCGGTATGGGAGAAATCCCAATTCTACCGCTCCTCAATTTTGTCGTGAAGTAACGTTCCAGGTGACGGAGAGATGTAACTTAGCATGTACCTACTGTTATCAAATCCATAAAACCCCTAAGGTTATGCCTTGGGAGGTAGCAAAAGCAGGAGTAGACCTCCTCTTTAATATGTGGATTGAAAATGAACCTGATGCCTTCATCAACCAAAAGACAGAATTTATCATTCTCGACTTCATTGGCGGCGAGCCGATGCTTGAAGTAAAATTGATTGACCGTATTTGCGACTACTTCATGAATCAAGCACTTGAAATTAACCCCCTGTGGGCTGAAACCTTTATGATTTCAATGGCATCTAATGGCACAATCTATTTTACTCCCGAAGTACAACATTTCCTCCATAAATGGGATAAGCGTCTATCATATAGCGTCTCCATGGACGGACCAAAAGAAATGCACGATGCTTGCCGTATCTTCCCCGATGGGAGAGGTTCATTTGACCTGGCCAAGGCCGCGCAAGATGATTACAATAAAACTCATCGGATGCAGTCTGGCACAAAGGCCACTATTTCTTGGCAAAATATGCCCTATCTTGATACTACTATTAAATACTATGTAGATCAAGGCTATCGCCGCATTCACGCCAATACAGTTTATGAAGAAGATTGGACACCTGAGCAAGGTGCATTTTTCTATAAAAAACTTAAAGAAGTAGCAGATTTTATGCTTTCTCTTGATGGGAAAGTTGAAATTTCACTTTTTGATAAGAATTTCTTTAAACCTCGTACCGATATGGAGCAGACATGGTGTGGTGGATATGATTCCATGTTGGCTTTTGACCCGGACGGTAATGCCTTCCCATGTATCCGCTATATGGAGAGTTCATTAGGTGGGCAAATGCCACCCGTAATAATTGGCGATGTTTGGAATGGTCTTTGGAAGACACCTGAACAGAAGCACTGCCACGATTGTTTGGCATGTATTACCTGGACAACTCAAAATGATGAGGAATGTTTGAATTGTCCTATTGCCCAAGGATGCGCAGATTGTGCGGCCGAGTCTTACCAACATATGAAATGCTTCAATAAGCGGCATAAATTAGGCTCGTGCTGGGTACACAGAGCAAGAAGCCTCGCTAATGTGTACTATTGGAATAAATTATGGCGGCAACAGGGCAGTACAGAGCGTTTTAAACGCTATTTGCCCGACGATATTGCCCTTCAGATAGTAAGTAAGGAAGAATTGGAATTTCTAGATAAACTAGAGAGAGGAGATATACTATGACAGTAGTAAAGCAAAATGGAGCTATGTGCGAAATAATTGGAACATCGAATGAACAACCTCCAACGAATGTTGGTAAGGACTCACTTTTGTACATGTTGGACACAAAGCAAATGTGGTATTTTAACGGTACGGGATGGTATCCTATTGGCGAGAGCGGCGATGGCCAGAGTGACGATAGTGAAACCTCAAGATAAAGGAGCATTACCATGGGTTTAGTTGAAATGCTTTTTAATAATGCTATGATTGCCGAGGGTGGTGGCGGTGGCGGTGTATCGTTCCCGACGTTCGCATTGATCGTTAACTCGCAAGCCGCTACAATGACTTGGCAGTGTGATATGACTTATGCGGAAGTGAGTGCGGTGTATGACGAAGAAGCGCTTGGAGTGCCTTTTTTTACTGATTGCCCTTGTAAATATCAAAGCAGGAATGTCAAAGCTTGGCGAAAAATGGAATATTGGACAAAAGAAGACATTGAGGACGAGGGAATTACGTTTTACACCGATCTTCCCTCTACGGTCATCGGTGGTTTTATGGTTAGAACGAGTACATTGGTTGACAGTAAGCCTGACGTTCTGTACGCAAATGACGGAAACTTTTACAAGGTCGTTAATGGGTCGTAATCCGCTGACCCCTATGCGGAACACAAGCGGTTAAGGCTAACGCTCTAAAAAGCCTTACCAAATAGAATAGGACTCGTGGGCAATGCACGAAGCCGCAAGTGGTTGAGGCGCGCACTTTCAAAAAAGCCTTACAAAACAAAAATTACAATTTAAGGAGTATTTAGAGTATGGAGCAGGATAAGGTAAATGAGCAGTATGATAGTAAGTAAAGAAGAATTGGAATATTTGAATTCTCTCGAGGAGGCATAAAATGGCAGTTTACAATGCTGGAGGTGGCGGCGGCACTCCATTTGTTATTTCAAATACCGCTCCAACCAATAAAACCGTTATTTGGATTGATAGCGGCAACAGTTATATTGCAAAAGTATATAATGGTAGTTCTTGGATTGCTTTAGGAGCAGTCTGGAAGTAAGGAGGCCCGCATGGCATTAACTCAAAATAATCCTATATTGGCCGCCGATTGGAACTCCATAAAAACAAAAGTACAAACAGAAATTACTAGGCGCAGTTATACGGGCACTACTCCAAGTGGTGCCGCATACGCTTACTATTCAAAAGGAGTAGTAACAAATAAGACCTTGGCCGCAGTTAGCGCCAACACGCCTGCACTTGATACCAATGTAAATCCTGCTCTGTCATCGTTAACTGAAATAACAGGAACAGCTTATAGTGTTACGGATGGAAGTGTTATTACTTCTCTTGGTGGTGCAGATACGGCCGCAACTAACTTAAATGGTAAGAGTGCCACGGCGACCACTCTTGCAGATACTGGATGCAATGCTTCGTGTACAGGTCTTTGCTATGGCGGTTGTTATACCGCTTGTAGTGGTTGTACCAGTTGCACAGGTTGCTCTGGTGGTGGAAGCGGTAGTTCGTCTGGTGGAAGCGGTGGTTGCGCGACATGCGGCAGTTCTTGTAGTTACTATTGCGGAAGCGGGTGCTCAGGCGGTTGTCATGGAGCATGTGGCGACTCTTGTAAAGCCAATTGCTCTAATAACTGTGGGAGTAGCATTTGTCGTGGCTCATGTAGTTCTTGTAGTTCATGCGAAGGATGCAGTTCTTGCGGTAATGGTTGTTCTTCAGGATGCGGCGGTGCTTGTACCACTGGCTGTCAAGGTTGTTCGTCAACTTGTTACAATACATGCAGGGGGAATTGCGGGTCTGCTTGTGGATCCTCTTGTCGTACATCAGCAAAATAAGCTAAAGGCTTTTATATAAAATTTTAAGGAGTATTATAGTATGGAACAGATTAAAGTAAAAATTGACCATGAGGACAATGTTGCTATTGAGCGTGGTTGGTATGAGTACAATGCGGCTAGGGATATCATTGCATACCTTATGCAGCAGGATAAAATAAATGAACAGTATCTCCAACAGTATATTAATATTGCGGAAAAGCGCTTTGTAGAGCTTGAAATGCACAAACAGGCTGCGGATAAGCGCTATCGTCCCGAGGGGATTAACCCCACTAACTACTCTTTTGATTTCGAAGAGGAAGTTATTATTTACGATTTAGCATGACAATGGAGGCGGCCGCATGGCTTCATTAGAAAATAAATACGGAAAGTCCGCGGTTGATGCGACTAGAAGAAATGCTCTGCCGCCTTACCTTGATACCCTGTTTGAAGGTGGTATAGTAAATAAAACGGACATTGCAACTACAAGTGCACTTGGACTAGTAAAACCTGATGGTAATACAGTCACCATTGATGCCGACGGAACAATTCACTCCCAAAGCAGCGGCTTCGGTGGCATCGAAATGCACGGAGTAGACCTGGCCGCAAACGCTTGGTCAAACAAAACTCAAACCGTTACCATTTCTACCTATGCTATTGCTACTTCAGATTTTCTCTCTGTCCCGCAGATTGAAACCTCATCGGAATATAGCGCTAGCGGCGTGGTATTGTCAAGTGCAACAGTTAACGTAAGCGCGCATACGGCCTCATTGGTATTTAGTTGTACGACTGTACCAACAGCAACAGTTAGTACCACGGTTCTTGTTTCTACCTCTGCTATGGAAACGGGAATAGCATTAGCTGATGCTATTGCCAACTACCCCAAAATTCAAAATGGCAAGTGGTACGTATGGAATGTTAGTACAAAGCAGTGGGTTGATACCGGAGTTAAGGCGGGCATTACGTCAATAATACAAACCACTACTTCAACTGCGGATGGCGGCACCAACGTGGTGACCGCAACTTTAAGTGATGGCACAAAGACCACTTTTAATATTAAAAATGGGCAGAAGGGTAGCACTGGTGCTAAAGGAGACACAGGTGCTGCAGCAGGCTTTGCTAATCCTACGGCAACTGCTACAACTCTTTCTCCTGGATCGGCAGCAGCTGCTAGTGTAACTGCTTCTGGTGGAAACACCATGAAGCAATTTGACTTCTCTTTTGGCATTCCTCAGGGCGAAAAAGGAGATAAGGGAGATAAAGGTGACACTGGTGCTGCGGCTGGATTCGGAACGCCTACAGCATCTGCTACAACTATAGCAGCCGGATCTTCTGCAACTGCTTCAGTTACTGCTAGCGGATCCAATACTTCTAAAGTGTTTGCTTTTACTTTTGGAATACCAAAGGGAGAAAAAGGAGAAAAAGGAGCTAAAGGTGATACAGGAGCCACAGGAGCAACTGGAGCGGCAGCCGGATTTGGAACTCCTACAGCCACTGCAAATACGTTGGCTGCAGGATCAAATGCAACTGTTAGCGTTACTGCTAGCGGATCCAATACTTCTAAAGTGTTTGCTTTTACTTTTGGAATACCAAAGGGAGAAAAAGGAGCTAAAGGTGATACAGGAGCCACAGGTCCAACCGGACCGACAGGCCCTGCAGGAAGTAGCATTCAATCAATTGCTAGAACTAGCGGAACTGGTGAAGCTGGCTCTACCGATACTTATACAATTACTCTTACTAACGGTAACACCGCCACATTCCAAGTAAAGAATGGTAATGATGGTAAGGGACTTGCAATGAGGAAAGCTACTCTAACTGCTAACGGTTGGAGTAATAATTCTCAAACAGTGCAAATCAGTGCTAGTGCAAGTGCCGCTTCAGACTTCTTATCTATTCCTGAAGCAGATACAAATGATATTTATGCTGGTGCTGGAGTCAAGATGACTTCGGTAAGCATAAATGAAGGAACAGTTGATTGCACATTCACATGCACAACTACTCCTACAGCAGATGTTAATACTGTGATATTGGTATCCACATCTAATGAGAGCATAGAAGAGTATCTCAACGGCATAGTTGATGATATGACTGATCTGTATAATCAGACTGAGGCAGACTTCAATACAGCTTCTGGATTGTATGTCAAAAAAGCCGGGGATACGATGACTGGCCCGCTGACTCTTAAAGGCGAGCAGTACAATGGTAATTACGGTCTTAATGCCAACAATTCAGATATTGTAAGAGTAAATAGAGTTGCATTTTCTGACAGAGCAGATAGTGCAAATGAAGGAATTGATTTTTATAGAGACTCAACTCATTGGGATACTATTTGGGCCCAAGATGGAACACTGCTCTTTACCCCTAATAGAAGCAATAATGCTACTACATCTGCCGCAGATAGCCAAAAAATAGCACGATTCCCTTCTACAGAAACGGCAGATCGGGTTGTATTTTCCAATGATGCAAATGGCGGATTAAAAACACCATATACGAATACTGATGCCACTAATTTATTGCTGAATTCTTTAGGCACTGGAACCTCAGCACCGACTGATAATGACTATTATATTTCTCAATATGTTGGCGGCGGTACTACAACTACGACATATCATAGACGCCCAGTATCCGCATTATGGGAATATATTAAATCAAAGATTTCTTCGGTTCTTGGTTTAACGGCTTCGAATTATAGTGGCACAGCAGCTTTTGCAAGTTCTGTTAATCCAGCAAACATTACAGATGGATACACATCTACTGGATTTTATTTAAACACGCATCCAGAAGCTGGAAAGCTATTAATTCCATTTATTAATAATGATATTGCCTATTTAACGAAACGTGGAGGATCTGCGAAAGTCTATTATGATGGAGTAGAACAATCTGTCAATATTGCGAACGTATTTGATGGCTCTCCCTCTTATTGGGCAATAAATCCTACTGGTACTACCGAGATAATAATTGAACTCACATTGCATGTAACTAAAGGGTGGACTAATACTATTTATGTAGACTTTGGTGCTCCTAGCTGGAGAGCAAAGTCAATAAAAATAGAAGTAATGAATAGCAATTATGCCAATGACGTTTGGACCGTAAAGTCTAATCAAACAAACTATTCTTTAGGAGAACATAAAGTTACATTCGGTCATACCCCAGTAGGAGCAAGCAATGCTGGAGGCGGATTCAATAAGATTAGATTCACTTTTAGTGACTTTGCAACTTCAACAATTTTTAGAATAGCATGCCTTGGTCTTTATAACTATGGCTCAAGTGGTCTAAGAGAAACCTTCTTGCCTAAAGACGGTGGTGAGATGTATGGAGGAATAACCCCATATCTGAATAATAGCTACAATATAGGCAGCTCCTCAAAAACATACAATACAGTTTATGCTACAAGTTTTAGCGGCACAGCAACTCGAGCTACCGCCGATGCATCAGGCAATAACATTAAGACAACATACTTAAATGGAGGTTCTGTTTCTCAGCCCACTTTTACTGGCACACAAGCGACTATAGAGGTTGAAGGAACTCCAACTGGAACTGTTTCTAGGCCTACATTTAGTGGAAACGAGCTTACATCTACAGGAACATATACACCTGCTGGAAGTGTTTCTCAGCCTACCTTTACAGGAGACGAAATGACTTCTACAGGATCTTATACTCCTGCTGGATCGGTAACAGTTACTCCGACCGTAACACTTAACACTACGACAGTGAACAGTATAACGGCCGTTGGTTCACTATCTTCACTTGGATTTACTCCAAATGCTACAAGTAAAAACATGACCATTAGCTGGAATGCAGGAACTCTTCCAACAAAAGGAGCAAACACGACTGTTGCTACTAGTGTAAAAAGTGCTACAGCTACTGGTTCTTTTGGTGGCACAGCTGCAACAATTTCTGTAAAAGGAACTCCTGATGGAACGGTTTCCAAACCAACATTTAGTGGTACACGGGCTTCATTATCTCTTAAAGGAACGCCTAGCGGTAGTGTATCTCAACCAACATTTACAGGTGATGAAATGACAGCAACCGGCACTTATACTCCTGCTGGTACTGTATCTAGACCTACATTCACAGGAACTCACCCATCATAAGGAGATTCATAATGGCAACCTATAACCAGAATGCGATGACTCTACCAAGCGGAGACGTAGTTAACTTTGAAGATGCATATGGTAGGGTAGAATACATTAGAGGTACCTGGACCGCTGCGTCAGGTACATGGACAGGCGTGACAACAGACCCGGTACTGTATGACGGTAAAAAGATAATTCTCTTTATGCCATATGCCGGGTCTGGAAACGCTACTTTAAACTTGACTCTTTCTGGTGGTGGAACTACCGGAGCAAAGAATGTTTACTTCGAATCCACTACCAGATTCACAACACATAAGGGGCAATACTCGCATCTAGAGCTTATTTACCATAAAGCTCTAGTGATAGGCAGCACAACCTATGAAGGTTGGTGGTATCTTGCAAATAGAGATACTACAATTAACTATCAGATGCGAAACGCAAATAACGTTAAAGCTTATAAAGCTGCAACGCAGTACCAGCTTGTTGGCGGAACGGCAAACGGCTACATTCCGATAGTAGCTAATGCTGTAATTGATACCACTTATCCGTTACTAACTACTCAGAGTGCTTGGGCTGCTGGAGGCAATTACAATAACGGCTTCTTTGAGTACCAAGACCAAAATATTAGAAATGCTATTCCTTCTCTTGGATCGTCTTATGCTGGACTGACAGCGGGTAAGATGGTTTATTTAGTTGGATCACAGTTTATAGGTGTCTCATTTACGGTAGACTCTACGATTGTTACTTGTACACCTAATGTAGAAGGAAAGTATTACATTCCTATTGGAATAGCGTATAGCACTTATCAGTATTACTTCTATTCTCAGAGGCTTGTCTACACCTATTCTGATGGAACCCTTGCTCCAGTTGGATCTGGTGGAGGTGGTGGTGCTGCTGGCTTTGGTGGTGTTGAGATGCATGGGGTTGTGCTAAGTCCATCCGGTTGGAGTAGCAATTCCCAGACAGTATCCATTACAACTGCAGCTGTAGCAACTTCAGATTTTCTGTCGATTCCTCAGGTTGAGACTGCGGCTGAGTACACTGGAAGCGGGATTGTACTGAGCACTGTAAACGTGGATACTACAAATCATACAGCGGCTCTCAAATTTACTTGCACAACAGTTCCAACAGCTCAGGTTGCTACTACGGTTATAGTCTCTACCTCTGCAACGGCAACTCAAACAGCACTCGATGCGAAGGTAGATAAAGTCACAGGCAAAGGCTTATCCACAAATGACTTCACCACAGCAGAAAAGAACAAGCTGAGTGGAATCGAGTCAGGTGCTCAAGTGAACACTATTACAGGAGTGAAAGGGAATGCAGAATCGTCTTATCGGACAGGCAATGTGAACCTAACTCCGGCAAACATCGGTGCTGTTCCTACTTCGAGAACAGTTAATGGTCACGCACTCTCAGCCAATGTCACAGTTACGGCATCTGATGTCGGACTTGGTAACGTTAACAACACTTCCGACTTGAACAAGCCAATCTCAACGGCAACACAGACAGCTCTTAATGCGAAAGTAAACAAGACAGATATTGCCACAACATCCGATCTCGGACTTGTGAAGCCTGATGGAAGTACCATCACGATAGAAGCAGACGGAACGATTCACTCTGTCGGTGGTGGAGGAGGTGGAGGAGGTGGAGGAGAGAGTGATGTCTCTGTTCTTTACTTCTATAATCGTACTGTTTCTGTTGCAACTAATGCAGAGATACTGAGGATAACGGACTCCGCAATAACTATCAACACAATCGTCTTGGAATGCACTTTCGCTAATCCTTCTGCAATTAGTGGAGATGTATCGTGGACTTCCTACAATGGATATATTTCATTTACAGGAACGTGCACAAGTGCGACAACGGCAAACGTTACTCTTGCAGATAAAACGAATTAAGGAGGACAAACATGCCTTTATTTTTTACCACAATTGAAAATCAACTTCGTGACGATGGGAGCAGAGGACTCCTCTACGATCATTTTGAGGATGAGGCACAAGCACTTGCGAAGTACTACACCATCTGTGCGGCGGCTGCAGTAAGTGATATTCCTTATCACTCGGCTCATCTGTTGGCAAGTGATGGTAGGATGATTAGACAGGAGATATTTGATAGATGGGTTGCTCCTGAGCCTGAGCCTGACCCTGAGCCAACACCTGAGCCTGAAGAAGTAACGGAGGAATAAGCATGGCAAGTGGCATTATCCCAATAGATGGGATGGCTCTTCTTTGGACTAACGGAGAACCAACATCTTTGTTTAAGCCACAGACTATCTCGCTGGATTTGTCGAAGTATTCTCATGTCTGTATCGGCTTCAGAGGATGGCAGAACGAGACCACAGTATCTTTTACTATCGCAGAAGTGGGACAGGCTACGGTTCATTTTGAAGTGCGTAACGTAACGTCTTCGAATCAATATGCTGCGGTGTTACAAAGAACGGTAACAGTATCGGCAACAGGAATCGCATTCTCTGCGTGTTCAGGTAAGTTGGACATCCGAGCGCGGACAGTCTCGACATATAACGAGGGCTTAATTCCATTCAAGATTTACGGAATAAAGTAAGGAGATAAAAAATGGCAATAACGGCATACCAAGTGGCTTATTCACAAAGTACAGGGAACGGACTTGTGACTCCTGTGGCAGATCGGAGGCTCTATAAATTCCTCCTCACCAAGACAGTCGGTGTGGATGGCAGGCTGCGGACTAAGATGTTATTTGATACTGCGAATATTGCTACCTTGGTAGTAGGCATTATTCTGATACTCCTATTGGGTTATATTGTAAATGATAAATGAGAAAGAACTACTGCAATGGCTTGAAAAACGCATTGCGCCTATCCCTAATCCGCTAACTTTTAAATGGTATACTAAAAAAGGTTATGCGGAATGGGTAGCTGCGCTAGCAGTACAACAAGAGCAAAAGGGAATAATTAAATATATAAAAACTATGGAGCATGGTAACTTAAATAAATAGTTACCATGCTGCATCTTTTTAGATAAAAAATTACAATTGCTACTAAAAAATAGCGAATAAATCTTTTAAGGAGGCCGCAATGTTCAAAGGGACAACTCCTACATATACATTTACACTTCCCGAGGACATCGACCTGTCCTCGGCAGAATCAGTATATGTAACTTTTTCTAAAACGAACTACGAAAACATCCTCACCAAGCAAGACGACGAACTTGAAGTAAATGGCAATGTAGTAAGTGTATATCTTACGCAAGACGAAACACTTGAATTCCCCAAAGGCGACATTCTTATCCAACTCAATTGGCTTTATGCCGACGGAAATGAAACTAAGCGTGCTTGCAGTGAAATTATAACAGATAGGGTAAAGAGAAATCTAGTAAATGAGGTGATCTAATGGCAACTAGTTTGCACGATCCCCTTGTAGTGCCGATGACGGTTAATTTGGATGTAGAGAAAACTTTAGCTGTTAATAAAACAGAAGAGTCAATTCCTGTACAAGCCTCTACCCCAAAGCCAATAGAAATAAGCACTATAACGCCTAAATCCTTTAATGTTGCTATTGAGGGAAATATAAAACAATATCCTGTTTCGGTATCAACCTCAATTAACATCCATGGGGATTATGACTGGTATGAGGGGATTTATACAGTTATTCCTTCAACCAAAGCCGCAAAAACTCTTACCACAAAATATAAACTTATGCGGGACAACGTAAAAGTTGAAAAAGTCCCATATTATGAAACATCAAATTTAAGCGGTGGCCATACCGTTTACATAGGAAATGAGGTAGAAACTAATGGCAATTAATAAAATTATTTATGGCGGCAATACTCTAATTGACCTTACTAGTGATACCGTTACTGCAAGCGACTTGGCGTATGGTGT
>Ga0326512_10003222_pt1 | contig 12013 bp, 30 predicted proteins | sample 1_2617_0518_D_FD_203652 | JGI IMG/M metagenome (GOLD analysis project Ga0326512, IMG submission 203652) | Bovine rumen microbial communities from UC Davis, California, United States - 1_2617_0518 | ecosystem: Host-associated > Mammals > Digestive system > Stomach > Rumen | place: USA... | reverse complement strand
TTTAGTAAGTGCCGTACTGACTACTTGAATGTTCTGAATTGCCGTTTGATTCGTAATGCGAACCTCGGTAACACTGATTGCAGCAACCTTTATTCTTGCAGTCGCCACAATAACCAAATCTCATGTAAGCCATAATCAATTTGCTTTCTTGAATAGTTCAACGTAATAGTAAAAACCGCCATACTCCACTTGGATTCTGCCTCTCAAAGGCTTCTTTCCGTCATTTCGTATGAATAGCTTGTAGGGATTACGATTCTTATCAAAGAACCTTTGGAATCTCGCAAAGCGTCGCATTGCGTCACGTTTTCTTTTAAACTCTGCAACATCGTGCATAGCCATTGGATAGTTAGTCTTAACGATATACATAACTTAAAGTTATTTGATTTCGTTGTACTCAATACTTGTCATATCAAAGTTTGGGTGTTTGGCTGCAAAGTATTTGTTTGCAGATTCAACGATATGGTTGTAATCTGTGTGAGCAAACATCTTTTCTTCGAGTTTCTGGTAACTCTTGTACTTCTCGCTGTAATAGAAGAAAGAACACATTACCTTGCGAACAGATTTCTTGCTTACAGACTTAACCATTACCAAATTCCACTTAAAGCCATCATACATAGCTTTTTTGTTTGTACGATGTCTATGCCAAGGGTCAATGCAGTAGAGTTCCGTACAATCCTTATCTTTGTAGAGAATTGTACCCCAATTGTAGGCAATACCATAGATAGTTAAATCTTTAATCATAATTCAATGAGTTTAAGTTAATACTAAATTCGTTCTCCAGTCCTACCTAAAGGAACTGGAGATTGCGTTACTTGATTCCAAGCAGTCCTTTAACTTCCTCGTATGTATGGCACATACCAACGGGAGCCCAAACTGTCAGAGCGTATTCCGTGAGAGCGTCGCGCAAATCCTTGTCGATTTCGCAGTAGAACATTCCCATAACGGCATGACTGCCGAAAGTGTCGTACAAGTGATAGAATTTGTTCAAAAGATGGTCGTAGAGCCAGTTTTTGTCGGTTTTCTCACAAATCCACTTGATTACTTCTTTGATGTCAGGGTAGTTGAAAGTAAACTTTACCCAAAACAATACGCAAACTTGATTCTGTTCCATAATTCATAACTTTTAAAGGTAAATAATAGTGATTAAGCAGAATCTAATCTGCTTAACCGATAGTCAGAACTCTTCTTCAAAATCTTCAATAGTGTAGTCAAGTCCATACGAATCAAGAGTTTCTTGCAACCATTTACGATAGAGAGGAATACTTGCAGCATGAACTTTCCGATATTCTTCATCTTCCTCTTCACGCTCAGATTCTCTCTTTTCGTCGAGATAGTTTTTCACGTCATCCATGAGGTTTGAAATCTCTTCGATAGTGAAATCTCTTTCGATAAGCTCAGTAAGCAATTCTTTAACTTTTTCTCTTTTCATAGTCAATCGTATATTTCGTTCAACCTTGTTTCAGGGCAACACCAAAAGATAGAGTAGAAAAGAATCTCTTCGTCTATAATAGTTCCTTCTGAATCCTCGAAATAGTTTCCTTCTTCGTCTGTCACTAAATCCTTTAGGTCGTTTCGAGAGTAACCGCCAACTTCCTCTTGTGAGTAGTAATCCACTCCGTCGATAGTTACTGGCGTAGCATCAGAGAAAGCGGCTTCTGGTATGTAACACACTTCATCAGGATTCTCGCAAAAGGCTTGCTCATTCTTGTAAATGTAGCCGTTTGAAAGTCCGTCGCCGAAATACTCATTACTAAAGTAATTCACACCATCAATAACGATGTGCTTACCTGCCATGTGAGAATAATCTTTATCCATAATCATTGAGTTTAAGTTAATAATTGCAGGAAAGCGCGAAACTAATCGCGCAAATCCCATGTTAGTAGCGGAAAGTGTCAGTCTTTTCGTAATGCGTTACCCAATTGTGGTTTTTGTCGAAATTACCGCGTTCAATGTAAGTAACTCCATTCCAATCAGCTTTAATAGGATAAAGTCCTTGCCTAATTTCTTCGTCGAAATAGGTACATTTCCAATAAACACCCTCCCATCGGCATTGACTGATAGCGTATGCAGCAGTGACGTTTTCCAAAGTGATAGGCAGACGGTCATCTTTCAGTTCAAGTTGCACTCCGATATTCAAGAAAGAAGCGCGTCTGCCACATTCATAATCCATTTGCTTATTAAAACTGCCACCTAAGTCTATCTGATAGCCATCCCAATAAACTTTCCGACTGGCATTCGCCAGCATTTCCTCGAAACGTCCGAATGTAACCTCAATATTGAAGGCATACGGATGTTTTTTGATTTGAATTGTTTTCTTCATAATCGTTTGAGTTTAAGTAAATATGGGGAAGGTGGAGAAACTAATCTCCACTAACCCGAATCCACATTAAGAGTGAATCAGTCCAGTCGCCTAAGTCAGCACCATCAGCACAATAATTGTAGTCTGCAAACTTCGTCATATCCAGTTCAACTACTTTGTGAGAGCAAGCCCCGATAGTGTCATCCTCTATGAACTTCTTTGCCTCGTCAAAGGATAACTTCGCTAATTTCTTCACGTCATAGAAACTTGGATTCACACTAAGATAAACAACAGTAACCTTTGCCATAATTCATAACGTTTAGTGAAACATAGTCTGGGAGTGCAAAACTGATTGCACCCTCAGAAATCATAGAAAGCGGAATACTGATAACTACCACACGTAGATACTAATACCTTTACTGGCTCTATTTTCTTGCTTCTAAGCACCGATATTGCAGCCTTGATACTCTCTAAGCTATCAGCGTTCACACTCCTATCACACGAAAGGAATTGTAGTCCTAACTGATTGCAGATTCTCGTTATTGCACGTCGCTTTTCCATGCGTCGCTTATGGTCTGAGTGAAAGCGCATGAGATTTGCGTACTCTTCACTCGTATAACCATGCTTGATGTACCATTCTTTTGTTTCCATAATTATTGAGTTTATATTAGCAAGAAAGCGTGAAACTAATCACGCTCTCCAGTAGTTACTTATCGTTATTGATAAGCCACCAGGCATTTTCTTCACGATTGCAGACGTGAATCAGTTTCACACCATCCACAATTGAATGTCCGTTAGGCTGAATTGCCATATCCTTTGCGCAGGCATCAGCATATTCTACACCCATTCCGATTTGTGCGTGATGATTTGGATCGTACTCGTATTCAATCTCAACCTCAACTTTGATAGTTCTTCTTTCAGTAGCCATAGTTACACGTTTTTAAATTCATCAGGTACAAACTCGCAATCTTCATCTTCATTCTCTGCAAGTCCTATTTTCTCGCAGCCGGAAATGAAATCTTCGAGAGATACATTGTCATCGTGAAATGCTCTACTGATTAAATCAGAGTGAAAGAGATTAAAGTGAATCTCCAAAAGCCACATTAATTTTTCGTTCATAATCTATTGAGTTTAAGTTAATAAATATTAGAATCCCACCCTTAAACTGATAAGGGTAAGATTAGAGAGGTAATGTTACTTATCGAAATGGCGGTACTTAAATTCGTAGCCGACCTCAGTAACGTAAACTTCCATGCTCATGTGATTGGGTTGTTTGCACTCTAAATAGTAGATGTCAAAATCTCCACGTAGATTCTTTGCAACCTTTTCGTTGTCGTAGGTAGTGAACATAGCATTAAAATCAGTAAGGAATGGCTCTTCCTCAAAGCAATGCCAGTCAATTTCGATGTCATTTACACCAAAGATTTCATTAATCCTCTTGGTTAAACTCTCTTTGGAATATCTGTTATGTACCAAAGATTCCAATTTTGCAACAAGTTCTTTCCGTAACATAATTCATTGAGTTAAAGTTAATGGTAAGCAATCCCGAACCTAATCAGGACTGCTTTAGAGTTAAACACACTTTCCAAGTGGCTCTGGCTTGATACCATCTTCTCGCATTTCCCAAAGGTTGCAGGCAGGCGAATATTCCTCACGATGTCTTTCATCCCTTGAAACAAATGGATTGTTACACTTAATGTATGCTCCGAACATCCAAAGCACACACTTTCCATACTTGCAGTTTGAGCAAAGATAATCGTATTTCATAATCATGCTGCTTTTCCGTATTCAAAGTAATTCTTTGTCTTTGGGTGCATACCAAACTCGCTTGCGAGATAGGTAAACTCCTGCAACTTCCTAAGAGAGTAAGCACCTAACAACCAACTCTTGATGTTGATGCGAATGTTAATGTCGTAATCCTTGTAGTGCATAGTTATTTCTCCTTTTGTTTAGTAAGAACTCGTTCATCTGACGGAATCTTGGAATCTCGTCAAATTGATGGTCGAAATGGTAAGAGCGCATATAACGCTCCAGTTCTGGATAGCTTTTGTCGATTAGATGAAACTCCTTGTAGAGTGGATAATACTCTGCAAGAATGTTATTCGCCCAATCTCTTGCTACCAAGAAAACACCATGACTTGATAGGCATTTGTAGAATTTAAATTTCTTCATAATCATTGAGTTTAAGTTAATGTACTATTCGGCTAACTTAATAGCCGGATAGCGATTAGTGAGATACAAAGAAAACACCCTCTTTGCACCAAATACCATAGAAAGAAATCTGAAACTCAACCCAATCCACATCATGCTCCCAATTGTACTTGTTCTCACAAAGGAACTCAGGACTGGCAACTGCACATTCCTCATACTCGCTTGTATCAACGTCAGGATGCTCGTCTGCCATATATTCCTCGTAATCGTCAATGGTATCGTCGCCAATGCAATCGAAACCATGATTACGAATGAACTCACGGATTTCATTCTCAACGTCATCAGCATACTTCAACTGAGTATCTTCAACGTAAACGTAATCCAAATCATTAACGAACTCTTCCATTGGTACATACTTAACCAGTTCAGAGGGTAAAACCTCGCTTTCAGAGTTTTCGTCGCTGATTCTGATTAGTTCCTCGCTAACGATAGCGTCGATAGTCCATACTCGCTTTAAATCCCTTGCAGATTTGTCAGGGTCAAGCCAAATAACCTTGTCTTGAACTTTCAGTTCAGTCTTGTAATAATCTGTAATGTTCATAATTCACTGAGTTTAAATGTTATTGTACTCGCACCCTCAATTAAGAGAGTGCAAGCAATTAGAGGTTAGGGTCATCCATATCGAAATAGAATCTGACTTCCAATATATCGCCCTTTCTTTTGAACTCAACTCGTAAGCCAACGTTCTGCTCGTTTTCCCACGATTTGAATTGCTTTTCGTAGTAATCAAAAAGCATATCTCGCTGTTCATCGAATGTATCCATGAAAGGATTCACACCGATAACCTCAATAAATACTTCGTTACCACCAAATACCCAAGTAGCATCAACGTAACATTCGGCATTTACGCATTTTGGAAATTCTTCGTCGTAAACCTTAACAAAGCCAACCATGTGACGTTTGCCATTCTCACGATGATTTCTACCCTCATAGAAATTGCCAAAGATTTCAGTTGCATCTTCAAACGCATCTTCAACTAAATGCTTGTTGTCGATAGGTGCAGGGATATAATTCCTTTTCTCCATAATTGTAAGTTTTAAAAGTTTATTGAAGCTCAGAGGGAATCTAATCCCTCTAAACCTTTAGTTTGCCAAATACTTTCTGACTTTGGCTACTTGTTCTGGCGTATCTGCCCAAACTCTTCCGTCGATGCAGTAGTATTGCAAATCGTTTTGAGGAACATGATACACTTCAATTACCTTGTTGTCGGTTGCTTTCTCGCACCACTGCTTTACTTCATCCTCAGACAAATCGTAGGTGTAAACCAAGCAATTCTCGCCATTCTCGAAATTCACGAATAAATTCTTTACTTCCATAATTCTTTGAGTTTAAGTTAAATTAGAACCTCGCAGGAAAACTAATTCCTGCAAAGTTGTTAATGTGCTGCATAAACCTCACGGGGAAACTTTACAGCGTAGGCCTTTGCATAGCCCGATGTAACGGCTTCTGATTCAACGGAACTAAATCCTACCTTTGTAATGTCAGACGTTACCCAATCATATCCAGCTTTATAGGCATCTTTCCATTCCTTTGTTGCTGCAATATTCTTTCCGTAATGCTCTACGATACTGATTGCTCTTTTCAGATGAACATTAGGATTGCCATAGGAATAACCACCTGCAAGCACAACAATACGATTCATTTGATTGCAGATAGAATTACCCGACTTTAAAGGGAAACACTTACCTTTTGTGCGGATTTTCTTTTTACGCATATCCTCGCACATCTTCGTAAGATAATCTTTTGTGTAACGATAAGATTCATCCCAAGTGCCATCAAGAGAGTGCCACAACCGCCACATTTCGTTAATGTGAGATTCTACATTCTTCTCGAACAATACTCCAGTATGTCCGTTACATTCATTCAGGAACTTATAGGCATTATCGCCCAATTTCCTCAAATCATACACTTCTTGTCTCATAATTGAAAGTTTTAGAATTATTGTACCTTGCAGAGAAATTAATCCCTGCAAAGCAAAGAGAGTTAAACACCCATAGGATTGCGACAATACTTGTGGAACAATTTAATTTCATCATCCCATTCTTTTGTGCCGTACTCAGGTCGTACCTCGTTAGGGTCATAAGCGTTCAGCCAAAGCTCAGTAATGGTTATTCCGTCGTTTACTACCCATCCGTCGTGAACTCTGCCATTAGCGATAACTTTCATCGGTTTTGCATTTTCTGGCAAATCTTCCATCTTCACAATACAACGATGTTGTATCTTCTGCTGACTTCTACGCTCGAAAGTTCCGTCAAACGCATAACTATTGTAGCCTACATATTCAGCCCAAGCCTTGAAAGCCTTGATAGAATTGAACGATTTAGCATGACCGAAATAAGAACCGAAATTCTCAATCCAAACAGCATCTAAATCACGTCCGTAGCAATCTTTAGCGTTCTTTCCACGAATATAAACCTTAGATCCAAACTTAGGAGTTTCGTAAGGAATAATCCATTTGCGAACTTTCAGAGGGAAATAGATTCCTTGATGTGCGCCCGAACCATAACAACCCCAAGTCCAAACTACATTCTCAGTTTCGCCAGCGTAGCGCAACTTTGATTTGTGGATATGTCGGAAAGCACCACCACCAGTAGAGAAATATTTCCCATCTGTGTGAGAGCAACCTCGCTCACAAATACAAAGCATACCGAACTCGCTTTTACCATAAAGATTCTCGCAAATCATTCCACGCTTGTAAACCTCGAAATCGTCTGCAAATTCCACAATGTCGAGAATCTGAGGCTCGTTAATGTTTGGATGCAATTCATTGTAGGTTTGTTCTACTTTCAGAGCAACATCGTAGCATTTACGCATAGTCTTGTCAAAATACTCGTCCATGCCATACCAAAGGCCTTCATCGAAACCAACATTGCGTTTCTTGAAATCTTCAAAATTCTCCATAATTCAATGAGTTTTAAGTTATACAATAATGGTAGTCAGGGAGAAACTAATCTCCCTCAACTTCTTTCTGAATTACACCATCATCAACTAATCTGTCATAGGTGTAAGCTAACTCGTCATCATCCAGTAATGGATTCAGCACATTAATTGCAGTCCTTGTGTCAAGTCCTTCGAGATAGTCTAATAAAGCCGTAGCTTTTTCTCCATTTGTCATAATTCATAAAGTTTAAGTGAAACAATTTGTAGGCAGGGAGAATCTAATCTCCCTAAACCTTAGAGCTAATCCGATTCGAGTACGAGAAACATCTGACCAGTCTGGCAATCCTCATAAACAACCATGTTGTGTTCATTTAGGAAAACACGAAACTCTAAGCATTTGCCCTCTTGCGGATATTTCTCCCACCAAGAATAATAGCCACGATTCCAAAACTCTTCCGTTCCTGCGTCACGAATTGCGTCGCCTACCATTCTAAGGAGGAAACTCTGCATGGGAGTGAGAGCGTGAGAATCCAAAGCTACATTGTCTTTTCTGTCTTCCTTTGGTATTTCCACAAAGCGGAAATCCAATCTTTTAATCGTAATAGTCATAATTCACAAATATTTGAGTTAAACAATAGAACTCCAGGGAGAAACTAATCTCCCGAAAGTTTAAAGACACCATTTCGCTTCATCATATTCTTTCGTTCTCGAAACAATCCATTCAGAAAGCGGAAGAATAATCATGTTTGCAAGTTCACGTTCCATATAGCCATTGTAGCGCATGAACTGCAACGTTTTCAGGAATTGTGTAGCCGTGAGAATCTTTGCGCAATACTTTCTTTCATGTGCGGAAGGTTTGTAGCCTTTTAGAATGTGCTTTGCAACGGTTTGAGGTTTCTTGCAGCGATATTTCTTCATTATCTCAAAGAATACACTTTTTGCAGGAAATTTATCCTCTCCAGTACCATTGAAATGCGTCCATCTGAAAGAACGGATAATCGTAACGTAAAGACTTGGCAATTCTCTGCCAGTCGTAGGTAATTTACTCATAATTCATAAAGTTTTAGTAAGACAATAGTAAGCGAAAGGGAAACTAATCCCTCTCACTTCATGTAATTCATCTGATTTCGCAAAGTAGAACCTTGCATGATGTAATGTGCAACACGCTCACTCCGTCCGTTATCTCTACGGAAAACGGAAATTTCCACATTCTTCATTCCGCAATCGAAAACGTAACTCAAAGCCTGCTTTAATGCTTGCCCTGCCGTGTGCAAAACGAAATCTTTCTTTGGAGATAACTTATACACTTTATAGTAATCTGCATCATCAAAGAGAGTTTCGTCGTAGAATCCGTCGCCCGAATCAGTCCATACAGTCCACTCGTAATAAACTTGCGGATAATCATACTCACTTGGTGTAAGCTCGAATAGATTCTGATAGAACAATTCGCAATCTTCTTCGTTGTCAAAATCGTAATCGTCATTCTCGAAACAATCCACACAATCCCAATAGTTGAAAAGCAAAGTCTGAAACCTTGATTTCTTCCATTGAACTTCTGGGTCACTCCATTCGCCATGATTAATGATTCTGATTCCGTAATCTGCTAATTTTGCCATAATTCACTGAGTTTTAGTTAATAAATAGTAGGCACGCACTATTCTCATAGAGCGCACCCGGAAATACATTATCGAATTATGAATATAATTCTATTCTTCGGTTGAGCAAAGAGTCCAATAATGATAGGAATAATTCTCATGGAATTGAAATTCAGCGTGTTCTTTGAAACCGCAGAAATCATCCAAGTATTCTTCCGACATATCGGAAAACAAATCGTCGAGCATAGCTTTGTTATTGTAGAGATTCGGAAATGCCTTGATAGATTCTTCCGCTTTCTTTTTGCAACGCTCACGCTGTTTGTTATAATAACTCTGAGCCTCTTCAAAAGTCTTGAAATGCTTATCAGGAAAATTCTTGTGTCCCGAAGGCTCGTAATTAATACGATGTGATACGTAATATTCCATAATGTTTGAGTTTTAATTAATAATTCGTGAATTGCAGGAAAATTAATCCCTGCAAAACAATTAGGCAGTCTGATAACTGATTCCTTTGAAATCATGTAAATCACGACAAACTTCTTTCGCCTGCTTTTCAGTAAAAAGAGTTGCATCTTTCTTGTGAGGGCTGAATGTCGGTCCCCACATCGGTTTGGTGTAATACATTCCTTGATACACCACAATGAAATTCTTTCCGTTCATATTCTCGAAATATTAAAACCAACTTCCCATTGCAGCACGAAACTCATTCTGAACTTTGATCTGGTGTTTTGCCATTTTCAGAAAATCCTTATCAGAGTTTAGAGATTTCTCGCAGAATCCTTGACGGTAATCTTCTCCGAAAGCGAAATTATAAAAAGTCGCATCCAAATTATCCCAATCAACAGCACACGCAGAATCCAAACTTTCGCATTTGTCTGCAAATTCATCGAAATTCTCAAAGTTAGAATTGCAATCTTCAAAGAATAAAGTGAAATCGTACATCATAATTCATAATGTTTTAAGTGAATAAATTGTACTCTCGGCAGAAACTAATCTGCCAAAAGTAATCATGCACACTTTCTTTCAAGTGAGATAATGTTTTGTTCGCCAAATTGCGCATCTCCCCAAAAAGTCCAACAGGTATCTCTACCCATAGTCCAAAGAATGTGCTTTCGCAATCCGTTCCAACCATCAATACATTTTATTTGCGTTTTCTGAATACGATACACAAACTCGTTATCTTCTTTCATCCGCAAACTCTTGGTATTATCTACCAAAAGCAAATTCGTTTTAGGGTCGAAATCGAACAAATGCGCACAAATCAATCTGTTTCCGTCGAGATTATAACCAGTTTTGAGAATGATATTGAAATCTTCAATCTTATCGAATCTTTCATCAAACTTTTGTGTACTGCAAAGGTTACTTCCGTAAATCTCCTGCAATTGTTTCATCAGGATATAAACTCCGTCGCCATTGTGGTAATTTCTCGGCACATCAGTCAGAATCACAATACTTTTGTCAGTAGTGAAAATCTTCCATAAATCGTTTGTATTCATAATCGTTTGAGTTTAATTAATTCGTACTTCCCTCAGAATCTAATCAGAGGGAAATAATTCAGCGTAAACTCGGATAACGCTTTTCCAAACGCTCCTGCTCTCGTTTCAGCGAAATATACAAAATAGTATTCGTTTCGCCCTTACTCTCCAAATCACGCATAATGTTATGGTTAGCGTTCCAAGTATTTACGGCAACCATTTTGTTAAATGCCCTATCAGTCATAATTAATCCATTTGAGTTAAACAATCGCACTTCATGCGGAAACTAATCCGCACAAAGTCCAGGAATCAGTCAACAGTGAAAACATATTCGCCATTTTCTGAGAATTTAGGAAAATCGGACAATCTCACATAATTGTAGCGAGAATACAAACCTTGCAGGAAATTTTGCGCTTTCCGCAAAGTAGGGAAATTCTTAACAATCTGTTTCATATTCAATTCCTTTCAAAATCTTTGCAAGGCGACATGATAGTTTTAACGTCAGGGAATTTCTCAAAGACAAACGCTGCAACTCTCGTAACGTAGTCAGTCGTAACGTAGCAATCTAAAAATGTGTGCCAATTCAAAGCAATCACACCATCCTCAATTACTTCATCAACGAAAACGTCAGAATCGCATCCGTCATTCTCTTCACGAAAATGCTCATTGATAGAATCAGAAATCATATTGCAGATTTCATCCTCTCGCCAACATGGAGATTCTTTCTGAATCTTGAAAGCATCCAAACTTTCTTGCGAAATCTTAATTGCATCCATAATATTTCAGATTAAAAACATAGTCCGACATTCTGCTGAGAAAAGAAAAACCTCTCAGCCGTTTCTAACATCTTCTTTGTGCCAAAACCTTTTTCGTAAAGTCTGGCAATGCGCTCACATTGTGACGCAATCTGTTCAAACGTCTTCATAATATTTCCTTTCTTTTAGAGTTTTATTTCGTACTTTGCACCGAAACTAATCAGCGCAAAGCATAGAGATTACTCGGACTTTTCCTCAGGCTCGCCAAGTCTCCGCAAAACGGCAATATGCTCGTTGCGAGTTCCTTCGAAATAGAATCCGTCCTTATCGTAGCCACGTCCGATGAAAATAATATCATTCTCGGTAACAGATTTCTTCAAGCGAGTAATCATCTTTTCCATTCGCTCGTTGTAATCTTCACGCTCCTTGATGTAATCGTTCTCCAAAAGATAGCACTGAACAATCAGATCCACATCTTCCTTAGAGTTCAACTTCACAACTTCAATAACTTCTTCATCAGAGCCAAAGCCAAACAAAGAATACGCATCAGATTCTTTCAAAACTACCTGCTGATATTTTGCAAGCAAAACACCTTTCGCAGATTCATCGTACTTCTTGCACTCTGCTTCATCAGAGAACTCAGTTCCGTCATTTGCAACGAAAACGCTCACGTACTCTTTTCTCACAATCTCTTTCTGAATCTTTTTCATAATTAATCGAGTTTTAAATTAAACAATATGAGATAAATTTCTCGTACTCCAAGCCGAAACTAATCAGCTCAGAGCAATAAGTTACCAA
>Ga0326512_10003221_pt1 | contig 12016 bp, 12 predicted proteins | sample 1_2617_0518_D_FD_203652 | JGI IMG/M metagenome (GOLD analysis project Ga0326512, IMG submission 203652) | Bovine rumen microbial communities from UC Davis, California, United States - 1_2617_0518 | ecosystem: Host-associated > Mammals > Digestive system > Stomach > Rumen | place: USA... | reverse complement strand
GACTGTTGGAAAGTTCAAGTCCCCAGCCATATACACTGGATAATCTGAAGAATGACCCAAATATAAACGGCACAATGGTCGTTGTAAAACAGGTGTACCGTATTCCTACCGACAAGGAGTATCTGGTGGAGGGCGGAAAGAGTATTGTTATTACTAACAGTGCCGTAGATCACACTCTGACGGCTCAGAATCAGTTTGAAGCGGATCTCTCTGGAGCAGACTTCGAGGTAGTAGATCTTAATGATAAGTTGGAGCATAATGATAATGTCGTAAAGATGTTACGTGAATATTATGCCATTTCATCGCTGAAAGGAATGAATCTGATGCAGGGTGGGCCATGTGGTATCATATTATTCGAGACGGATGAAGATATCAATACATGGCCAACAACGTATGGCTATGGAAAAACGTCTGGCACATGGGTGTATCTGCTTGTACCTAACAGCACGATAAAGGATGGTGTTGACTTTGTAAAGAATACGAGTACGGGTCCAAATCTTTCGACAAAACGCCTGTACGACGAGATTGATGCAGGATGTACGCATATAGAAGCAATAGCCGGATATACAGGAGAAGTGGTATATCGCAAGACAGCACGTGTATATCCCGATGGTCGTAAGAAATTGATGGATACGAATAACAGCAGTAATGATTTTAAGGTTTCAACAACGATAAAACCACGTGAGTATGATGAAGAATAAGAGATATATCACAATATTGGCAATGGCATTGACAGCCTGCACCGTATATGCTCAGCAGACGGCATCAGCTCTCGGGGAGTATCGCTTTGACGATGCTACGCAGTTGTGGCGTCTTACCGATAATGCTGCCGGTCTCGGCATTGATACCACACGCAACCGTGGATATGCCGAGATAGGATATTACCATCATAGTGGTGACTATACCCGTGTGCAGGAAGGTACACGTAGTAATCAACTGCGCTTTGAGACGGAGAGATACCAGAAGATAGGAAAATACATATATGGTTACGGACGCTTTGACTTTGACTACGGACGTGTGAACAACCGTACATGGTGTGATGTACGCCGTCCTTATAACTCAAATCCATACTTCTCTGGCAGCGCTATAATGGGAAAGTATGACTTTCAGGACTTTAACTTCACTGCTGCCCTCGGTTCTGCTGCTATAGGAAAGTGGCATTTCGGTATGCGGTTAGACTATAACGTTGGTGATCTGAGCCGCTTGCGCGACCCTCGTCCGCGTTCGCAGTTGCTGGAATATAAGATAATACCTGCTGTAACATATACCTTTGGTAAAAATACCTTCGGTCTGAGCGGTAACTATCATCGCAGAAAGGAGAAAATAGATGGCGTAAGGACTATCCAGTCGGATGCTACGATTATGTATTATAATATGACTGGCTTGGAGCATGCCGTCGGTACTGTCAGCGGTTATAGCGGCTATCAGAGAGAATGGGTGGATCATCGCTTTGGAGCTGAACTGACATACAGCCATAAGTCGGACAGATATAATATGATAGCTGCTGCTACCATCGAGCGTGGCTCAGAGAATATCCTGGGCCAGTATGAGAAGGAAGAGGGAAAATATGTTGACTATAACTATGGATTCAGCATCCGAAATCGCATTAAGGCAGAAAACCTGCTGCACGAAATAGACTTCTCGTTGGGTTATGAGCAGTCGTATGCGGATGAATATACCCAAAAATTCAAGGCGGAGAATAATGACGAGGTAAAGACAAAGACATATTCTTATGAACATCGTCTCCCTGACGGTACGATAGAAATAAGGGATTCGACAATAACGCAGACATATCCGGTATCATCACAGTATTATGAAACAATGCTGGTGATGAAAAAGCGTTTTCAGGTGAAGATATTCAAGACGGATTTCCATTACCGCTTGAATTTCACCGATGGAGGAAGAGTGAACCGCTATGTTGGTGCACGCTTTACAAGTTGTGATACAAAGAATAAATATATATTGCCGGAGTCAAGCCTGCATTACGATGGCTACAACGTATTGCTGGAGGGCGGTACGAGTCTGTTAAAACAGCGCCTCTGGATAGACGGTGGATTTACTATGCATTTCAACGGTACTGCTGCGTTGGCTCTTAATGATCCGACGACAGACTATGCTGTAGGGGTGCTGATACCTGACATGAAATACTATCGTTCCAACTATGTAAAGGGTAGTCTGAGCGTGACATACCAGTTCCCGATTACCTTTAAGAAAAAGCAGACCATGTGGTACGTCAGGGCTAATGGTGACTGGCTGAGAACCAACAGTAACCTCCATGCCTCAAGCTTCGGAGTAACATTGGGAATGTTTAATTAATTCACAATTCATAATTCACAATTCATAATTAAAATAATTAACAAAACAAAAAAGCTTATGAAATTTTTTACACAGATTAAGACGCTGGCTCTCGTTGCCGGCATGATGTTTGCAAACATGGAATTGTTTGCAGTTGATGTCACCACCACAGCAGGTGGTCAGTTGTCAAGTAAGATTGACCCAAGCGAGAAACTCACCACTACCGAGCTCTCTGTAACGGGACCTCTGAACGGAGCAGACATCCTGTACATCCGCGAAATGGCAGGTGCAGGATATGAGAGTAGCTCTACTACAGATGGCAAGCTTGTATCACTCAATCTTAAGAACGCATCTATCGTTGACGGTGGCGAGTATTATAAGAATCAGATGAGTATTGCCAACACCATCGGCAAGTACATGTTCAACAAGTGTAAGAACCTCACCACACTCATCCTCCCTGACGGCATCACCGAGATTGCTGCCAATGCTATGGCTACAGACGGTCCTTCTGTCACAGAACTCAACATCCCGGCATCCGTAACCACTATCGGCACCTCTGCCTTCTCAGGTCTGAAGGCTCTGACGAAGGTTACCTTCAGTGAGGGCTCAGCCCTGAAGACCATTGGCAACAGTGCTTTCAGCATTTCCAATGGTGTGCTGGCTGACATCACTTTGCCCAACACTGTAGAGTCAATAGGCAACAGCGTTTTCACTTATTCTAAGCTTACAAAGTTCACCTTCCCTACCTCACTTAAGAGCATCGGCAACCTGGTATTCCAAAACGTGGAAACCCTCGCAGAAATTTCAGAGATACCAGCATCTCTCGAGACCATTGGCGACAATGTCTTCCAGGGCACATCAATAGCAGCAGTCACCGTCAACAGCGGCAGCACCCACTTCGTTGTTAACAAGAAGGTACTCTATAACAAGGACCAGACCATAGTTTATTGGCTTCCATCCAAATCTGACCAGTCAACAGTGATACTCCCTGCTACCGTTACCGAGATTAAGGGTTCAGCCTTCTTCGGCTGCGAGAACCTTATTCACATATCTCTTCCACAGGGATTAACTACCATCAATGGTGCAGCATTCAAGCAGAGCGGCATCATAGCCGTCACATTGCCTGCTTCATTAACCACACTCAATGGCTCCAGTCAGTTCGAGAAGTGTGCCGACCTTAAATACTTCTGCATGAAGGGCACCATAGATAAACTCACCTCTATGATGCTGCAGAACTGTCCAAAACTCTCTATAATGGCTTTCGAGGATGCCACAGCACCTCATTTCTATAAGAAGAGTATTGACGGCTGCGCAGACAATGTGACACTCTATGCCCCAGAGGCAAGCCTCGATGCATACAAGAGCGCTATAGAGACTGGTGACGCTGGTTCTGGCACACCTGGTCCTGCTACCGACAAGACCGTGACGTATGAGACACTTGACCAGCTTACCCTCTACGACTTCATGAACAACAATATCGGTCATGCTATCGGCACAGGCACTTCTACCGATGGCAACCTTGCTGGCGAGAGCATCAAGAAGGCTGACGTAACCTTCACCTGCACCGATGGTCTCACCGCTACCCGCTACTTCTATGTTGCATCAAGAGGCAATGAGCTGCAGGTTTATAAGAATGGTACATTCACACTCACTGCTGACGAAGGCAGGGTTATCAAGGGTGTTCACTTCGTATTTGGCAACAGCCAAACAGGTCTCAGCGCTGACAGCGGCACATACGCTGACGGCACATGGACTGGCAGTGCCAAGAGCGTTACCTTCTCAACCACAGGCTCACGCTATATTTATACTATAGTTTTCGTGACGGAAGAAGCTACTCCTACTGCCGTTCAGACCGTAGAGGCTGCCAAGGCACCTGCATCAAATGAAATTTACGATATCCTGGGCAACAAAGTAAACCTTATGCAGAAGGGTAACGTCTATATTATTGATGGCAAAAAGGTTTTAAAATAAATGAAAAAGGTAATTAGTATTTTAGCATTGTTCTCACTCGTTATCGTCCTTTCAAGCGCTAAGGGCGATGACGGAGTGATGACAAAAGAGAATGGTATGTATGTAGTGAATACCACTACATTGGGAAAGAATGTAGTCGGATATGTTGCTGCTACACCGCTGAAGATTTATATCCAGAAGGATAAAATCGTGAAGGTTGAGGCCCTGAAGAATCAGGAGACTCCAAAACACAATGCCAAGGTGAAGCGCATGCTCCTAACCAAATGGGACGGCATGAAGGTAAAGGATGTGGCTAAACAGAAGGTGGACGGTGTAACAGGCGCTACCATTACTTCTGATGCTATGAAGAAGAATGTTCAGCTGGGAGTAGAATACTACCTGAAAAATAAGTAAAATTCCTATTGTAATGATGACAGGAGAAAATGCAAAAAACATTTTCTCCTGTTTTTTCTTGCATTATTCATAATTTAATTGTATCTTTGACCCCGAAAAGGTTCAGAGGGGGGAGAATGGTGTTATTAAATCTGGAATATTATATATGCGAAGAGATATTATCCTTTTATTTACTTTGTTGACGAGTGTATGCTCTTGGGGCGATAACTTTACTCTCGGTGCTGACATCAGTTGGTGTACGGAGATGGAGGCACATGGGCAGAAGGTGTATAACTACCTTGGTGAGGAACGCGAGGCAACAGCCCTGATGAAAGAGATGGGCATGGACGCCGTACGCTTACGGGTATGGGTCGATCCTTCAGAGCATGGTAACTACTGCAATGCTGATGACGTGCTTGCGAAGGCTCTGCGTGCCAAGGCTCTTGGAATGGATGTGATGATAGACTTCCACTACAGTGACTGGTGGGCTGACCCTGCAAAGCAGAATATACCAAAGGCATGGGAGAAGCATAAGTATAAGCAACTGTGTGCGGATGTGGCAGAGCATACGACGAGTGTGCTGACACTACTGAAGGATAATGGCGTGACACCAAAGTGGGTGCAGGTGGGTAATGAGACGAGCAATGGCTTCCTGTGGCCTGTCGGAAAGATACGCGAGACTGATGGCGAACTGAAGGGTATGTGGATGGGGGAAGACCAGATGAAACAGTATGCCGGACTCTTTAAAGCTGGCTACGAGGCTACAAAAGCAGTCTTCCCAGAGGCTTTGGTAATAGTACATCTTGACAAGGGATATGACTCAGAACTATACATGACAAACCTTGATGCCTTGAAGAATAATGGGGCAAAGTGGGATTTGATTGGTATGTCATTATACCCTTATTGGGCCTTTGACAGCGGCTATACGGGTACGATAGATAGGTTATATTCGGAATGTATGACGAACATAAAAGACCTCTATGCCCGATATGGTACGGAGTCTATGATAACAGAAACCGGTTTTCTGGTGGATGAAACAGACCTTCAGACAACAGGGCAGGGGAGAGAAGACTTTCAGCGTCTCATTACATTATGTAAAACAGCTACAGACGGGCATTGCAAGGGTGTATTCTATTGGGAACCGACATGCAAACCATCTAAATATAAATTAGGTGCTTTTCACGAGAATGGTACACCAACGGATATAATGCGTGCTGTGACAACGGAGAAATTATTCGATGAAGGTGGCCCGGCTCCAGAGAAGTATGACCGTAAGATTATGGATATCGTTACCAATATGGGTACTATATCTATTGAGCTATATAACGAAACACCGAAGCACCGGGATGCGTATATCTCCAGTGCAAAGGCAGGAACGCTTAATGGTACGCAGTTTCATCGGGTAATAAAGAATTTCATGATTCAGGGTGGAAAGACCGGTGATGGTGCTACCATTGATGCGGAGATAATGTACCCACGCTTCTGGCACAAAAGGGGTGCTGTCGCTGCTGCACGAGAGGGGGATGAGAAAAATCCTACATATAAGAGCAGGGCAAATCAGTTCTATATAGTATGGGATAATGCTTCGCACCTTGATAAGACTTATACTGTCTTTGGAGAGGTCGTCGGTGGAATGGATGTTTTTGATAAGATTCGTCAGGTGCCGGTAGATCATGCGCAAGGGGATAAACCCATCAGTGAGGTGAAGATTATCTCATGTGAAGTTAGGAATTAGGAGTTAGGAATTAGGAGTTAGGAGTTAGGAATTAGGAGTTAGGAGTTAGGAGTTAGGAATTAGGAGTTAGGAATTAGGAATTAGGAATTAGGAGTTAGGAGTTAGGAATTAGGAGTTAGGAGTTGGGAGTTAGGAATTAATTATTGTTTAACTTTTTAATTATTACGACTATGGCAAAGTATGTTTGTGAAGTATGTGGTTGGGAGTACGATCCCGCAGTGGGAGTTCCTGAGGCAGGTATAGAGCCCGGTACACCATGGGAGGCTGTTCCCGAAGATTTTGTATGCCCTCTATGCGGCGTTGGTAAAGACCAATTCTCGGAGGCATAAATAACTTGGAAAGATAACTCCCCCGGCAATTTTACGTTGTCGGGGGAGTCTTTTCTGGTAAGGAGCACCAAAGGAGCACCAAAGGAGCACCAAAGGAACACCAATCGTACCTTTAGATAAGGTACTTCCGCTCGAAAATACAAGAGAAAATAATTTTTTTTTATTTTTTCTTGGTATTTTGCTCGCTTAATCGTACCTTTTACCTTCGGTTGAAGATACTTCGTCATGATAAAGCAAGAAAAAATAATCCTTTTTTCTTGCTTTATTCATAACTTAATCGTACCTTTGCAGGCGTTTTATGCGATTTCTGCTCATTATACTCATAGCAATACTGACATCTGCACTGAATGCTCCGTTTGCAAAACGACACCATCGGGTTCACAGCGCACATAAGGTTGTTCATCACCATATTATGCACCATCTGCCGGTTCCGATGGATGGTATAGACATCTCACGCCATCAGAAAGAGATTAAATGGGGACAGCTGATGAATGGAGAACATCGTCCGAAGTTCGTATATGCCCGTTGTATGGGATTAGACCTGCGGCATGATGTGAGGTATGACAGCTATGTTGATTCGGCACAGCAATATGAGGTTCCGTTGGGAACATATTTATTCTATACCAATTACAATAAACATTTTTTGGAATTGGAAGAGGATACTCTGTCAACGGATAGCATGCAAGGAAAAGTCAGAACTGTCAGCGGATCTGCTTTGATTCACTATCTGGAATTCAAAGAACGTGTTGACAAGAAGAAGCAGAAGTTATTGCCTGTGATTGACGTGGAAGAGCAGAGTGTCTTTGACTTTGCAGAAGACAGACACATGGAGCGTCCGTATGACAAATACCTGAAGTTTAATGTGTTTATTCTGGCTTGTCTGCTAAGGGCAGAATATGGAGAACGCCCCATAATATACAGCAATCAGAATTTCTATTCGCGCTTTTTGGCTCCTACCTTTGATGACTACCCATTATGGATAGCCCGTTACAGGACATTACACGTCCCATCTCCAAAAAGCGACCTGCCTTTCCCGTATGCGGTAAAACCTATAATGTGGCAGTTTACGGACCGTGGCCTGTTGAGGGGCATCCCTCATTATGTGGATATGGACCACTTCGTCAATGATGCTACCTTAGAGACGATAAAGATAAAGGATAAACGTTACAAGAATGTTTCTCCTTCTTCGTAATTTTCAACGAACAACCTCTCGCCATCAAAGACAGCATAGGTGAATTGAGTTATCCAGTCGCCCAAGATGACTACGCGAGAGTTGCTTGGGAGAACAAGGTCGAGTTCTATGTGTCTGTGACCGAAGATGAAATAATCTATGTCAGGATGGGTGGCAACATATTGTTTTGCAAAGAGTACAAGATGCTCTTTGTCTTCTCCCATATAGGCTGGTTCACCGTTTAAATCGTGCTTTATGCGCGAATGCTTTGCCCATTGCAATCCGAACGCTATGCCGAGGTCAGGGTGTAACCACGTAAACAACTTCTGGCATATCTTGTTATGGAAGATGTAGCGGATAATCTTAAATGACTTATTGGGGTCTCCCATGCCATCACCATGGGCAAGGAAGAATGTCTTGCCGTAAAGGTCGAGGGTGAGGGGCTTACGATGAAGGATGACACCGCATTCCTTTTCAAGATAGTCGTATGCCCAGATATCATGGTTTCCTGTGAAGTAATGCACCTCCACACCGCTGTCGGTCAATTCGGAGAGTTTACCCAAAAAGCGTGTGTAGCCCTTGGGAACTGCATGACGGTATTCGTACCAGAAGTCGAACATATCGCCAAGAAGGTATATGGCCTCTGCGGTCGGTTTTATCTCGTCGAGAAAACGAACCAGACGGCGCTCCTGCATCCTGCCGTGAGGAATGGCGAGGGAGCCTAAATGTGCATCACTGAGAAAATATATCATTATTCGAAACCTAATTCTACTCTTGCTTCTTCTGTCATCATGCTCTTGTCCCACTCGGGCTCGAAGACCATGTTTACATTTGCTGATGTGACTCCGGATACTGCGCTTACCTTGGTGCGCACATCCTCTATGATATAATCTGCTGCCGGACACGATGGGGCAGTGAACGTCATATCGATATCCAGCTTGCCATCATCAGCAAGGTCAATCTTGTATATCAGACCGAGATCGTAGATGTTTACTGGTATCTCTGGGTCATAGACTGTTTGCAGCACTTCTACAATGCGCTCTTCTATCTTTGTTCTTTCTTCTTGTGTCATAGTTTTCCGTTTTCGCGGTAAGAATAATAATTGCCGTCGGTTATGATAACATGGTCGGCAAGATGGATTCTCATAGTATTGCAGGCCTGTAGTATGTGATTTGTCAGCGTATCATCATTACGGCTAGGCTTTGTATTGCCGCTGGGATGGTTGTGGACCAATGCAATGACCGTTGCTCCTGCCAGCAGCGCTTCCTTTAATACCATCCTGACATCGACAGCTGTTTCTACCAAGCCTCCTTGTGAGAGTTTTATCTTTGAGATGAGTTGGAAATTCGTTTTTAGCAACAATACGTATGATTCCTCTACCTTCAAGTCACGCATTATGGGATGCATGAGGTTGTAGATGTTCTGGGGATTATCGAGCTTTGGCACCTCGGGCATAGAACTTTGCTGCCTCCTCTTTCCCAATTCGCATGCAGCTAATAGCGTGATGGCCTTTGCTTCTCCGATGCCGTTGTATTTCATCATCTCCTGGATGGACATCTTTCCCAGCATTGCAAGGCTATCTTTGTTGTCGCGGAGCATTCGCTTCATCAGGTCCACTGCTGTCTCGTTGCTGTTTCCGGAACCGATGAGTATTGCCAGTAGCTCTGCATTACTGAGGGCCTCGGGACCTTTCATCATCAGTTTCTCGCGTGGCCTGTCTTCCTTGGCCCACTCCTTGACGCGAAGGCGATGTAATGAGTCGTCTCTTTCTATATTACTCATTTTCCCATCCATGCTTTAATAAACCCTGTACCATATCCCAACAGTTGGGTATATGATGTCGCAATGCTTAGGAATCCTACCTTCAAAGAGCGATTGCGTATGGTAGAATCGACAAATACCAATGCTGCAAAGAGCAGTAGTGGTATCCATGGGGCTGCGCACAGCCAATACCATTTATGTATTGCTGCCTGCGGAGAACCAGCGGAATGGTCATACTCCATCAGAACACGTCCCACAGCAGAAATCAGTATCAGGACGCATACGCCAACGGTGAAGAGCATCGGTAAGAGATGTACCAACTTCATTGTGCCCGGGTGTAACTTTGTCAGGGCGATACGTGCTGCCCCGCTGTGCTCCACCTGGCGGAAGAATGCCCTCAGGTCAGTCCTGCGCTTGTGCCATACCCATGCTTCGGGTATCAGCGTTGTAGAGAAGCCACCTTCAACGATGCGATAAGAGAAATCGATGTCTTCTCCGTAACGCATCTTCTTGAATCCCCCGAGCTGCGTATATACGTCGCGTCGTATTCCCATATTGAAGGAACGGGGGAAGAACTTGTCAAGTTTTGTCTTGCCGCCCCTTATTCCTCCTGTCGTGAAAAAGGATGTCATGGAGTAGCTGACAGCTTTTTGCATGGCATTGAAATCGGGATGCGATGCATCTGGACCTCCGAAGGCTGCAAGATTGGGGGATGCAGCAATTCCATTATCTACGGAGTTAAGATAGGTGGGTGGTAACAAAACATCACTGTCGAGGATGATGAGCCACTCACCCTGTGCTCTTGCGGCGCCGTAATTGCGGCTGTCGCCAGGGCCACCATTCTCCTTGGAGTAATAGTGAAGAGAAAGCTTGTCGGTATATTTCCGACATACCTCTTCGCATGGTTCTGAGGAACCATCTTCTACGACGATAACCTCAAAATCAGTAAAAGCCTGACGAGTGAGACTGCTGAGCAGTTCGTCAACCTCGTCAGGCCTATTATAAACCGGTATGATTACGGAATATCTCACGATGAGAGTAAGGATACTATTCCTTCATTCTCTGAAGATAGCTGCCGTCACGTGTATCTACCTGTACCAATTCTCCTTCTTCGATGAACAGAGGTACACGGATTTCTACACCTGTCTCCAGTGTTGCTGGCTTCAGGGTGTTTGTAGCTGTGTCGCCCTTAACGCCTGGCTCTGAATGTACTACGCGGAGAACAGTCTTCTGTGGCATTTCTGCATAAAGCACTGTCTCAGTGTCAGCGTCGCTTACTACTTCTACGATATCGCTTTCCTTCATGTACTCTACACCACTTACGAGGTCTGCAGGAATAGGAGCCTGGTCAAATGTCTCCTGATTCATGAATACGTAGTCATCGCCTTCCTTATACAGGTACTGGTACGGACGACGCTCGATGCGAACATCCTCCAAACGTTCACCAATATTGAAACGACGCTCGAGAACACGACCATCGGTTACATTCTTGAGCTTAATGTTCATGATTGTGTTACCTTTTCCTGGCTTACGATGCTGGAAATCAATGCATACCCAGATGCCTCCGTCCATACGAACGGCTACACCCTTCTTAATGTCTTGTGATTGAATCATTTTAACTTATTTTATACTTGTGATTGAAAAATGCAATAACATATTAGCCCCTCTTCAGGGCTTAAAACGTGCGCAAAGGTATGAAAATAATGCAGAAAAATGGATAAAAATCAATAAAAATGCAATTTAATTGCTTGTTTTCGTGTCAAATACTTGCGTATTTAAATTAAATATTGTACCTTTGCACCTCGATTACGTGAAATAGACGAAACAACAAACAAAACATAAGAACAATGAAAAGAACATTTCAACCCCACAATCGTCGTCGTGTGAACAAGCACGGTTTTCGTGAGCGTATGTCAACTAAGAATGGCCGCAAAGTATTAGCATCTCGCAGAGCTCATGGTAGAAAGAAGCTTACAGTTAGCGACGAGCATCACGGAAAGTAAGAGATTTCCGTCATACGAAAGGTCTGGCTTTCCAAATGAAGGAAAGACAGACCTTTTTTTTGATAGCAAGAAGTTATTTTGATAATAATAGCCAGAAATGGCACAAGTATAAGAAGAAATGGTAAAGGTAAAAATCGTAAACAAGGGACGCCAACAGCTACCTGCTTATGCTACTTCACAAAGTGCGGGTATGGATATCAGGGCTAATATAGATGAAGCAATAGAGTTACAGCCTTTGGAACGTCGTCTCATTCCAACTGGTCTGTTCATGGCTTTGCCTGATGGCTATGAGGCTCAGGTAAGACCTCGTTCCGGTCTTGCTTTGAAGCATGGTATTACAGTTCTGAATACTCCAGGTACTATTGATGCCGACTATAGA
>Ga0326512_10003219_pt1 | contig 12018 bp, 6 predicted proteins | sample 1_2617_0518_D_FD_203652 | JGI IMG/M metagenome (GOLD analysis project Ga0326512, IMG submission 203652) | Bovine rumen microbial communities from UC Davis, California, United States - 1_2617_0518 | ecosystem: Host-associated > Mammals > Digestive system > Stomach > Rumen | place: USA: California... | reverse complement strand
ATTCATATTATTTCTTCTAGTTACAATTCTAGGAAAAGGATCTTTTTTATAATGTACCGCATAAGGAATTCTATATACTAAACTATAATCACTTTCTGGTTTTAGATAATTTAATTTATAATCAACATCAATAAATTTAAGATTGTCTATAAATTCGCTATACTCATCCAGATATTGAATGTATTTAGTTCCATCTTCCAAATAATAAAATGCAATACTATTATCAATCTTAAAATCATTATCTTCTAATAATATTTGTGTGTCTTTATCAAATTTTATATATTTGATAATTTCATTTTCTGAACGATTCATAAAAGTTAAATGACTTCTATAAGCTTTATAGTCATCTGAATATTTAATATATGGTACTAAACTATTATCAAAATAATAAATTCGATCATAATTTCCTTCTATTAAATTTTCAGCCATTGAATTATATTCTACATATACTACAATATCTTTAATTAATACACAGTTATAAGATGATTCAACAAAATTTAATTCATCTTTAAATGAAGCATATTCATCTTTATAAACTATACAAGACATTGGAGGATAATAATTATAATTAGTATAAACTTCATTATTATATAAATCTCCAACTAGTTCTTTACAATGTTCATCAAATTGAACGTAAACTGTTGTTTTAATAGAATTAAATAAAGCTTTCTCTAAAGGATAAATTTCATCATATTGATTTTCATAATCTTTTTTATTTAGATTATATTTCATTTCATATATAGTTTGATATTTAGTAGGAATATATGAAATATTATTAATAGTAATAATTTCACTTTCAGGTATATTTATATTATAATCATCACTATTAAATATTTCTTTTATTTCATCTGTATATACTAATAACTCTCTTTCATCATTACGATTATAAGAAACATTATCAATTAATCTATATGATGCTTTATTTACAAATTCTAATTGATCTTTAAAAGATTCATATTCATCCTTATATTCAACAAATTCTCTATCATCATTTTGGAAATGATAAATATGACCATAATCATATTTCAAATTTATTTCTTCTTCATTGTCATCTTCATAAGTATTTGATAAAGTAGAAATAATTGCTCTTGTTGGGTCTAAAGAAGTATTATAAGTACTTTCATTTTTATTTAATTTAGTATATTCATCAATTGATTCATTTATTATATCACTATCACTAACATTTATTACAACATAGTTAATTGTAATAGATAAATTATATTTATTAATAGTAATAGATGTTGAACCAGGTTGTGTAATATCAAAATTAGATTTATCTATATCCTTACTTTCAATAATTATACCTATATTTCGTCCGTCTTTATATACACCATTAACCTCTAAACCAGTTAAATCTAATTTATCTACAGAAAGTTCATTTCTAGAACGTGCTTCATCTGTTGGAGTATAATCATAATTTTCTAAAGCATAAGTATCATTATCAATATATTTAACTAATCTAAAATATTTTTCAGTAGTTACATTGTAGAAAATTGAATAGTTACGATACTCATTAAAATTAATTTCTCCTTCATATTCAGGAACTGTAACACCATCTTCATTATGTTCTTCATATGAGGTATAATATTTACCATCCTTATCATTATAATACATATTAACTGGAAGATTTAAATCATTTTGATCTACATCTAATACGTTATAAATCATTTTATTAGGATATTTATTAATATAAATATATATAGGAATATCTGCAACTCTAACTATGAAATTCTTTTCAAAATTATTATAACGAATTGATATTGTATAATAATCCTCTACTTTATTATTAAATGAGTTATAAATTAATTGTAAATCTGAATTATCTATTTGAATTACATCACCATTTGAATATACTGCATTAACAACTAATCCTTCTAAAGTAGTATCGAATTCATCACCTAAAGCATATATCATCTTATTAGGATATGATTGAATCGAAATATCATTTAAATGTCTTTCTGGTGTTTCTTCATCAGCTTCAAAATATACTGTAACATAAACTTTAAATCCAGAATAATTAATAGGTATATTTTGTTTACCTATAATATTACTTTGATAATTACCAACATCAACCATGTCATTTTCAGCAACTATTTCTTCTGTAGAACCATCAGATAAAGTAGCTAATAAAGTTAAACCTTCTAAATTTATCTCAGTATTAATAGGATAAATAGTTTGATTTAAATTATGTAATACTCTGACAGCAGTAATAAATAATCTTTGACTATCTTCTCCAGAAGATGAACCTCCAGAACCACTACCACCAGATTGACTACCATCATTATAATAAACTTTAAATTTACAACTAATGTTATTATTCTCTATATAATATACTTCTATTTCTTGTATTCCTATTATATTAGTATTTATTCCATTAGTATAATATTCATCAGGATTCAATATACTATTTGTACCATTATTATAATTAGCATATATTTCTAATCCATCAGTATTTAAAGTAGGATTTTCTGGAGTATAAAATATTTCATTTGGAACATGTTTAACATAAATAGAAGTTATCTCTAATTCTTTTATAATAACATCAAAGTTTAATGTTTTACCTTCATATTTAATTTCAATATTATTAGTAGAAGCTTCATTAGAATTAAAACCAGATATTTCTACATTTTCTAAATCTACTATAGAAATAGTTTCATCATCATAAACAGCTTTTATAATTAAACCTTGTAAATCTAAAGTTTCATTTACAAAGTATTCTAACTTTTTAGGTAATGATAACGCTTCAATTCTAACTAATTCGGGATTTTTAATAACTTCCACACTAAAATTGATTTTTACATATTCAAAGTTAATAGTTATTATTTGATTACCAATTTTTGTATTATCAAAATCTGATAAAGTATATTCATCATCTGATAATATTCTTGAACTACCATCATTATAAAATACTTTAACTTCTAAACCACTTAAATCTAATTCTTCATTAAGTTTATATCTCTTTTTAGTAGGTTCTTTAATAGAAACAGAAGATATTACTGCTCTTTCATCATTTACTACATAAATATTTAAAATAGTATAAATTTCTTCATTATTACTATAGAATATTTTAAGAGATTTAATGCCTTCAGAAGATGAATCAAAATTTTTAATAGTAAAATTAGTTATATTATTAATAGTATTATTATCATAAATACCAGAAACTTCTAAACCTTCTAAATTTAAAGTATCATTTAAATTGTAGATTAATTTATTAGGATTCTTAGAAACAAAAATACCTACTAAATTCGGTTCAACATTTTTATCATCTATATTTTCCTTAATTAGTTTCTTAGTATTTTCATTAAATACTACATAACGATCTTCTTTATAACCTATTAATGAACCACATTGGATGTTAAATTCTTCTTCTATATTTAAAGGAGATAAATCTAAATCAATTGTATTAGTAGGAATTATTAAACCTGATTTATCTCTTAGTAATAAGAAAGAAGCATAAGTTCTCTTTTTAATATCATCACGTTTTTTGATAAAAGTCATTTTACTAGAATTAACAACTTCTTTTTTAAGAAGATTATTAAAATAACAATCTAAATCATATTGTGTAACTAGATTATCTCTTGTTAAAAATTCTTCAATTAAATTATTTTTAATCTCAGATTTAGTTAATCCATTTACACCACCATTAGGATTAGTTACTTTATTTATATTAATAGGTATCTTAGCATTTAAATCATTATTATTAAATGAATGTGTTATTCCACCATTATAAGTAATATTACATTCATCACCTAATGTAGTATATAAATAAAGGTCTAACCTACTATTTATAGCAGGTTTAAAAGCACCTGCTAAAGCTGAAAAGTATATATTTACAGAATTACCATCGAAATTATAATAGTAATAATATTCATCATCAGGAGTATAAATATCATTAAAATATTTATCCATTAATATTTCTAAAGATTGTGTATTATACCATACATCAAAATGACATAAATAATCAGAATATTCTTGATTAAAGAATAAATTATCTGAAAAATCGTTAGAAAAGTTAGAAAAATTTATAATTTCTTTATTAATTTGATATATAGGAAATTGTAAAGTGATAATATCATAATTATTTACAGATGTTGCTCTATCAACCCATAATGTTACATAGGGCTTTGTACTACCACTAAATATTCCTTTATTATCTTTTCTTCTACTTCTATCATAAGTTGCACTATAAGCATAAGTACCATCTTTTAATTTAGTAGCTTTAATAACTATATCATCCTCTAACATAAAAGGATATTTATCAATATAAAATTTATCCCATTCACTAATTCTGAAAGTATAATTACCTGTAAAAACAGGTTCTCCACTAACAATTTCTGTTTCTCTATCACCAAATTCAAATATACTATTTGATCTTATAGAGAATTGAATTTTTAAACTAGCAGGTTTAGCCAATGGTATATCATAGTTATATGTCTTTGCTTTATTATAAATTGATTTGGTTAATGAAGCAGTATTAAGGAATGCTTCATCATACAAAAAGTTTCTATGAGCAACAGAATATCTTAAATTAGTTGCTATTACTTCATTTATATATCCATATAGACCTACTTTAAGATTAGTAATATCATCTATATCAAGATATTTTGAAGCTATATCATTAGTCCATTTATCGTGCATACTATACTTATCAGACTGAATTTCAACTAAATTATCTAAATTATCTGCCACATTAATCACTTCCTCTCTTTATTAAATCATTTAATTTTAAGTAGGAATAACTGCTCTTTTAGGATTTAAATCAGTTATTATATTAGGATTTTTAGTTGCATAAGGGGGAGGTTCTGAGTATTTACTATTTTCAAATTTTAACTTACCATCAATAATTTGAACTCCAGTAGAAAAATTTTTATTTATAGAACCAATACTTCCAGCAACTTTATTAAATTCACTTATTATTTCAGTTTCCATAAATTCTTTAAAGTTATATATATAAGAACAAGAAAGTTGTACTAAGTTTCTTCCTCCAACTTCACCACCAAAACTAGAGTAAGGAACATTTTGAGGAATTATACCAGTATATTTACCCCACATAGTAATAGTTTCTCCATCAGGACGACATGCAAAATAATATAATGAAGATACATAATCTAAAGCTCTAGAATTTATATAATCACCTAATGGATCAAACTGACCAAACTTTACATAATCAATATAATCAAACCATAATTTATGTAATCTTGTTATACTAGAATCTGCAGTTTCATTATAAGTGATACTTAAAGTACCACCACCACCTTTAGATTGACCTGAACCAGTAGATAATCTTTGTGTAAATCCTCTATATGTCATAGCATAACTACTCTCATTACTATTAAAATCTTCTAAACTAATACTTGTATACATATTAGAAATAATAGGAATAAAATTTGAGATAGTACCCATAGTATCTAAACTTTCATATTCAGGTGTATTTTGCATAGCATCAAAAAATCCTACTTTACCTGTATTACCAGATAAATTTAAATCAGGTTTAGTCATAAATATATAAGAAACACCAGTTTCTTGTAATTCTAAACCTGTTTCTAAATTATGTCTATAAGGCATAAATTTAGTCTTTACAAACCTATTTTCCATACTATCTACTAATCCACTATCTTGTGCGTAAGTGTTACTAAAACCACCGCTTTCAGATATATGTGGAAGTCCATCAAATTCACTCATTTTCTCACTTCCTTTTTATTATATTAAAATAGTATATGATTTTGTTTGATGATAATATTTTAACCAAAATTTTAAATTTATATAATTTTTTTGATGTATTTTAACATAGTTATTTAAATCTCGAAATCTCATTAAGGCTCTGTGACCAAGCACAACCTTAATAAAATATATCAACTAGCTTTTATTATGAGAATAAAATAAAAAGTAAAGGGTTGATATAACATGCGATATTATGAAAAACTCTGTAATCAAGTAGAGGAAGATCTTAGTAAATTATCTTCTTATCAAAAAATAATAGAAGAGAATAAAAATAATCAAATTAATGAAGAAAATGAAATAAGTTATGAAGAATATTTAAATGAACTAAGAGAATATGATTATAGAGAATATAAAAAAGAACTATCTAAATTTAAGAAATCTAATCATAGTAAGTATTTAAGATATCTTAAAGATAATGATAGAAGAAATTATCATGATGAAAAGAATTATATGGAAGTAAATAAACAATTAGATTATGATGATTTAGAAACATGGAGATGGGGAGTAATGATGCTTGAAAGCTTTTTATGTTATGGAATATAATAAAGGTTTCAAAAAGATTTAAATAACATGATTGGTAAACGTATTGAATGAGCATCACATTCAATATACGTTTACCACTTGTTTTTTTTTTTGGTAATTAATAATAAATATATACTTCTTAAACAAATCAATATATTTTTTTAATAAAGAAAGAAAGGAGAAATTTAATATGGCAATGGATTTATTTGCATTTGTTGATGCAATAAAATTTTTATCTGATACAAATGATTTTGATATTAAAAAAGGTTTAGCTAATATGAGAAGAAATCCTAGTAGTGTAGCACAAATTGCTAGAAAGAATATTTGTCAATTTCCTTTATTAATGTCAGATACCTTATCAGTAGAAGGCTGTAGTGAAGTTTCTTTAATTCTAGAAGAACTTTATGCTAATTATATTAAAATAGTAATAGATAATAATAATGATATTATTGATTTAAATAAGATTGAAAATAAAAGTGAATTTATTAGTTCTTTCCATCAAAATGATAGTGTTGGTAATTATGGAATGAATCCAATAGATGATTATGAAACTCTTAAAGGTATGGATTTTGAAAACTTAGGAGAATCAACTAAATATATTACTGATGAATCTACAAGATTTCTCGCTAAATCTAGATTTAGTTTTGAAACTTTAAATGAAGCTAATAAAGAATTACTTAAACCTTATAATGAAAATTTTAACTATTCAAATACAAATTCTGATATAAATGGTTCTTATTTAGGAAATAAAATTTTAAATGAAGCACCTAATGATATTGCTAATGTTCAAAGTTTAATAAATGAAATTAAAAGTGAAGTTATTAGAATTAGAAAAGATATGCATAATTATACTCATGGAGAAGGATTTATAAATCTTAGACAAGAATGTTTAAAATTTATTGGTTCTGGTAAGAGTAATGGACAATATAATGTACGTTTGCAAAATAATGATATTATAGATCGTGGAAATGAACTTATTATTAGTCTTAATAGTGCTATAACAGCTGGAGATATAATATTAAATGATATAAGAAATTTACAAATCAAATACTCGCAAAGTGGTTTTAAAACTCTTGTTAATAGTATTAATAATACATCTAATTATTTTAATAATGTAGACGATATAAAATTAATAAATAATCTATATAATAATATTATTTCTTCTATTGGTGATATAGAATCTAATAATCGTACTGAAGTGGATTCAAAATCTATAATTCAAAATATAATAAATGGGCAAGAAATTAATAATTTACAACTTAAAAGATTAGAAGCAGATATTAAAAATACTGAATCACAAACAAGAAAAAATAATTTACAAGCTGATCAAATAGAAAAGGAACTTAATAGACCTACTTTAAAAAATTTCCAAGCTTCATCTTATGTAACATCAATAACTAAGCAAAATAGTGTTCTTTCTCCTACTGTTATATCTGTTGAATTACAATACAATGCAGGAGAAGGACGTATGTATCATACTAAACTTGATATTGGTATTAAAACTATTATTCATATGATTCCTTCTGCAGAAATGTGTTATTTCTTACCTGATACGTTAATTAAGAAACGTCTTTCATTTAGATTTATTCAATGGACTACTGGCGAAATTAAATTTATGAAAGATTTCTTATTGGATTTAGATAATGTTAAATTCCAAGCTACAACAGATAAAAAATCTGTTAAATGGTGGAAACATCTTAATACAAGACGTAATGCAGCTAAGGTTCGTTCATTTACTAATAGAAAAGTAAATTTTGTTCCTAATGCAACTGTAGTACTTAGCACAGCAGATGTTGAGTTTATTAAATATAAGCATAATATTGATTTGAGAAAAAATACTAATGCTGCAGCTAAACTTATGGATTATTTCTTCTTATTACATTTAGTTATAGTTGATGAGGTTGAAGGTACTTTAACTTTATTCCATGCTGATAATAGAAACTGGGAAACTGTTTCTTTCGATAGATTAAAAGCAGAAACAAGAAATGAACTTAAGAAGAATAATGGTGTAGTTCAATTTAGTAGATAAGGAAGGTGATAGATAATGAGATTATATGATGTTACTTTATTTGAAAATTATCTATGTGCCGATGTAAAATCACATATGTATTATCGTGGTTTAAATGAAGCTACACAAGATAAATTAAATAAAGATTTAGTAAATAAAATATTTAAATCTACTAAAAATAAATATTTATCATTAGATTATTTTGGTATAGAAGCTACTAAAGGTGATATAACTACTTTTAAATATTATAGTTATATAGTAGATAGTATTAAATATATTGAAATAATTTATAATAAAGATCCTAGTAATTCTCCTAATGAAATTCTTTGGTTGCAAAGAACATTAGATATATTAACTAAAAACAAACAACATTGGAAACAAGCTTTTATTACTAAAAATGAATTACTTTGTATGTTATATACTAATATAACTGCTAATTTAATTACATGCTTAAGTAAAACAGTTACTATTAGTATGGATTATGTAAAAGATAATTCTAGTAAAACTTTTACAGAAGTATTTAAAGGTAAAAAAGCTTTAGCTAAAGATGTTTCATTTAAAAATCTTAAAAGAATATTAGATTTAGATTCTAAAGGTGATTTAAATAAACTTTTTAAAAATGTAGAAAAAACAAAAGTATTTACTGAAGATTCTAATATTCTTAATGAAGAATTAGAAGGTTTAGGAATAATTATTTTAGCTGTTATTGGTGTTGTGATTGCTATTAGATGGATAGTATTTTATTATTATAGAATAAGAACTATGTGGTCTGAACATATTTTAGCATTAGCTTATTTCTTAGAACAACATGCTAATAAAATGAAATCTGATGGTGATATGGGAGAAGATGTTTATAATAAACAGATTGAAAAAGTTGCTAAACTTAAAAGACTAGGTGAAAAAATATCAGCTAAAGATAAAAATGCTGAAAAAGAAATTGAAAAAGATATAGATCAAGATGATAAAAATAATCAAATGAGTAATGATGAAACCGATGATGATGACGTTTTATTATAAAATTTAATTTGATTTAAAAAACAATTTTATAATTAATATTAAATATTAATAAAACATTTTATTAGTATTAATTATTAAATTAATTTATAAAAGTTTTATTAACTTTATTTTAACATTTAATTAGTTAATAAAACTCAAATTAAAAAATTTATTTAAAAAGAAAGTGAGTTGTTAATATATGTTTTTAACAGAAAGTTCTATGTATAGTTATAACAATCTTGGTATCACTGATGATCCTGCAACACTTCTTGAAGCAACTCTTGAAGCACAGGAAGAGTATCAGAGACTTACTGAGACAATGGTAGTTCTTGAACATAAGGCTATAGTTACTGAAAATGCATCACTTCTTAGAGAAGCAGAAGATAAGTTTAGTGAAAAAGTTAAAGAAAGTGTAAAAATGCTTGGTCAGAGAATAATTGCTTTCCTTGAAAAATGTAGAGCAAAGGCACAAGAAATTGCACTTAGAATTGCTGCTCCTCTTATTAAAAAGTGGGCTAATAAGAAGTCTACTAATTTTGGAAAAGAAGGTTATAGCTATAAAAATAATAAAAAAATATCAATACCTTCATGGTATGCTAAAAACGGTGATAAACAAGATCTTGATAAAGTTATGTTTACCTCGGAAGATAGTTTAAAGAAAGCAGCAACTATAGCAGCAGGTTCTAATAGCAATTCTGAAGCAATTCAAAAAATTGTAAGAGACCTTAAAGATACTCTTCATAATACAATGGCTGAAACAGAAAGCAATATAGAAAAAGATGATTCAGAATTATTAAAATTTTATGCTGAAGCAGCTGCTAAAAGATTATCAATGGTTAAGCAAACAGTTATTAAATTAACTAGAGCAACACAAGATACTAAAAAAGCTGTTAAAAATGCTGAATTAAAAAGTGCTAGAGAGAATAAAGATAAGGATGCAATTAAAGATGCAAGGGCTGCACTTGTAGGACTTAGTCGTGTATCTTCCTTATCTATGAATGCTGTATTTAAAATTGTAGGTATAGATATCAAAGTTCTTAGACATATTACATCAAGTAAGAATAGTGAAAAAAAAAGCTAAATGATAATGATCTTACTTTTAGTAATGGCAAAAAGAAAATAATATTATAAATTAAATTAAAGTATGCAGATTATTCTGCATACTTTAATTTATTTAAAAAGAAAGTGAGTTGTTAATATATGTTTTTAACAGAAAGTTATAATATAAGTTCTAATAAAAATATAGATTCATTTTCACTAATCGAATCAACTATTGAAGCACAAGAAGAATATCAGAGACTTACTGAAACAATGGTAGTTCTTGAACATAAAGCAATTGTTACTGAAAATGCTACACTTCTTAGAGAAGCAGAAGATACATTTTTAGGTAAAATTAAAGAATCTATTAAATTGATGATTCAGAGACTAATTGCCTTTTTTGAAACCTGTAAAACTAAAATAAAAGAAATTGCACTTAGAATTGCTGCTCCTCTTATTAAAAAGTGGGCTTTAAAAAAGAGTGGTAAATTTAAAGATGAATATAGTTTGAAAAAATCCATTGATGTTCCCTCTTGGTATATGACTGATTCTCATATAGACGTATTAGATTATAGTAAACATTTAGAAACATTAGAACAAATTTTTACAGATAAAATAAAAAAAGAAGATTATTCAGATAGTGATAGTATTAAAAAATTTATAAGAAACTATAAAGATGAAGTTTATGATAAATTAAAATCAAATCAAATTATTAAAAAAGATTTTAGTGAACTTAAAAAATATGCAGAAAAAGCAGTAACTAGGTTAACTAATATAAAACAATCATTAAATATACTTGATAAAGTTACTAAAAATATAAGAAAAACTCAAAAAGATGCTTTAAAAGAAGCTAAAAAAGAATCAGACAAAGATGAAGTTAAATCAATTCATAGGTTTATGATTTTATTAAGTAGATATTCTTCTATGGTTATGAATAGTTATTTTAAAGTTGTAGGTGCTGATATTAGACTTATTAAAAATATTACTACTAAAAATATTGAAAATTCTAAAAATAATGATGAAACAAAATTAGATAATGATATAAATAATATTGTCGATAATAATACAGATAATATTTTTAATGATATTACAAATGATACTGATTTTAATGATTCATCTGTATCATTTAATATGAATGATGTATTTTATTCACATTATAATTTAGATACAAATTAAAAAAAAAATGCTTATACCTCATTATGAGGTATAAGCATTTTGTATTTATATTTCGCATAGTGAACTGTTAGTTATTTCAGGTGTTATTTCCATTGCACAATAAAACATTTCTATATTTTTTGGGCCAACTATTAAATTATAGATACTAAGTATTGTTTTTATAAATTGATATTCTAATTTTTCTTCATTATTAGAAATAATAACATGTATTATCCCATCAAGTTCTATGACCTGCCCTGTAATTATTTCGAATAAATTAGAAACAAATGAGTAAATATCAATAAGTGTGCAAGTGTTTGATTCTAAATACTTAAATATAAATGTGTTTAAATTTATTAAATTTAAATCTTTAATAAAATTAAAATCTATAATAATACCAGTTTTACTATTGTTACTATATTTATTTAATAATGAATTTAATTTTTGTTTAATTTCCTTTGGTAACTTATAATTATCTTTTTCTGTAAAATAAGATATAATTTTTTCATAAAATTTTATAAATCTAATCCTCTCTAATAAAGAAATTCTAGAAGATAATTTATGAAAAATTATAAGTT
>Ga0326512_10003218_pt1 | contig 12019 bp, 25 predicted proteins | sample 1_2617_0518_D_FD_203652 | JGI IMG/M metagenome (GOLD analysis project Ga0326512, IMG submission 203652) | Bovine rumen microbial communities from UC Davis, California, United States - 1_2617_0518 | ecosystem: Host-associated > Mammals > Digestive system > Stomach > Rumen | place: USA... | reverse complement strand
GATGCTGAATAAGGGCACATTGCCTTTGAATAGGAGATAAGACGCTTCAATTCTGTTTTTTCATATTCTGTTGTTGAGCCACTTGCTTATTATGAGCAGGTGGCTTTTTCTGTGTTTGGATGTTGAACCACACTGAGTACCATCCTGACGACTTCTGTATCCCCACTGCAAAGGTACAGCTTTCCCACGAGATATGCAAACAATTTGATGGCTTTAACACACGTTCACAAATCATCTGTATCTTTGTAAAAATAGGTTAAACATTAGAAAAGGTTTGCATATATCAAATCTTATATGTACCTTTGCATTGTAATTAAAAAATAATGTAGAATTATGGCAAGGAAATATGATTATTACCAATTAGCAAAAGAGCATGGTGTAGATAACTATGAGCAATATCGTGATGCGTTTGCTGCTTATCAGCGCACAAATGTGAAAGCCACATTATATGGGGTTGATTTTCAAGGCGATTTCACTTGTATTATGGCAAAATAAAGATTATGGTACGTAACGGAAATGAAGAATTAGAAGCAAAGCAGGAAAGATTACTTGCTGAACTTCGCAAAATCGTAGGTAATAAGAAACTGATGTTCTCTGATAGTTACATCAAGGGTCCAAGAGGTAACACCTACCCTACATTGGGGGTTGCAGGCTCTGAAATGAGTTACTATGGTGTATCAAGAAAGTCTGTGTTCTGCCCTTGCAGGGTTCTCTTTGGCGCAAATGAGGGTAATACCGAAATAGGTGCATACGTAAAGAAATATAGTCTTTACAAAAACTATCAAGGACAAGTGGTTAAGAAGATTGACCTTGAAGACCTTTTTGTAAAAGATTTGGAACAAGTGCTTGCTGACATCAAGTTTTTCCTTTGGTGGGAAGCAGAAAACCACTTCCCAAGTGTTGAGGCACTTTATAAGGAAACACTTGCATATAAGGAGAAATACGAAAAATTGATAAAATAACAATAAGATTGCAAGGGTGCGTTGAAATGTGGGGATTGGCATCCGCAGCAAAGAGGAAATAAGGATTGCCTTCTGCAAAGAAAAATCAAACCTTCCATACCCTTGCATTCTTTTTCTAAAAAATAATGTAATATGGCAAAATTCATAATCAGAATAGGTTTGGGTCGTTCAACATCGGGAAAAATCCTTGATAGAAACACCACTTGGCACAATGTCCATGACCATGCGTCTTGGTCAGCTTGCGTGAGCGAATATTGTAATTGCAAGAAACCTTTGTTCATGAAAAGGGGCGACAAGCCTTATGTTGAGATTACCAAAGAGCAGTTGTTAGCGCTCAAAGATATGTTATAGTTTTAAATTACTACTAACCAAAATCCGTATACCCCTAATGGCATCACAGCCGTTAGGGGTTTTTGTGTTAAAGAAATGTTAAAGTGATCCTAACGTTTGGTCACATCGTGGAAATGTATTACCTTTGCAGTGGGGAAGCAGGCTGAGGCGCCTTCAGACAGGATTGTCTGTTCGTCGAGTTTGCCTTATGTTAAAGAAATGTTAAATGTTGGAATATATGCCGTTGTTACAATTATTATCATTACCTTTGCACACGTAAACATTAAACAACTAATAAGGAGATTAAGATTATGGATAAGAAAACAAGAGAAAATGTAATGCTTGCATCACTTGTTGAATATGTGTCTGACAATGTTAAGGCTGTATTGACAAGAGAGCATGATGATTGTCTAAACATTGTTCTTGCTGCTTACAATAGGATGCAGGAAGATGAATTTGACGGCGAAGGCTACATCTTCAACATCAACAAGCATAGCGACTTGAAATTCCTTGTTGACAATGAAATGATTGATGCACGTAGAATTGCTAAGGCTTCCAATGAGATACCACTTGGGCTATTCAAGTTCGAGAATGGGGAGGTAGTTGGTGTTGCGTCAAGCAATAAGGAACTGAAAGAGCGACTGCTGCAAAGTTTGAATTTCATTGTGCCGTATGTGCTTATGTATGTGGCACGATGCAAAGAGTATCAAGACTTCTATGAAGCGTTCTTTACGTACTTTAGTGAGAATAGACTTGACCCAAAGTAATAAACATTAAAAAATTAAATAACATGAGTAAGTTAGAAATAGACCTAATTACCTACAAGGGAAAGAAATATCCCTCGGTAACGATTGATAATGTTCTTGGTGGCAGTGATGAAATGATTACCATTGCATCCTCATCATTAAACGAAGCATTGGTGCCCGATGGCGGAGATTATGCTGATGAAACAGCAAGACATATTGATGAACAAATCTACTCTTTCATTGATGATGAATTTTTCGACTTGTCACGTGAAGAATTTATTGAAAAGGTGAAAGAATACTTGGACTAAGATAGTTAATTTTACTCACATATTTAATGTTTGATGGGGGTACTGCGTTGTGAAACGCGGTGCCTTTTTTTATTATCTTGTTCTAGCAACCATCCCCTGACGACGCCAGGTATCCTCCTGACCCCACTGCAAAGGTACAACTTTTCCACGAGATATGCAAGGACTTCAGTTGCTTTAACACTTCATTAACATTTTCCTTAACGGGAGTTAAATAACTGCAATCCCTTTGTAAATTCAAAGTTATTTCGTACCTTTGCATTAACAATTAAAACAATAAGAGTTATGGTAATAGGAATTTTAAAAGTGGAGAAAACCACAAAGGTAAAAAACAATCAGTTTTACGGAAATTACGAGGTTAAGGACACTTACACTCACAACATTGTGAATGAGAAGTATGTAGGTCTTGTATCACCTGAAAACGGCATACACATTGTTGTGAAGTCGATTGATGAAGACAAACTGAATATAACTATTGGTAAATATGCTTTCAATGGTGAGAGTGAAGAAGACTTTGACGAGGACACAGAGTTTTCCACATCATTTGAGTTCAGTGGTCACGTCTATGAGGTCATAGTAGATACTCGTGGTCAACTTATCTCTTTCGACGAATGGTACAGTTATGGTGATTTTGAGGACGGTAATGAACCTGACAATCACTATAAAAAGAACACTAAAGGCATTAAGTGGGAACTTGTAGATATGTAAAATTAAAAACACTATAGATTATGTTCAAATTAAACAATTCAGACGAGTATGAGCACCTTTGCAATGTTAAGTTGACAAAGGAGAAGTTTCCAAAAGCCTTTAACGCAAAGGTAGAGGAATTGCTTGAAGAAAAAGTGTGTGCAACAAGGGAAGAGGCTGAGAATGTAGTTTCCGATATGGAGTTCGAACTTGAAATCTATTACGAAAAGGGAACTGGATTATTCGCAGTTGAATCAAATGCCGTAGAGAGTGGTACAATATATTCACCTTACACGGCAGAGTTGGGCAAGGACGCAGATGATTAATAAAATTTAACGTGAAATTTTTGGCGGTTTCACGTTTTTTTCGTACCTTTGCATCACAATAAAACAAAAGGAGATAAAGATTATGGACAAAAAGGTTTTCTTGCTCGACAAAGAGCAGTACAACAAAGAACAAGTAGATGGTCTCACTGAAAAGGACTTAGAGGAATGGGTTGCCGAAGAGGATTATGATGACAATTACTCAGTTATCAAGATTGATGCAAACGGATATACAAGCGTTGATGAAGCCATTGATGAAGAAATGTCAATGCTAAACAAAGAGGACTACTACGTGCGCTCATTCGGTTTTTGAGAAACAATTAACCAAAAAGAAAAATAATTATGGCTAACGTTGAAGAAATAACCGTTGAAGAACTTGCTAAGGCTTGCAGTAAGGAAATTAAAGCAGGTAATGGTAAGAAGAAAATCTTAATTTCCTCCGATGACGAGGGTAATGAGTTTCATCCTCTATATTACCTCTTCACGCAAACTAAAGAAGAGGAAAATCCACAAGATTTTTTTGATACTGCGTGTGTCAATAAACCATCGGGCGTTACTGACGAAAACGTTAAAGATTACATCATTTTAGGTTAATTCTTTGTAGTTTCCTAAACATACGGTCGAGGGTTGGAACCCCATCTCAGCCACTTGTGCATAATAGCATGAGTGGCTTTTCTTTGTGTTAAAGAAATGTTAAAGTGATCCGGATGTTTGGTCACATTGCAAAAATGTGTTACCTTTGCAGTGGGGAAGCTGGAGGATGAGCCTTCAGACAGGATTGTCTGTTCGTCGAATTCGCTTATGTTAATGAAATGTTAAAAATTTAAATACATACCGTTATTACAATTATTATCATTACCTTTGCAATAGAATAAATAATAGGAGATTAGAATTATGGCAGATGTTAAAGCATTTATCAGAAAGTGGAATGGTCGTACCTTAGAGGACGATGGTTGTTACGTATCAAAGGAGTTTCATTCATTTCAAGTGGCTTTCTTCAATGCAATGAGGAAGATTGCGAACTCGCTTGATGGTGAGGTTGTTAATCCCTCGTATGGTCACTATGACATGAGTGGGTTTATCAAGCGTGGTGACAAGTATGTGTATTTCAGTTATAGCAATGAATGCGGACGTGGTGGAAGAACCCATGTTGTCCTAAAGGATAATGGCAATTGGTTGCAGCCAATGTTTTGCAGAACTGCAAAGAATGAAACAGATTATCGTGGAGGTTACAATAACAATTGCTACTTTGATGAATGTGAAGAAGTAATCGAAAGATTGTTGAAGTAATTCAGTAAGATTATGAGGGCATATCAAGTTTCAATTCAGCAAGCGATAATCAAGAAAACGAATTTTTGTGGTTCTAACGTTGTAATCAGAACTTACAATAGCGTCACAAAGGTTTGGTTTTACAACAACCTTATAGGTGAGGTAAGCCATAAAAACAAGACTTTCAAGTGTGATAACTGCGGTTTTAATAATGCATGCACCACAGCACGCATCAACGCTATCAAGGATGCTTGCTATTCATTGGGTTACAAAATGATTTAGAAATAACACATTTACTCACAGCAAACGTTTAATTCGCTGAAAAATGGGTGGGTTGTTCTTTGAGGGCAATCCACCCAATTCGAACTAAACGATAGGCTAAAAGCCAACGTCCTTATTTCTTTTTTCTTTTATATATTTTCTTTTTTCTTTAAATTATTATTATATTATTATAAAAAAAAGAAAAATAATAATATCCGGGATCCCGGTATAATACTAGTATATATTATAATATATTATATATAATATTACGCGCACGCGCGAGGAACGCACCACTAACTCCAACCTGCTGAACAACGTTCTAAAAAGCAAATTCATTTTAAGCCCCTCTGAGACGTTTTAGTCCTTTCACCTTATAACTTATCCACCAATGGGGTGAAATGGCTCCTATGGGCTTTAAAATACCCTTTATGGCTCTTTTAACACTTGTTAACACCAATTGGTGTGTTCAATGTTCGTCGTCCTGACATCTGACGCCTCATCCTGAACTCTGTATCCCCACTGCAAAGGTACAGCTTTTCCACGAGATACGCAAGGTTTTGTTTGTGTTTAACAGAAATTTACAATTAAGCCCCAATTGGTTAATTACATGTTAAAAAGGTGATAATGGTTTTTCAATTGAAAAGTTATTTGTACCTTTGTGCCTGTTAAACAAAAAGATTAATAGGTTATGGACAGACTTGAAGAAATTGTAAACAGACTTGTTGAGCAGAACATCGTTGAGTGCTACCTGCGCAGACATAAGAAGGCTTGGGATACTCAAACGGTGTATGGTGACCTGAGTGATTACATACGTGATTGCTACAGCGACTTATCACTACATGATAGGGAAGTTGTAATCGAGCGTTTGCTTGGTAAGTACGTTATTAAGAACATCTATAAAGTAAAGCTGTATTAATATGAGAAGAATAGCGATTATCGACCACAATGAGCATGAGTTGCTTATTGAGGACATCAATGAGCAGGAACTGGAAGAAAAGTATGGTGGTGACGAGCAGAAGTATATCGATGATAACTACGACCTCGAAAACTACTCGTGGGATTGGATTACTGATACCCAATATTTCCCTGAGGGTGAAACTGACCCAATCGAAGTGGATGTCAAGGACTTGTTATGAGAACGATTAAGAAGAAAACTAAGATATATTCAGTTGATTGGTATCATGGAGCCCATTGTTATCGTACAACAATGGGCTGCACATGGGAGGACGTAAAGGACTGCAAACGTCAAGCAAAACTCATGGGAGAAACCATCAAGTATGAACATTATGACACAAAGATAGATGAATATAGGTTATATTAACTAATTTTAACAGAGATGTTAAACCGGTGTTAAATGTTCGGAAATAGGTACTTAATTCAGTACTTTTATATATCTTTGCAACGAATTTCAAAAACACTAAGTAAAAATAAGAATAAAATAATAAGTAAAATGGGAAAAATCATTTCTTCGTATGAGTGTGAACTCATCAACAACAAGGTAATGAAGGATACAATTGTTCTTCACAACAAGAAAAGCGGTAAGTTGACTTTCTTTGATGTTCTATTGGGTGAGGCTAAGCAACGTCAGATTGCAGGTCTTCAGGTGGTGTTGGAAACAGAAAAGCGTCCTGTTTACAGCGAACGTGAGCTTCGCACGGTGATGAAGTTGGTCAAGACTGACAAGTGCACTGTAAATATGGTTCCAATGGAGGACTTGTTGAAATAACCCTAATAGGTACTTAATTCAGTACATTTACAGATTATGGTAATAGCATTTAGAAAGGACAAGTTCACCCATCAGTCAGTAGTTAATAAGGCTTGGATGCTTAAGCAGACACTGAAATGTGCTGAGACTGATGAAGCCATCAAGGTATATCGTGATATTGATTCTTATTGCGCGGACGACCCCACTCAAATAGAAAAGGACTATTGGGTGGCTGAGGTTGCTAACAAAGGTGTTTCATTCATTAATTAGGTTTAGTGTTATGATTAGCAGATTACATGAATTCTTGATTCGTAATTTCCGCGGTTGTTCGGTTATTAATCGAAAGTCTTGCTATGAGAAGATCGCAGAGGTAACCCCATTTTCAACCATTAACCATAAGGAAGTTGATGCAAATACAGACATCATCAACATAACTATTGGTAATGCCTCTTACATTTTCAAGTTTGTTTGGGGGCGGTCATCCAACGGTGACAGACAGCGCATTGATAAGATTGAACCCGTTGAGGACAGATATGACCTTACCAAGCAATTCCAAAAGGAACAACCTGATTGCATTGACAAGCCTTGCATTGTTAAGCACCCTGATGGTGTAATCATCATTTGCCTTTATGATGGTAATGGCAGTTGGATAGAGACAAACACAGGTCAGACAAGACATTGTGATGCGCTTGATGAATGGGTGTATGCCGAAGATATCGGTTTCAGACCAAAGTGTTAAAATAATGTTAAAAAGGTGATAAATGTTGGATATTACAAAATAAACCGTTACCTTTGCACTCGAAATCATTAATAAAACAAATAATAGTATTAACAATTTAAAGTAAAAGGAGATTTAATTATGGCAAAAGCAAAAGAAACCAAAAAGGTTAAGGTAGTTAAGGCTGAGGCAAAGTCTGAGAAAAAGGTCGCCCTCTATGATGAGGAAATCCGCTACATCATTTCCAAGATTAAGCGTTCGAAAAGCACTGCCGTGGGTCACTACAGCTATCTGCTCAAATCAACGCTCGACACACTCGCCGCTATGGGTATCGAAATGAAGCCCGTTGGTAAGCACGGCTATCTGTTCACCGTGCCCGATAAGAAGAGCGGCACATGGCGAAAGATGTTAGCCTATGGTAAGGTTCGTGACGAAAAGGGTCATTTCGTTAAGGCTTGACCCAACAGCACAACGTTAGGCTTTAGGAATTACTAACGTTGTTTGTCTGTGGAACGACAACCACTTTAAACGAAGCTTCTACAACAGCACATTGTTGTGGAAGCTTTTTTGTTTGTGTTAAAGAAATGTTAAAATGATCAATATGCTTGGTCATCTTAATTTTTATCATTACCTTTGCAGCGGGGATGTTCTGAAGGCGTGCTCCTCAGGAACCAATCTGTTGCAATTGACAAAGTGTTAAAGAAATGTTAAAGATGTAATATTATACGGTTATTTCAAATATTATACTTACCTTTGCAATGTGATAGGAAAAAAGCATATAAGCAGCCGACTCACCCCCACTGAGATATTCTTGGTGGGGAACGATTAAAAAGTAGATTTGATTATGAGCGTAAAAAGTGGAAAAACAACACAAAGGAGAATTGTTAAAACCCACAAAGGTTTTTCAATCATTAAGGTTAAGGTAATAGAATGGTGGAAGTCCCAATTTAGCAGCGGATATAGTAATATACCTAATAAAGTGGTGGTTTATTACGATTTCTGCAAAGAGGGTGACGAAACAAAACCATCACAAGCCTATGAGTGTAATGCAAAAGACATTACAGAGTGTGCACTATGTATTGACAATTTCATCAAGGATAATTGTCTGTATTATACTGCGGCTGAGCGCAACAAATACATCTATAACCCCAATAGTAAGCATGGGTGGGGATTTTCCTATGATGACCTCATTACTCTAATGAAAGCCCATAAAAAAGCCAATAAGCGCATAAAACAATTATATGAGGACAGACTTGAAGATGCGAACTTTCACTCATATTGTGGGTATCTTGCCGAGGAAAGATATGATGATTACATTGCGCTTGCAAGAAAAGAGTATCAGACAGAATTCAAGGTTTCGCTCGACCGCCTAACAGACAAGGAAATTAAACTTGTTAACAATGGCATTGCAGATGCAATAACCGCCTATCTTAAAAGTGTGGGTATCAAAAATGCAGGTGTTGAAGTTAATTTGTTAAAATAGTGTTAAAAGGAGAAAAATGGTTGTATTGGTAAGAATAAATGCTTACCTTTGCAATCGTAAAAGTTAAACAAAATAATAAGGAGATTTGATTATGGGAATGAAAGTTCATGTTTGCACAAAGCACATTGTTGAATACGGTAAAACCGAGGGTTTCAATTACACCCACATAGATTTCAAGTATATGTTGGAGATGTTAGGGTGTGATTATACAGGCGACATTGCTGAAACTGATTGGGAAGTTGAACGTGATAAGTTCAATGATGCGCTTGCTAAAATTAAGAAATATAAGGCTGAAATTGTCAAAGCGGCAAAAGGCGAAGATGTTGGCGTCATTGATGAAATTGACTTTGAGGATGTTGCCACGTACATGAGACTTGCTTGCAATAAAAACGCTGATACATTTTCTGAAAGTGATGTTGATGAAGTTATCAACCTTATGGAACGCTATGAGGCTGAGGGGGAACCCGGTTCTTCTTATTTGAATTTCAGTGCATTCTAAACATTACAACGATGGAAAGAATTATAATAATAGACCACAACGAGCACAGATTTTATATTGAGGATGTGTCTGATGAGGTGTTGGCTAAATATAATGGCGAAGAAGAAGAATTCATCAAGAACAACTATGATTTTGAGAACTATTCTTGGGATTATGTTACAGGCGGTGCTTATATGAGAGAGAATGACGAAGAATTTAACGAAATAAACTTTGAACGGATATGAGTAAGAAATATAAGATAAACAAAATGCGCCGCATCATTTGCTCCACTTTTCAACCTTATGATGAATGGAGGGAAATGATGGAGAAGGATGGCTATGGTAATGACATGGCTGAAATGAATGGTGGTAGCCCCGAAGATTACCTTAGTTATGAGGCATACCAAGACAGCATTAGCAATTGGTTTGCTGACGAACGTGCTAACCTAAGTTCAGCCAAGTGTGACGGCATTATAATAGCATTTGCTGACTTGGGTTTGTGGGATGGCAGACACGTTGGTGTCAGCAAAAGAACTTATAATAACATTAAGGACATCTTATACAGCAAGGCTGATGATGTTGAATTCTATTGTGACCCTTGGAATGTGAAATGCGAGGAACGTCACCATGACGGAAGAAATTACCTCACTTTCAGAATGGTAAAAAGCCATGCAGCGCATGAGAGATTGCTCCGTGCAGCAGAAGATGGCACGCTGACATATGAAGCCTTCCTGAGGGCAACAAAGAGTATTAGAAAGCCAATTGCTAACGTATATGGGTGGTAAACACACCTCACAAAAAAATAAAAGGGAATACCTAACAAGGGTGTTCCCTTTTTTGTTACCCTATCGACGAACCACCTGTAGTCTTCCTGAGTTCTGTATCCCCACTGCAAAGGTACATCTTTCTCACGAGATATGCAAGGGATTCGGTCGCTTTAACACTTCGTTAACACTTTTCTTAACGGGAGTTAAATAATCGTTATTCCTTTGTCAATTCAAAGTTATTTCGTACCTTTGCATCGTTAAACATAAAACAAATAGAATTATGACAAAAGAAGAATTATTCGCTATGCGTGAGAGAATCGAACTGATTGACACCACCGAAAATCGCAAGATGATTGCTGAGAAAATCGCATCTGACATTTTCAGTTCATGTGGTATTGGAACTGATGAACCAAAGGACACAGAGGTGCTGCGTAATTGGTTAATCAAGAACATCATGGCTTACCCACTTTCTGATGCAATCCTTACTAACTTCAAGGTTTACATCATCCGCCTTGTTAAAAAGGTGTGCTCTGACATCTGCTACATCAGCAAGCCAAGCAACGTTGATGATTTCCTTGATGCAGTCAAGAACTATGGCAAACTCAGTAACTTCATCGACCGCATCTTCTACCACACAGATTTTGTTGAGGACATTGATGACTTCTATGCTGAGGTTCAGCACAACTCTGAGAACTTCGATTATGAGGACACACTCATTCTCGACCAAACCACCTATGTGCTCGACAACACGGGTCGCCCCTGCTACCTTGTTCAATTGCACATTGGCTATCATCGCAACTACACCATTGATAACCTGAGTGAGCGCATTAATGGTCGTTTGCACTATCAATGGAGATTGGTGGGTGTAAAGAGCATCTACGTGGAGAAACTTTGTGATGGCTCATACTATGCCCAAATCGTCTTGTTCAGTGACAATGACTTGGACACCATCAAGGAAATGATTGCACATCGCTTTGGTAGAACAAGTGGAAAGCCTTGGTATCGCTGCGTTGTGGCTGATGTAACAGAACAAACCCCTGCCAATGGTTAATGGCAGGGGAAACCCCAAAAATGAGAATATAGGTACTTAATTCAGTACATATTATGGCAAAAAAGATGTATTACATGGTGCATGAGCGTGAAATACGCAATTATGAGGAACGTCATGATTATATCCTCTACAAGTATGAGGCAAATGCTATGAAGAAGTTGAAGGACTTGAAGGAGCAAGATCATATGCCTGTGGTTGATGAGGAAAACTATGAGATACGTCATGATACACCAACTCACTTTGAGGCAGGATTCAAGGGCAATTATGATCGTGGAAGTGTGTGCATTAAGGTGGTTCCTATGCCTGTCATGGATGAACCTTTATAAATGTACGCACGCACGTATAAAGAAAGGTAATAACATAGAAGTTGACCCAACTTTTGGCACACAAAAAAAAATGAGCGAATCAGAGAGATTCGCCCATATGTTCGACAAGTCAATTGGACTTGTTAGAAAGTGGTCTGAAATCAGAGTTGGGTTAATGGTTGCTGCATAGAGTTACCACCTCTGAACATATCATAATGGAACATATTTCCTAATGCTTTGTTCAATTGATTAGCAACTTGCTGTGCATCATAATCAGTTAAACAAGCAACGTTTTTTGTTGGTTGCATATTTCCATCATAAAATCTACCATTTCTATCAACATAGAATTTCACGCCACTATTATTTCCTACAGCAAAAACATTCTCAGTATATGGTCTTACTTGAACACCTTCTGATTGGGCTTCCATCAGAATTTTATTCACTGACTCTTTCACAATTCTATGAAGGTCACTCTCTGTTAATCTAATTAATTTCTTATTCATATTATAATACGTATCTAATTCGTTATTTTAATAATAAATATCACGATGATTTTGTTTTATTCGATATTTGGGTCAACTTCTATGTTATTGCCTAAAGAAAAATGTTAATGGGTGTTAAAAAATGGGC
>Ga0326512_10003217_pt1 | contig 12022 bp, 8 predicted proteins | sample 1_2617_0518_D_FD_203652 | JGI IMG/M metagenome (GOLD analysis project Ga0326512, IMG submission 203652) | Bovine rumen microbial communities from UC Davis, California, United States - 1_2617_0518 | ecosystem: Host-associated > Mammals > Digestive system > Stomach > Rumen | place: USA: California... | reverse complement strand
AAGTCTTGCTGTTCCTTCCCATCCGAGGATGGAAGAGTTGATGCAGATGTCATAGCTCTGGGCGGCTCCCCAGGTCTTTGACGTAAAGTAGTTATAGTAGCGGGCACGCTCTGCCTCATGCTTTGTGATGAAACGTCGTGCTGTCTCGATATCGCTGTTAAGGCGTTTTGCCACCTCCTTGCAACGGTCTTCCTCGTTGGCGGTAATGAAGATAGAGAAGAGCTGCGGATTGTTGCGCAGGATGTAGTCAGCACAACGTCCCATGATGACGCAGTTCTCGGTCTTGCCGATTTTGAAGATTACCTCACTCTGTATTTGGAAGAGATTCTCGGAGGAGATGCTGTTAGAGTAGGGGTTGAACAGTTTTTCGACGAAAGCCCCGACGGACTGTATGATGCCGTGGTTCTCGTCATTGCGCTCGAAAATCTTTGGGTTGAAACCACTCTTCTCGGCAGCGAGATTGATTATTTCCTTATCGTAGAACTTGCAGCTGAACTCGCGTGCAAGCATCTGTGCTATTTCGTTTCCGCCACTTCCAATCTGGCGACCAACACTTATAATCAGATTATCCATGGTGATTTAGAATGGTTTTTCTTTTTTTACTTTACGAATATAAACAGCTATCATAGCATATGCCATTATGGCTGCTATGCCATCAGAGAGAGGCATCGCGAGCCATACGCCTTTGAGGCCCATAAATTGTGGCAGAATGATAATCATCGGTACCAGGAATATGAGCTGTCGTGAGAGGCTAAGGAAGATAGATACCTTTGCGCTTCCGATACTCTGGAAGAAGTTTGTGATAACCATCTGCGCTCCTATTATAATAAATAGGGCCATGATATATTGCATCGCCACAACGGAATGCTCTATGAGAGACGGGTCAGAAGTAAACATGCTTGCTATGAATCTTGGGCACAGCATAGCGAGGAAGAAACCGACAGCACATACTATAGTTCCAGCAATGGTAGCCAGTTTTAACGCCTCCAGCATGCGGTTATAGTTCTGGGCTCCGTAGTTATAACCCGTAATAGGCTGCATGCCCTGACAAACGCCCAGTGTTATCATAACGAAGATGAATACTATACGATTGGCTATGCCGTAGCCACCAACCGCCATATCGCCACCATAGTGCATAAGGCTGTTGTTGATGAATATGACTACCAGGCAAGCGCAGGCATTCATGGAGAATGGCGATATGCCGATGCTGATGATTCCCTTTACTATCGAAGACTCAAGATGAAACTTGGACCTTTCGAAGTGTACCAGTTCTGTCTTCCGGCTGAATAGCCACCCTTGACATATCAATGCCAATACCTGAGAGAGAATGGTAGCAACAGCAGCACCTCGTATGCCCATCTCGAGGGTATAGATAAACAGAGGGTCGAGGATGGCATTGATGATTACCGTTGCTATTGTAAGATACATAGCTTGCCGAGGTTTTCCTGCAGCTCGCAGCATAGCATTCAGTCCCAGGTGCAGATGTGTTACGGCATTTCCCAGAAGGATGATTACCATGTAGTCGTGAGCATAAGGCAGGGTGGCATCACTCGCTCCGAAGAAACGCAGTATGCCATCGAGCCAGAAGAGACTCACGGCAGCAAAGAGAACGCCCACAATGATGTTGAGCAAAACATTGTTACCCAGAATGCGGTTGGCTATGTCGTAATCGCGTTGTCCCAGCTTTACGCTAAGCAGTGTGGATGCTCCGACACCTATTGCTGCACCAAAGGCAGCACTGAGATTCATAAAGGGAAACGTAATAGCCAAACCCGCTATGGCAAGAGCTCCGACGCCCTGCCCGATAAAGATGCTGTCCACCACGTTGTACAATGATGTTGCCACCATAGCAACAATGGCAGGCAATGCATATTGTACCAATAGCTGACTAACAGGTCTGGTACCTAATTCTAAAGCGGCTTTTTTATTTGACATTATAGTGTGTTTATGCAATGCGGATGCAAAGGTATGAAAAATATGTGAGAAAACAAAATTTACTTGTCAAAAAAGTAACCCTTTTTTAAAAATAACTTAACGCATGCGTGTGAAGGCAAAAAAATGAGTACCTTCGCGGCTGTGCTTATCTTTGATGATGATAATAAACAGTTAAGTCTTTCGGAAGCCAACAGTATGGTTCGGGCTGCCGTAGAATCAGTATTGCCAGATGCTATGTGGGTTCAGGCGGAACTGATGGATATTCGCGAAAAGGGCCATTGCTACATGGAACTGGTGGAGAAGGACGATAGCGGAAATACCCCGATAGCACAGGCGAGGGCCTGCTGTTGGAACAATACCTGGCGTGAGGTAAAGGGGAAATGGGAGCAGATGATGGGAGAAACCCTCATGGAACGCGGCATGAAGATGCTGTTCCTGCTAAAAGCCAATTTCCACGAGGCCTATGGCTTTTCGTGGACAGTATTGGATATCGACCCCACCTATACCATTGGCGAGATGGCTAAAAATAGGAAGGAGATTATTAAGAAGCTGAAGGAAGCAGGCATATATGACATGCAGAGAGAACTCCCCGTTTCGCCATTTGCAAAGAGAATAGCTATTGTCAGCAGTCCCTCGGCAGCTGGTTATGAAGACTTCTGCAGGCAACTGGAAGATAACGATTACGGCTTTGCCTTTGAAACAACCCTCTTCCCTGCCACTATGCAAGGTGAGAATATAGAAGGTAGTATTATTGCCGCCCTGAATGCCATCAATGAGGAATTGGAGAAATATGATGTGGTGGTGATAATCAGAGGAGGAGGCAGTGGTGCCGACCTGTCAGGTTTCGATACATTGGCATTAGCAGAAAATGTTGCCAATTTCCCGCTTCCCATCATAACAGGCATAGGACACGACAGAGACGAGACTGTAATAGATGCCATAGCATGCGTTAGTCTGAAGACTCCGACAGCCGTTGCAGCGTTTCTCATAGATAATCTTGCAGCAACATTGGAGAAACTCGCCAATAGTGCTGTCCGCATAACACGAGCTGTAGAAAGACGGTTGGAGACAGAGAAGATAAAGATAGAGGGACTGGGGAAACAGCTGACAAGTAGTGTCGCTATGTATTTCCTGAAGCAAAAGCATACCCTGCAGATGATGGAGCAGAGAGTAGGGGCAGCAGATCCGATAAATATCCTCAGAAGGGGATATACGATGGCGATACATAATGGAAAAGCCGTGAAGGATGCTACCCTGCTACAAAAAGGCGACAGGCTCACCCTTATTGCTGCGAAAGGAGAGAGAGAGGTGACAGTTGAAAGGTGAAAGTTGAAAGGTGACAGTTGAAAATTATGAATGAAATAAAATACGAGGCTGCTTTGAAGCAGTTGCAGGAGATAGTAGAGAGATTGGAGAGTGGGCAGATGGATATTGATGCCCTTGGGAAGGAGATAAAGAATGCTCAGGCCCTCATAAAGATGTGTAAAGAAAAACTAACAAAAACTGAGGAGGAAATAAATGCAATTATATCCTAAACTTATAACGGATGCGCTGGCTACTGTGATGTATGCCGGCACGAAGAAGAATCTGATAGAGAGCGAGATGCTTGCCGACCAGCCCAAGATTGACGGCATGAAGGTAGAGGTGATACTTGTCTTTCCAAAGGAGACAGACCCTTTCATGGCATCAACCATAAAGGCAGCTGAAGCAGCTATCCACTATCATGTGTCGAAAGACGTTGAGGTGACTATAAAGACTGAATACAAACAAGCCGCCCGTCCTGATGACGACCACCTGTTGCCAGAAGTGAAGAATATCATTGCTGTCAGCAGTGGCAAGGGTGGAGTAGGAAAAAGTACTGTTTCTGCAAACCTCGCCATCTCATTAGCACGATTAGGATATAGTGTGGGACTCCTAGATACAGATATCTTCGGTCCTTCGATGCCAAAGATGTTTAATGTGGAAGACCAACGCCCTTATGCTATAGAGAAAGACGGCAGACAACTCATAGTGCCAGTAGAACAGTATGGAGTAAAGCTGCTGAGCATAGGTTTCTTCGTAAATCCAAATACTGCGACATTATGGCGTGGCGGAATGGCTTGTAGCGCCTTGAAACAACTTATTGCCGATGCTGATTGGGGAGAACTCGACTACCTGATACTTGACACTCCTCCAGGCACCAGCGACATACATCTGTCATTGCTGCAAACCCTCGCTATTACAGGGGCCGTTATAGTCAGCACACCACAACAGGTGGCCCTCGCTGATGCAAGAAAAGGAATAGATATGTACACCAACGATAAGGTGAATGTGCCAATCTTGGGTTTGGTGGAGAATATGGCATATTTCACACCAGCAGAACTTCCTGAGAACAAATACTACATCTTTGGAAAGGAAGGATGTAAGAATCTGGCAAAGGAAATGAATGTGCCCCTCTTGGCACAGATACCAATAGTACAGAGCATCTGCGAGAATGGAGACAATGGTACTCCTGCTGCCCTCGATGTGGCATCACCAACAGGACAAGCCTTCATCGCTTTGGCACAATCCGTTGTGACAGTAACAAACAGGCGTAATGCCGAACAGAAAAAAACAGAAAGAGTTCATACAAATTGAAAAAGTTATTTACGATAGCCATCATGACAATGGGTGTGAGCATGTACATGCTTGCGCAAAGTTATGATGCCCTATGGAAGCAGTATAGAGGTTTCGCTGATAAAGACCAGCCGAAATCAGCCCTTGTCATTCTGGAAAAGATAAAGACGAAGGCAGAGAAAGAAAAGAGTTATGGAAACCTGCTGGCAGCATTGACGCGAGAAGTGAGGCATCAAGAGGAGATAAGCAACGACTCTGGAAAGGTGTTCAGAAAGCGCCTCGAGGAACGCATGAAGAATACTAATGACGGAGTAATGAAGACCCTCTATCGAATGGCAAAGGGAGACAGGATAAATGCCGATTCGCTATTGGCATCACCAGATTCTATGCTGTATAAGCGGGCGAATGGCACAGGTCCGTGGGTACCTTTCCTCACTACGGGGAAAGATAGTAAGATTTTCCATAATGACCTGCTTCATGTGATATTGTATGAAAAAAGAAATCTTGCTTTTTTAGATAGTATTTACGGCAAAGGTAATGAATATGTCAGCTATCGTCAAACCAATGAAAAACAGGTGAAGACGGAACCTATGCTTCATGCAAATGTAGAAAAGAAGGTTTCGAGTGCAAAAGATATAAAGATATACTTTGATAGGGTTAGGAATCTGAAAGGCATAGAATGTACCATACATCGTGTAGATACAAAGGAAAAACGTCAGATAACAAAAGCTTTTCCGCAACATTCGGAGGAAGATTACTTTAATGATACTTTGGATATAGGGCCCTTACAGGAAGGCAGATGGGTAGTAACCCTAAAGGATTTTGAAAAGAAAGTAGAATCTGTTTCGGATACCATTATTGTATCAGATACAAGATTGATACAACTCTCGTTGCCCAATAAGCAGAAAAGATATGTTTTTGTTAATGCTATAACAGGAGAAGAGACTACCCCAGACAGTTCGCTGATAGACAGACGTCGTTGGAATGATTATACATATAATAGCAACAAAGGTTATAAAAAATATACTGATATCTATACCGACCGCGCTATATATCGCCCAGGGCAGAAGATTGAGGCTGCCATAATAAGAAGTTCTGTTACGAATGGCATCGAGACAAGTGTTGTTGCAGGAGAAAAGATGCACATACGATTGCTCGACAGTAAGGGCGAGAAGAAGGCAGAGAAATATGCCGTTACAGATGCTTACGGAACAGCGGCAGTTGATTTCACCCTTCCGGAAGGCGACATCAGAAGCGGATACTGGCAGCTTCTTACAGAGGGAGCAAGTGCGTCGTTTAGGGTAGAGGAATATAAGCGTCCTACCTTTGAGGTAAAACTGAAAAAGAATAAGGATGAATATGTAGTTGGAGATACTGCTATTGTCAGTGGTATCGCAAAAACATACAACGGCGTACCTCAACAAAATAGCAAGGTTGTTGTAAGCTATTACGACAAGAAAGATACCTTATTCACAGACAATGACGGCATGTTTGATGTAAAGGTGGTTATAAAAGACCCATTTGCACAATCGAATGGCAGAAAAATATACTACCCTTGGTGGCGTTATGTAAGAGTAGCGGCTGATGTAACAGATGGAAAAGGAGAAACCCAAAGTGCAGAATGCCATCTGTATGTAAAGCATATAAACCAGCCTGAAACACCAGAAGAACCAAAAGCAGAAGTTAAGAAAGATACTACGAAATATCACATCTATTATACTGTCTTTGCTGGCAATAAGGTGTTGGAAAGCAGTAAGATATATACCGATACTGCTACGTTCGCAAATGCCTATACCTATAAAGCAGAATATGGAGATGGTGCAATGATTTGCTATGCATGGTGTAAGGATGATGTGATACAATCTGCAGAAAAGGTTATCAGACGCCCGTTACCATCAAACAAGTTGAAAGTAGAGTGGGGAACCTTTAGAGACAAAGTAGCACCAGGCAGCAAGGAAACATGGATATTGAAAGTGCGTCCGGCAGAGAATAATTCTCACCTGTCACCTGTCACCTGTCAACTGACTACAGTACTGTATGATGCTTCATTGGATGGCATCAGAAAACATTCGTGGAACACTCATGACAGAAGGCGTCTTGCTATTCCGACATCATCGTGGTACACACCATATACCGGCCATATCTTCATGTCAGGAAGGGCAAAAGATTGGGTGAAGTGGCGTAACTTCGATTTCACACATATCAATGAAGAATGTATAATAGATCCTTACTATGGAGTATTTGATTGCGTTGAAGTAGCTGCCCCAAGACTCATGATGGCGAAGGGTGTGTCAAATAGCAAGGCTATGCGACTTGGTTCGTTGTCAGTAACTGGTGCTACAGCAGATGGTGTAGTGATGAAAGCAAATGAGGTGGCAGAGATGACAGAAGAGGTGATACCTATGCGAACCAATTTCGGAGAGACAGCATTCTTTTATCCAAAGGTGGAGACAGACGACAAGGGAGAAGCAAAGTTGGAGTTCACCCTTCCGGAAAGTCTGACATCATGGCGCTTTATGGGATTGGCTCACGATAAGGAAATGCGTGTTGGTACTATTGATACCATAGTAATAGCCCAGAAGCAGTTGATGGTACAACCTAATATGCCACGATTCTTGAGAATAGGAGACAAAGCAACGATAACGACAAATGTTACAAATAACTCTGTTGAGGAGTCACATATTACTGTGAAGTGTTATGTGGGAAGGAAGAATCCTTCAAAGAAAGAAATGGTAACGACCCAACGCATAAAACTGAAAGCAGGAGAAACAGCCCCTGTGACATTCCCTATAGAGGCAGGAACAGATACAACCACTCTGACATGCAAGATTGTTGCATCGAATGGAAAATATAATGATGGCGAACAGCACGAGATTCCTGTGTTGGGAATAAAGCAAACTCTTGAGCCAGCCATTACTATATACAAATCGCCGGATGACATTATGATGGCGGCTCTGCCAGACCTTTGTGTTCCTAAGAGCAGATGTGCTATCTGTCTGTCAAATGCTTTGTATGCCAATGTGTTGACAGCACATCTTCGTGATACCTTGGTATCGCCGGCAAATGATAATGTCATGATGCAACTCCTCAATCTACAACGCAGCGACGGTTCGTTTGCGTGGTATCCAGGTATGGAAGGAAACAAATATATGACGATGGCAGTATTGAAGACCCTTGCCCGCATGCAGAAGATGACAGGCGGAAAAGGAATACATACAGCATTAGCGTCAGCAGTAGATAAGGCCTATGAATACATGCAGAAAGCGATGGATAAAGAGGTTGCAGAGATGAAGAAATATAAGACTACTTTCCTCAGTAATACCGCCCTCGACTGGATGTATTCGCTTGCTATAGATAAAGAAAGAAAAAGCCACAAATCTGCTACATATAAATACTTATTGCGTCTGTTGGAGGATGCTACCAATAAAGCTGATATGGCGACAAAGGCTGTTGCTGCTATAGTAATGGATAATTCCCGTAAGAGTGATGAGGCTAAAACGTATGCAGAGTCGATAAAGCAACATACTGTTTATCGTGAGGATATGGGAAGATATTTTGATTCCTACAGAACCCATTATTCATGGTGTGACTATCGCATTCCTTCACAAGTGATGGCAATAGAAGCACTATATGCTATTACCCCAGAAGACAACTGCACTATTACCCAGATGCAAAGATGGCTGGTATCATCAAAGCGTACGCAAAGTTGGGATAATCCTGTGAATACCGTTAATGCTGTCAGCGCCTTCTATCTGAAGACAAAACCATGTGAGGAGGAGATAGCGAAGATGTACAGACAACCCAGCGCAGAAGAACTGGAAGACATTATAAAGGTAAAACGTGAGGTGATATCTGGAAAGTCGAACCTCTCCGTAGGAGATAAAATAAAGGTTCGCATAACGATAGAAGCAGACAGAGATTATGACTTCGTTTCTGTTATAGACAACAGAGCAGCTTGCCTGGAACCAGTTCATCAGTTGTCTGGATACAGGTATGGTTGCTATCAGCAGATGAAGGATAATAAGTCAGAATTCTTCTTCAACCAGCTATCGAAAGGAACACATGTTATAGAAACAGAATATTATGTTACAAGGACTGGAGAATATACCTCTGGTTCCGCTATTGCTGTCTGCACCTATGCTCCTGAATATAGAGGCACAAGTGAAGGAAGTAAGATGACAATAAGCAAATAATTTAAAATAGAATAGACGAAAAATGATTCATCCAGAAAATAGTGAAGAATACAAAGGTTTGGTAGTCAATGATGGTGTTGCACAACCTGCCAGCGTAAATCCTTATCTTAATCGTAAGCGTTTCGTCAGGAAGGTTTATACTGTTGATGAAATAGTTGATGGCATTTTGTCTGGCAATGTTACTATGCTGTCGCAAGCCGTGACATTGATAGAGAGTGTCATCCCTGAGCATCAGGAGAAGGCCCAGCAGGTTATAGAGCGTTGTCTGCCTTATGCTGGCAAATCTGTCAGGATAGGCATAAGTGGTGTTCCGGGAGCAGGAAAATCGACCTCAATAGATGAGTTTGGCATTCATGTGTTGGACAGGTTTGGAGGAAAACTTGCAGTCCTTGCTATCGATCCATCTTCAGAAAGAAGTAAAGGTTCTATTCTGGGTGATAAGACACGTATGGAGAAACTGTCACAGCGTCCAGAGGCATTTATTCGCCCTAGTCCCTCTGCTGGTTCGTTGGGAGGTGTGGCACGTAAGACTCGTGAGACTGTAATACTTTGCGAAGCAGCTGGATATGACAAGATATTTATAGAGACAGTTGGAGTGGGGCAGAGTGAGACAGCATGCCACTCGATGGTTGATTTCTTCCTCCTCATACAGGTAGCAGGAACTGGTGACGAATTACAAGGCATAAAGCGTGGTATCATGGAGATATCTGACGGCATTGTCATCAATAAATGTGATGGCGATAATGTAAAACGTTGCGAGATGGCAGCACAAGGATTTAGGAATGCCCTGCATTTCTTCCCACCATCAGAAAGCGGTTGGCAACGTAAGGTTCTCACATATTCTGGCTTCTATGGTTATGGCATCAAGGAAGTGTGGGATATGATATACGAATATATCGATTTTGTAAAGGAAAACGGATACTTCGATTTGCGTCGCCATTATCAGAACAAATACTGGATGTATGAAACGATAGAGAATACCCTTCGCAATCGTTTCTATAACAATGCCGAAGTGAAGAATCATATAAGAGATATGGAAAACGCTGTCCAGAGAGGAGAGTTGACACCATTTATGGCTGCAGGAAGACTGCTTGAAATATATAAGAAAAATGATAATTGAGATAGATGAAGGTTCAGGCTTCTGCTTTGGTGTGACAACAGCAATAGAAAAAGCTGAGGAAATGCTGAAGAACGGACAACAATTAAGTTGCCTGGGAGATATCGTGCATAATGGTATGGAATGTGAACGCCTTCGTAAGATGGGACTGAAGACTATTGACCAGCAGGAGTTTCAGGAATTACATGATAAGGCTGTCTTATTGCGTGCTCATGGGGAACCCCCATCAACATACGAAAGTGCAAGGCAAAACAATATAACGATAGTAGATGCTACTTGTCCTGTGGTGCTTGCTCTTCAGAAGCGTATAAAGAAAAGGTATGAAGAGCTGAAGAACCAAGACGAAAACCTAAACAAGGCTGATATCGTGATATTTGGAAAAAACGGACACGCGGAAGTGTTGGGCCTTGTGGGACAGACAGAGGGAGAAGCAATCGTCATAGAGCATTTTGACGATGTAGAGAAACTGGATTTCACACACGACATATATCTGTATTCCCAGACAACAAAATCGTTGGAAGAATTTCATCGTATCATAGATTATTGCCAAGCCCACATGGCTCCAGGTGCCACATTCCAGAGTTTTGATACTATCTGCAGACAGGTTGCCAATAGAATGCCTAACATCTGTCAGTTTGCAACAAAACATGACTTAATACTTTTTGTGTCTGGACGAAAGAGCAGTAATGGAAAAGTGCTCTATAGCGCTTGTAAGGAGAAGAACCATAACACATATCTTATTGAAGGTCCGGAGGAGATAAATTCAGAATGGCTGAAAGATATCACCTCCGTAGGAATATGCGGAGCAACCTCTACACCTAAATGGCTAATGGAACAATGTAAAGAAAAAATAGAGAAATATGAAAAAGATAACAATAGCAATTGATGGCCACTCCTCATGTGGTAAGAGTACAATGGCAAAGGATCTTGCCAAAGAAGTGGGGTATATTTACGTTGATACAGGTGCAATGTATCGTACTGTAACTTTGTATTGTATGCAAAACAACCTGATAAAAGATGGTAAAGTTGATGAGGAAGGACTCAAGAAGGTCATTCGTGATATAAAGATTGACCTGAGAAATCTCGATCCGCAGATTCGTTCTATTGAGGTGAGCAATAATGTGAGCCTCGTAGCAGCTATTCCATTTGTAAGAGAAGAGATGGTGGAGAGACAGCGCCTTATGGGTAAGGATAAAGGTGTTGTTATGGATGGTAGAGATATAGGAACAACAGTTTTCCCTGATGCAGAGTTGAAAGTATTTGTTACAGCAAGTGCTGAGGTTCGTGCTAAAAGACGCTATGATGAGCTTCAGGCGAAAGGAATGCCTGCTGACTATGAGGATATTCTGAAGAATGTTCAAGAGAGGGACTATATAGATTCACATCGTGAGGTAAGCCCATTGCGTCAGGCTCCTGATGCAATACTGCTTGATAACAGCCAGATGACTATTCCTGAGCAGAAAGAATGGCTGATGGCACAATTCAGGAAGGCGGCAGAATGATAGTTTGTATAGCAGAGAAACCAAGTGTGGCAAGGGATATTGCTAAAGTGCTTGGTGCAAATACCTCGCATGAAGGATATCTGGAGGGCAATGGATATCAGGTAACATGGACCTATGGTCATCTGTGCACTCTGAAAGAACCAAATGACTATCAGGAAATGTGGCAGCATTGGAATCTGGGTTCGTTGCCGATGATACCTCAACGTTTTGGAATAAAACTGATAGATAGCGAACATGTGAAAAAACAGTTTGCTGTCATAGAGAAACTATATTCCAAGGCTGATGAGATTATCAACTGTGGTGATGCCGGCCAGGAAGGTGAACTGATACAACGATGGGTGATGCAGAAGGCTGGAGTGAAGTGCCCTGTAAAGCGTTTGTGGATTTCGTCCCTTACGGAGGAAGCAATAAAAGAAGGCTTTGAGAACTTAAAAGACCAAAAAGATTATGAGCCTTTGTATATGGCCGGATTGTCTCGTGCCATTGGAGATTGGTTGCTCGGAATGAATGCCACACGTCTTTATACTATTAAATATAAGGAGAGAACAGCAACTGACAGACAACCTCTTTCTATAGGTCGTGTGCAAACGCCAACTCTTGCTATAATTGTAAATCGTCAGAAAGAGATTGAGAACTTTAAGCCTACTCCTTATTGGGTTTTGTCAACCTTGTATAGAGAT
>Ga0326512_10003216_pt1 | contig 12028 bp, 11 predicted proteins | sample 1_2617_0518_D_FD_203652 | JGI IMG/M metagenome (GOLD analysis project Ga0326512, IMG submission 203652) | Bovine rumen microbial communities from UC Davis, California, United States - 1_2617_0518 | ecosystem: Host-associated > Mammals > Digestive system > Stomach > Rumen | place: USA... | reverse complement strand
TAACAAACCAAATGTCGCTGACTCTTGGTTATGGCAATATACTTCTAATGGTTCTGTTGATGGCATTAAAGGTCGTGTTGATATGAATACTATTGTTGGTGTAAATCCTGTTCCGTATGTTCAACCTACAAATAATAATCGTCATGTAGAAGCTACTCCGTCTAAAATTGATATTTATTATAGTGTATTTGCAAATGGAAAGTGGCTCCCCGAAGTTAAAAATACAACTGATTATGCAGGAATTCAAAATGTGCCCATTAAGGGTATTAAAATGCGTGTTACTAATGGCTCTATAAAGTATCGTGTGCATCTTAAGGGTCGTGGTTGGCTACCTTATGTAACAGGTTGCGATGCTAATGATAAACATAATGGATTTGCTGGAACCTTAACTAATGATATTGATGCTATTGAAGCATATTATTCAACCCCATCTGATTACACTCTTCATTATGGATATAAAAGTGTTATTTATCAAGTTTCAACTTTAAAAACCGATGGTTATTATACAAAGCAAATTGATAACTCAAAGAAAAATGGAATGGACGGATATGCTGGTTGGCTTGGCAAGTCTATTGACTGTGTAAAGATGTATATTGGATAATTGAAATAAAGGAGAGATTATTATGGATAATGAATTTATGATGAATATTCTTGAACTTATTGTCGCAATCGTCTTTGGTGCTGTTGGCAGATACCTTATTCCTTGGCTTAAAGCTAAACTCGAATCCGAAAAGGGAAAGATTATGGCTGATTTTGCGTTAAAGGCAGTTCGTGCAGTAGAACAAATTATTACCACTGAAAAGAGCGGAGAAGAAAAGAGAGATTATGTTGCTAAACTTATTGCTGAAAAAGCAAAGAAAGAACGTGTAAATCTTACTGAGGAACAAATTCGTATTCTTATTGAAGATGCTTGGACAGCAATGAATAAATAAAAGTTATCACTGTATAATAATTGAGGGGAGTATTAATTTTACTCCCCTTTTTTCGTTTTTATAATATATCCTCTTTGCAATATCCGTCCTCTGTTGTATAACAAATAGTTTTGATACCTCTATCTTTTAGTGCTTTCATACAACTAGGGCATGGGCGACAATTTCTTAATTCTCCATTCATTTCACGATAGACATAAATTTTTGCTTTTCCCCAATCAATATCAATATCTTTTGTATTAATGAGTGTCATCATTTCTGCATGAACACACGAAGGGTGGGTATCGGCTGAATATGTTCTTTTTGTATCAGTAATTTCTTCTCTATATTTATTATACTTATACTGAATAGGTGATGTTTTATTGGTATTCCACCCTGTTGCTAGAATCTGTTTTTTATATACTAATACAGCACCTATATGTATATTTTTTCTGTTATAATCGCTCATTTCTGATGCGTGTCTTGCTAATCTAAAATACTTATTCATTTTCATCTCAATCTTTCATTTGGGTCATAATCCTTATCCCACATACTAATTTCACCTGTATCAATTAGTTCATAAATAATTTCTTTACGTTTGATAGGATTATTTTGGCGAATCATTCTTACATTAATATCGTTGATACTTGTTTTTGTTTTTACTTGAACTTGTTGTTTTGTATCCATTTTTTATACTTCTTTCTTAGACAAAATATCGCCAATCGTTTTGTTAAAATCTTTTTCTATAACACGTTTATAACCATACGAAGATGTTCTTGTTTGCTTCATATAACTTTTAACAGAGATATTCGTTTCTTCATTAATATTACAGTTAAAATAATCATTCATATTAATAGCATATCTAATATCATTATTATTATTTAGATTTAAGCTAAGAGTAGTATTGAATGGTGGCAAATACCTATGAATCTGCACATCGCTATACCCATCAGAACGCAATATTTGCTCCATATCGGCATAGTATCTATCTAACCCTTCCCATCTATCGTATAACCATTTACAAGCCCTAGAAGGGGCAAAATTCTTGCATATATGACCATTTCCGACATCATAACTAGCAAACCAAGGTCTGCTTAATTTGATTTCCTTATGATTAATTGGACAATGCGAATCTACTGTTTCTCCATCTAAGTCTGCTCGAACATTGTAATAAACACAATCTCTACACTTTAGACTAGGAAACGCATCATACTGATTTTCTTTACACACAATAATAACTCCTTTCAAATGATATAGTAATTATATCACCCAAAAGGAGTTGTGTCAAGATAAAATATTAATTTTTATAACCTTGTAATAACATTTCTTTTAGCCAAGTATATCTGTGTTGATTATCAGAATGACTAAGAGCATACAGAAATGCGTCTTGTTGCCCAATATCAATGTGGGATTTTTTACATCTAGTGTCGGCAACATAAATTAGTTCTTTAGATAACATTCTTTTACATAAATCAGATACAATAGATATTGTATATTGTGCCGAAGAGCCTTGTGAGCTATGAGTAGAAATAGAATAACCTAAAAGAAGATTGTTAATATTCTGTTTATTAAAGAACAAGATTTCTTCATCAAACTTGATAAGCAAACCTTCTTTTACTACTTGAACAATTCTACCCATTTGTCCGTTTAATACAATAGAAGTTGAAACATCTTCTTCTGTCAGCATAGAGTCAGACATAAGAGTGTTATATCCTTCTTCTGTTGGTATGCTATAATTGTTTTTCTTGTTTACAACAATATCACCTTTTCTGAACACAATAGTTGTACCACCAATTTTCCGTTTGTGTGTCAATTCATTTGGCTTTGGTGGATTAAACTCTTCTTGAATGGCATTACAGATTGCGTAATTGCCTATTTTAGACACGTTATAAGGGCACATGACCAAAATATCATCTTGCTTAATTCCTCGGCTAATTAACCCCTTATATTGACGTATAACCTCATCAAACAAGTCATCATTAGATGTTTCAATGAATTTATAGTTTGAAGATACTGAAAACGTATTGCCTTTTTCTTTAACATTATCAGATGTAAAGAAGTTCTTTCCGTTTCTGATATTTGTTGCTACAAATAATGAACCATCATCTGTATATCGGAACACTTGTGTAAGTTCTGTTTTAGGCACGATGTTTGTTTCAATAAGGTCTGAGATAACTTTACCTACACCAATAGGAGTTAATTGTGCATTGTCTAAAGAGAATACAATCCGAACATTAGGATTGGTTATACTATTAATTAACATATTCATTACTTCTAGATTAATCATTGAAGCCTCATCTACGATAACAACATCAGTTGCTATTTCTCCACTAAAACAAGCACGATGGATTGTTTGTGCGGAACGATGTGTTGCTTCTGAAAGAACCTTTGAAGCCTTTCCTGTTGGTGTTAAAAGGGTGTAACTCATATTGTTATCTTCCATTAACTGAATAAGCCCTTGGATTGAAGTTGTTTTACCACAATTATGTGTAATAAAAATTTTACCATTTCTTCTTAACACTAACATTTCAGATGGAACATTAAAGCAATACTTATAACCATCTATCGTTGCAACCTTTTTGATTTCGGTATTTTTATTTAATCCAACTAAAGTCTCTTTTGTAATTGTAAGAGTGTATTCGTTATTATATAAATCTATTACTACTTTATACCCACAAGAGCTGAAAGCAAACTGAATGAAGTCTGCATAATACTTATTTGTTGTATAAAAATATTTATTTCTGTTATTTAGACGTAGAAAATTATCGCAAAAAACTTGTAACTGATGATGTGAATACTTGTACCAATATTTAGGAGTAGGTTTGTGTCCCCCAAAATACATCATTTCACACAAACGTCTGATTTCGTCATCTGTACAATCAAATCCTTCTCCGTCATAATAGAACGTGGTTCTAAATTTTAATCTATCAGTATCAAATGTGCCATTATTAAAAGACTCAACAAAATCACTTGTTTTCATTTCTAATAGTTTATCATGGTCATCGAAAATCATATTATGGTCATCACTTAACATCTGATTAATTTCATTATTTCCGAACAAATACATTGTGTCGCATGGAAGTTTAATATACGCATTTGGGCGAACCAATTTGGCTTTTCCATCTTCTGCATATTGTAATACCATATCTCCATCTTTATATTCAGAAATATTTTTCCATTCGTGACCATTGAAGAATTCAGTATCTTTATCAACACATCCAGCATATCCTGTAAGTAGACTAATATTACTATTACAAAAGTTTTCTAATGCCTTTGATTGCTGTTCTGTCATATCAAATCCATCTTCGTTATGGGTATATTTAGACCAATCAATATCTAATTTTGCAGAATTCTTCACCTTATTAATAACAAAGTCAGCAACATTGGCTTCTGCAATATATGTATCCATTCTAGATAAATCTCCACTCTTTTCATCATAAAAGATTCTAGGAGAATTTTGTGCAATGTTTTTTAAATTTGGTGCGATTGTGGACACATTTTTATAATCTTCTTTTACAATATAATATAATGAATATCCATCTAATCTAGAAGAACCCTCTGCTTCACATTCTTTTAATACATCTAAAACAATGGCTTCTCCACGAATATCTGAATCAATTAATTCGGGTCTTAATTCTAGAATCAAATAGTCTGCTTTAGCAAATGTTCTTCCTAACACTTCAATTAAAACAAAGTATGGGTCTTCTTTAAGTGCGTTTTTAGACTTTTCTATGTCTGAATAATAACTAAATAAAGCCTTTGCTTCTGAAATTGTTAATTTATATGGTTTAATTTCATCTAAATGAGTGAATGCATAATATTTATATTTCTCTACAAGAACTCTACAATATGCATTTTTATAGACCTTGCCAACTCCAACGATTTTTGATTCATCAATCGCATCTGCTCCTTTAGTTACAGCTAATGCAATAAAGTTTGGGCAACCTGCAAGAATATTATTAGCAATTCGTTTAGAAGACGTACATTCCATTAGAATCTCAAACTTCTCTTCTTCGGTCAAATCTTCTATATTTTGAATACTAATAGACGGAACATCTATAACTTCATATTGGTGTCCGTATTTTGTAGTACCTTTGTCGTTTAAAACAAAATCATAATCTTTTCCTTCTGAAAGATAAGATAATTCTCCTACGATACTAGCATTTCCATATTGATTTAATTCAATAGGAGACGGAAATTCGTTTGGTCTGATAGACCAAATATAAAAATCCCCATTGCTATAAACTTTTTTAGTTACTCTCGCCTTGCATTTGATATATTCCATAATAAGAAACCTCACTTTCAATGATATTATTATATCACTAAAAATGAGGTTTGTAAAGTCTTAATTTATTTTTTATTTTTAAAGTTTCTTAATTTGTCCGTTAAGAAATGCAATTAAACTCTTAATATTATTGTCAGACAATTCAATGCTAGACCCATGTCTAAAAATCCTTTTATACCAAGGAATATTGTTATAAATTTCAATGACAAATCTATTCCCATTCTTATCAGCAATCCAACCTTCTTGAAGTGGTTTAATAACCATAGTCTCATTTGAATCAGTATTAATAATCATCGTTGCATCTTCCATATTTATTTTACCTCTCATCTTCCTGTGGAACCAATACCACCCATACGCTTTACATCAGTATTTCCATTCTCAAAAGTGTCATAATGAATTAACATGGCTTGTCCAATTTTGTCGCCCTTATGAATTTCATATGGTTTGTCGCTTGTATTAAATAAACAAAAGCCAATGTTGCCATCTGTTTGTGGATTATCTGCAAAATCGCTTTCAACCCATCCTTGAGTGTTTGCAAGAATAATTCCATGTTTAATTCCTTGTGAGCTTCTAACATTTAATAGAAGTTCTTGATTTGATTCAAAATATGCCTTTACATCTGTCATAATAAGGCTCTTTGAATGTGGTAAAATTGTCACATTACAAGGACTGAAAAAATCATATCCTCCACTACATTCTGTTGCTCTTTCGGGGAGACGAATCTCCCCTTCATGACAACGCATACTATCTTTTACTACTGCCCATCTAGCCATTTTAATCACTCCATTTCCAAGCAGAAAGTTCTTCATAGGTTTCATCTGTCTGAACCCATTTATTATCTTTCTTAATTGATTTGTTTTTTGTATTAAATAAAGGATAAATAATATCCCCTGTATTTAATCCATATTCTTTATAATACTGTCTATTTACTTTATATACCTCTGTAAGCCCATCAGATACCCTATAAAGGCTCGCAAATGGTGTTCCGTACTGATTAACGTCTACGTTTGTTACAGCCCAATATGGGCTATCAGAGGACGTTATAGACACATATCCAAGTAACGTTGCTTCATATGTAATTCTATCATAAAGAGTTGTTGTATTTTTCTTAAGTTTAGAACATAAATAAACAATAAGTTTATACATATTTTCTTCACTTACATAAATAGTGTTTCCGTTTTTCGATTCTTCTGTTTTGAATTTTAGAATTGTCTCTTTTTCAAATGGATAATATTTCTTAACATCGTCTAGGTCTGCAATTCTAAACTGTTTTCTTTTTGTTTTGCCAAAATTACCATTATCAATGTACTTATTATAATATTTTACTACATTTAGAAGATAATTTATATCTCCAAAGTCTGAAAAATAATCTAGTTTAATAAGAATATCTAAGGAAGTCTTATTGCAAGATGTTTTTGTCTTTATATCAAATAGTAAAGATAAAAAATTATTATATTTCTTTTTCTGTGATAATTTATATAATTCATCTCCAATTGTTGATTGCATATCTTTAATTGAAGATACACCCTTATAAATAACTTTTTTAGAACTATCGCATCCATATTCGTTGCTAGACAATCCGAATTTTGGATTTTCTATTGTGCAACCTTTTAATTTAGCTAATCTTGTTCCATTTAATAAGTCAGTATCATTTTTAGCACAATTAAGATATGCAGTACAAAATTCTGTAGGATAGTAATATCTTAGCCACCCCATAAGATATGTTAACATAGCATAACTGACCGAATGATTGAAACCAAATGAATATGATGATGCGTCTTCAATAACTTTAAGGAAATCTTTTGCCTCTTCCTCTGCAACTTCTCTAGATTTGTCTGATTTTTTACAATATCCTTCTAATATTCTAGGAAGTGCCCCTGCAATCTTTTCTTTATTTTTTTGACCAATCGCTCGTCTGATACTATCTGCTTCTGACCCACTAAAACCACATACTTCTTGAAGAAATGCAATAGTTTGTTCTTGATATACAAGATACCCATAACTATTGCTCAGAATATTATCTACAAGCTCTGATGGGTTTTTATGCCATCTATGAGCAAAAACCTCTTCACGATAAGATGCACCACTAGGTCTAATACAAGCCGAACACAAACAAATATCTTCTACACTCTTGACTTGCATTTTTTTAATAGAAGATTTGCCAAAATCTGATTCAAACTGAAACAACATTGTACTGTCATCAGAGATGTCTTTTAAAACATCTTGGTCGTTCCAATCTACTTGATATGCTTTTGGAAATTTTTTCCCAATCATTTTAAATGTTTTATCGATAACACCTATTGTCTTGAGAGATAAAATGTCGTACTTAACTAGATTTAAATCGTGGCACTCCTCCATATCGATATTTGAAATTAAAACTGTTTCTCCCGACTTATTTTTACCATAAAACGTTCCGCAAAAAGACGTAATATTTACAGAAGAAACTAAAATTCCTGCTGGGTGCATTCCTTGAGAAATCTCACAGTTAACAAGACCATTATAATAATAAAAAATATCGGGATAATCTTTTCTTGCCTGTTCTTGATTTGTATCCCATTCTTTTTTAATTTGTGCAATTTCATTAAGACTATAACAATCTTCTCTTTTCCCTTTTTCGTACATTACACGAAAAGCCTTGCCAATTGTATCGATAACAGATTTGTCTGCAAGAGTCCCATATGCAACAATATACGATGTATTCTCTTTTCCAAATGTATCAATAATATGTTGATACACTTTTGGTCTGTCATCTTCATACCAATCAGAGTCAATATCGCCTAATTCAACTCTATCTTCATTACAGAATCGAGAAAAAATTGTATGTCTAACAACGGGGTCTACGTCAATAATATCTGTTAAAAATGCGACTGTACTTCCTGCACAACTGCCTCTAGCAAAACCGACTGCAATTCCGTTATCTTTTGCCCACTTAATAATAAGAGACATAGACAACATAAATCCAATCATATTTGTCTTCTTAAAAACACGCATTTCTTCCTTTGCATTTTCAAGGTACTGTGGATTATCTTCAATTTCGCCAATGGCTACCTTCTCTTTGTATCCATTATTAATACGTTCCCATAAAATGTCCTCATCTTTTTCTCCATATAGAATTGGATATTTTGCGGTCTTAGTATCAATATCATAATTGTCTACAACAGAATCAGCCATACGATTTGTATTTTCAATTGCTTCTAAAACCACATCCATTGGTAGTGAGCCTTGTTGTTTAAAACAATCTACAAGCTCTTCGTATGTTTTATATGTTAGGTCGCACTCGTTTTCAGAATTTCCCCAAGCATTATCTGTTTTGCCCCATTGTAGAATTGTTCGACATTTAGCCTTATATTCATTAAGACTATGGGTATCAGTTCCTGCAATAAGTGGCTTGTTATATTTTTTTGACAATTCATAAAGTCTTTTGTTGTATTCAATCTGCTCGTCAAAATTATGATACTGAATTTCATAATAATCATAATGACGAAGAAGTTTGTCATACATATCTTTTTGCTCTTGTGTTTCAATCTTTTTATAAAATTTATTAAGGGGGCTTTGTACACAAGCAGATATCTTAATAATGTTATCACTGATATTTAAAAATTCATCGAAAGACAATCTGTTCTTGTAGTAAACATGGCAATCGTTACCGAATGTTTCGTTCTGTGTTGACAGTCTATTTAGTTCAAACAATTCTTTAAGACCATCTGTGTTCTTTGCGATTAAAATTGTATGATAGTTGTCTCTAATTTTCTTAGTAAGTGTTTCGGTAAGATAGAACTCCGCTCCAATTAGGTATTTTAAGCCCTTAGAACGTGCATATGCCCATTTGTTTGCCCAAGAGTATAGATTGCCATGCTCTGTAATACAAATAGCTTTTTGACCCAAATTAGACGCATAATCAATATAATCTTTATAATTTGTAGCGGAATCTAAAAGAGAAAAGGTGCTATGTAGATGATACACAGTATAATTCTTTTCATTTATATTAATAGATTCAGAGTCGATATTTTCGCTTTTTAACTCAAAAATAATCTTTTTTGCTTCTGATTCTGTATCAACATGACATAGAATATCGTTATTTTCTTTTATTACAAAATGGTCATAAAATCTTTCGTATGAATACATTTAATACCTCCAATGTTTTATCTTCTATGTCATTATAGCATTAGAAAAGGCTTTTGTCAAGCCTTCTCTAATCTATCTTTAATAATATTGCAATATTCTTCACTTAATTCAGTTCCAATCCACTTTCGATTATTTAATTGTGCAATCTTTGCCGTTGTGCCACTTCCCATAAATGGGTCGAAAATTATATCTCCATCATTAGACCAAGAAATAATATGGTCTTTAACTAAATCTTCTGGAAATGGTGCTGGATGCTTTTTGCTAAATTCATCTTGACTTGCAGTTTGATTATATCTCCAAATATTAAATCTTCTTCCAAACTCTTTTGTTTCTACTTCTCTATATTTTCTTCCTTCATCTGCTGTATATTTATCTCTATTTGTATTAACGGTTTGCTTTCCAACGACTTTATTTGGTCTGTCATATATAAGATTTGTTGTTTTAATTTTACCCTTTGTTAATACAAACATATATTCAAAATTTTGAATATAACATTTATTTGAACCACAAGCACCGCATCCGCTTTTTTCGTAAATCATTGTGTCTAAAACTTTAAAGCCAACTTGCTGAAAATATAACGCTTGTTTAAAACTTGTAAGCGATTCATTTCCGTCTTTTGTTGCGTCCCCAACAATCCATACAACGACACCGCCATCTTTTGTAATACGAAACAGCTCCTTTGCTACATTTTCAAAGTCAAAACAAAATCCGTTTTTATACTTTCTTAAATCATCATATGGAGGACTCGTAACTGTTAAATCAATGCAGTTATCTGGCATTTTTTTCATCCAACTTACGTTGTCGCCTTGTAATAACATTCCGTTTTTATTAACATAAAAACCTTGTTTATATAGGTCTCTTAGACTCTCTCTCTTTCTCTCGTTAAACTGTAACGTATTTTCTTCCATAATCTTTACTCCTTATATATACTATAACTTCAACAATAAGCATATTATACCATAAAAAAGATAGTATATCAACCCTCTTTTTAAATCTACCTTTTATTTTTATGCATTTTTTATTCTATCAATACTATATTGCACTTGTGCTTCTGATATTTCACTACCAAAGTAATTCATATCAAGTTTCTTACAAGCAACACCAGTAGTACCAGTTCCGTTAAATGGGTCGTATACAACTTCACCTTTATTTCCGTATAGCGACAACAATTGTTCACATAAATCGCTACTATACGTTGCTTTATTCAATTTGCAGGAGCCATCATTGTTTTTAGCTTCTATATAATTGAAATAATTTTTATAAAACGTCTGTCCGTTTTTGCCAATCTTACTGACTTCTTTATTGCAATTAAATGTTTTAAATTCACTTTTTCTAACAAATACATAAACATCTTCTGTAATTCTTGTTAGTTTGTTCTTGCTAACATTATTTGGCATTGCACTTGACTTTTTCCAAACAATTCTATCAGCAATAGTGAAGTTTGTTTTCCTAATAATATCAGCAACGGCTAACCACATCAATCCAATAGATTCTGTATTTACAGTAGAGTCATTGCCATATGATACATTCCATAATACAACTCCGTTTTCAGAGAGAACATTGTCAAAGTTATTAAACAATTCAACGCACCAATTACAATATTCATCTGTTGTCATTGTGTCTAAATGTACATCATATCTTCCTTCATTATTATCTCTGCTTCTTTCAGATGTGCTTAGTCTGCCAGTATTATATGGTGGCGATGTTAATATAATATCGTTTTTGTGGTTAAATTTCTTCATGTTCTGCATTGTTTTTAATGCAATCTTCATTAAAAATTTTAAACTTCATTTTTTTTGCTCCTTTCTTTTATTATAACAAAAAAGAAGCCACAAGTCAAGGGCTTCTTTTTATGTGTTTTATATCTATTTTTTACATTTACTCTTGTGGAATAAATGAAAAAATATGACTTATATTATATAACAATATAATTATAAAGTCAACAACAATTTTGACAATCAGTTTTGTTCGAATCTTTGTTTTATAAATTTATCTTTTGCTTTTTCTAAACCATCTGCATCACGATTACATTTGTTTATAAAGTTATAAATTTCTTGTTGATTATATAAATGATAATCAAATATTTCATTGTCTGTGTTATCGTATTTAATATCTAGACAAGGCAACCAACCATCATCAAATTCAATCTTTTTTACATGAGTTAAACGTAAATAACAATCATCCCACATATTTGGATTTAAAGTCACATGAAGAAATTCTTCTTTGTGTTTGGTAATGTATTCTCGTTTTGTATAAGTTCGTATAATCTGACTTTGATTGGTAATACAATACATATATGGGTAAATGCTTCTTGTTTCGTACATATCTTCGTCTACTAATTGTGTAATCTTTCCAATATAACAATTATTTATGTTCATAGTTCCTCCAAGGCAACGAGTTTATATCAATAGGTCTAGGGAAACAATCGTTTTCTTGAATCTTATTTCCATCAATTACCCTTTGTTCTATTTGTTTAATGATTTCTTGTCTTAAAGATTCGTCAATATCACACTGCCATACAAACTCAACCATGTCCCAACCATCAAGGATTAAGTCATATCCATCATACCATCCATAATCAGAATCTTGTTTTGTAATTGGTTTATCTGAATAATTAATAAAAAGACAATCATCCTTAAAATACTCTGTATAAATGTTTGGCTTATAAACCATGTGTTTAACACCTTTAAGACTTAACCAACCATGTTTC
>Ga0326512_10003213_pt1 | contig 12029 bp, 18 predicted proteins | sample 1_2617_0518_D_FD_203652 | JGI IMG/M metagenome (GOLD analysis project Ga0326512, IMG submission 203652) | Bovine rumen microbial communities from UC Davis, California, United States - 1_2617_0518 | ecosystem: Host-associated > Mammals > Digestive system > Stomach > Rumen | place: USA... | reverse complement strand
ACTTATCCACACGATATTCACAACTTATTCACAACTTATTCACATTATTATTGACTAAATTAAATAAAAATGCTAAAATTTAATAAAATTTAAGAAAAAAGGAGTAAAAACTATGAATATTAATTTATATGTGAATAACTCACAAAATAATGTAGTAAATAAAGATATTTCACTAGTACAATCATTAACAGATTCACACCTATTAAAGAACGTATCTAATAACACTCTTGAAATAGTAGTATCTTACAATGAAAACTACAACAAAGTAAATTACTTGTATATTCCACACTTTAAGCGTTATTACTACATAACAGACATAACTTACTCACAACAGAAGTTAATTATAACCGCAAAATGTGATGTTTTAATGAGTTTTAAATCACAAATATTACAATCAGAACAAATAGTAATAGCCCAAGAAAACACTGGTGATATGTACCTTGAAGATGCAACATGGAGTGAGGACTCACGTCAGTATGTAAGAAACTTATACTTTGACGAGGATCACTTTAATCACTCTCAAGACTGTTATTTGTTAGCTGTAATGTCATAAATGGAGGTAAAATATGAATTATAATAGAATATATAATAGTGATAGTTCTGCATATATAGATATACCTATACTAGGTACATATAATAATAGTTATGATGGTACACGAACCTTATCAGGGCGTGTTGATTCACCCTACCAAATTGATGACGTAACTAACTTTAATAATTGGACGGGTACACCCTCAGAATATGTAGTCACTACTTTAGGAAATCGAGTATCAGTGCTAACAGGTGTTGATAATGCTATTACTAATGAATCACTTAATAACTTCTTTAAAAAAACTGATATAGATTTTTATGGTTCACAAACCAAAACATATACTATGTTATTAAAAGATAATAATGGAACATATCCATATTTAAAATATGAATCTAGTGATTATAGGAAAAGTTTAAAAATTGTACTTGGTGAAACAGTACAAAGTAAAGAACCGGGAATATATCTTTTATATAGAGGTTTAACAAATTATACTTATAATAACGGCTATAGTTATAAACAAGAAAATGCATGTAATATAATTAACCTTGCTATTCCTGTACCTATAAATAAATTAGCAAAAATGCTTTATGATATGGAATCTTACTATGAATATAATATAGTAAATAATGAAAATCAAGGCGTATTTTCTACTAGTTTATGTGCAAGTAGATTACTTAATCCAAATGATGCAGTTATAGGAGGATTAACAATTGCAAAATATCTTGGTAGTAGCAGTCAAACACATTTAACAAGTACAAACAGAATATTTATTGATGATAAAGTATGGCAAGATATTGACAAAATTGAAGAAAAAGAAATAGAAAAAAATGATGATGGAACTTATAATGACGGAGATGGAGAAGGCGGAAAAGGTGAAGGTCCTTCAACATTACCAGATGGAGATACAATCGACAAAATAACTATTCCAACTCTAAGTCCTATCAGTTTAGGTATTTACAATATATATAAAATGACTGTTGCACAATTTAGGGATTTTAAATCTAATCTATGGAACAATACAGTTATGGACTACTTAACAAAGATATGGCAGTCAAACCCTATGGATAGTATACTTAGCGTTGCACTAGCGCCATTTACACCCACAACAAGTGCTGATACTAATATATATATTGGAGGGCAAACCATTCCAAACGCAACAGGTGCACCTCTTGTAGAATCATATGTTTATCATGTATTTAATTTAAATTATGATGATAAAATAGGCACTGTTTGGGGTAATAAATATGACTATGATGGTGTAAGCTATACTTTGTTTGTGCCGTTTGTAGGTTTCCAGAAACTAACAGTAAATGACATTTATCATAAATCGCTTGAACTTAACTATATCATTGAAACCCTTACAGGTAACGGTATATGTTACTTATATACTAAACCACAGGAAAGCAATTTCGACACGAAAGAAAAAAACAGACCTACTTATTCATGGAGTTTTAATTGCTATAGCAAAATACCACTAAGCGGACGTAATATGGATAGTTTTGTAACAGGAATCATAAGTGGTGTTGGTGGTGCTTTGAGTGGTAATCTTGGAGGAATAACAACACTTGCAACAGCACGTCCAACTATACAACGTAGTGGAGAACTTAAAGCAAATACGGCTTATATGGGTGGGCGTAGACCTTTCTTGATAATAGAATATAGTAATCTTTTTATTAAAAAAGGTCAGTACTCAAAAGAAGGCAGACCTTCTTGGAGGTATACCAAGTTATCAAATTGTAATGGTTTTACAAAGTGCAAAGATGCACAAATAGAATGTGAAAATTACATGTCACAAGATGAAGCAAACGAAATTAATAATTTACTAAACGAAGGGGTGATAATATGAAACTAAAAAATAAAATAAAAAGAATGTATAATGTAGCTGACGTTGAAACCAATTATAATTATTGGTTTAATAAGATATTAAATCTATTACTAACCATGTTTGATTATGATAACATTGATACTGAATTAGCAAGGGAAATCGAACTAAACTTAATCTTAACAGGGCATGCCGTTGTGTTTGAAAAAAACAAAGAATTGCAATGTATACAGACAAACTTATTTGATTTTAACAAGTTTCTAAACTCAAATAAAGCGGTATATGCTAACCCTGTACTAAAGAGTGGTAAGCTAACAGATAATGTTGACAGTGTTTTTATCTATAATGATAACATTTGGGATAAATATTTAGGGGTGCAAGGTGATGCAGGACTACTTACATTTATTAGTCACTACGCAAGACAACTTGCTGACATCTCAAGCAGTATTAATATATATACTGTAAATACAAGGCATACGTCTTATCCTGTCGCACAATCAGAAGGTGTAAGACAGAATATCATAGACTTTTTTAACAATCTAACACTAGGGAAAAGGGCGGTAATAACAGATGATAAAGTTTTGAATGCTTTTAAGTCAATAGATATTAATAATAGTAAACATAGTGATAATATTATAAGTTTACTAGACGCAAGGGATAGAATCCTTGAAATGTTGTATCGTGATATAGGCATTAAATTAAACCGCCCAAAACGTGCGCAAGTAAACTCAGAAGAGGTAAACGTTGATAATAATTTACTATTAATTAATACTAGTGATATGCTAAAGAATCGTAAAATAGGCATTGATAAAGTAAATAAAAAGTTTAATGCAAATATTAATGTAACACTAAACAAATATTTTAATAACATAGAAAACGGAGGTGCTGAAAATGATAACTAATTTTGTTACATATTTAAATAAAGAAGATGCATACAAATATGTAGAATATGCATTTGGAAATGAAGGTTATTATAAAGAGAGTGAAACACTAGATATATTATCACAGTTATTAACACAAAGACAAAGTGTTGTTCCCTTGCAACCATTAATTAATCAAGATGAATGGTTTATGAATAACTATGGCACTACTGAAAAAGCTAATATTTTTGTTTCGTTTTTCTTAACAAAATATAGAAATTATAGAACAAACTATTATAACTATATTAATTATGACTTTGAGATATTAACACCTACAAGAAAATATTATAAATATACTGAAGAATATTCTAGATGGTGGGATATAATGTATAATCAAATGGCATTTGATATTATATCAATGATTAATAACAATCGTGAAAAGTATAAACATTTATATGATTTATTTAATGTAGAATATAATCCGCTATGGAACGTTGACGGAACAGAGAAAAGAACCATTGTACATAGTGGTAGCAATTCAACTACCGCAAGCAATACAGCAAGCGGTAATAATACTGTAGTTACGTCTTTTAGTGACTTTTTAAAGACAAATCAAAAAACATTAAATGATATATTTGAAAAGTCTGGAATTGAAACAGATACAAGAACTCTTGATACCATAGTAGCTTACTTAGGAAGTGAGGATTTAACAAAAACAGGAAGTGAAGATTTAACAAAAACAGGAACTGAAACAAATACTAAATCAGCAACTACCTTCAATAGTGATACTGAATACGAAACAGGAAAAGACGTTACAACCTTCACTAACCGAAAAGATACAACAGGTTTTAATAACAGAAAAGATACTAAATCATATACCAACAGACAGGATAAAAACACGGGAACTGATACACTTGACAAAACTTTTACAGATAGACAAGATACTAGAAATGTTACTGAAACAGACACTGAAGGTTATACAGGAACTAAAACAGACACCACTACTACAAGCAATACTTCAAGTGCAACTAACAGCGGAACTGATAGTTATAATAATACTGATAATCTTATAAGGCAAGGTAATATCGGTGTTACTTCAAGCCAGAATCTTTTTAATCAGGAACTAGAGTTACTAAGCAAAATAGTATTATATGATACACTTGCAACTGATATTGCTAATGATTTTTTAATATTAAATAAGGGAGTGTGATATTTTGAAATACTTAGAAAGTAAAGAAGTGCGTAGCATGATTAATAAATACGATTTACGTTACTTATTATTAATCGGGCAACGTAACAATGGTAAGAGTTTTTCAGTTAAAAAATTATGCTTAGAGGATTTTATCAAACATGGTAAGAAGTTCATCTATTTAAGGCGTTATGATAATGATATTAGAGATAAAAATACTACTAGTTATTTTAATGATAAGGCGTTAAATATTAAAAAATTATCTCATGGTAAATATGATAAGGTGGAGTCATACCGTGGTAAGTTTTATGTTATTGATAAAAATAATAATAAAATAGAGTGTGGATCTTGTTTATCACTAAATAACTATGAACATTATAAATCACTTGTATTTACTGATTATTATTATATAATATTTGAAGAGTTTATCACAGACAGATTATACTTATACAATGAATGTGATAAGTTGGATAGTATTATATCAACTGTTTTTCGTAATACGTCAGAAAAGGCTTGCGTATTTATGATAGGCAATACCTTATCACGTATCAATCCATATATAAATAACTGGGACTTAGATGGACTCAAAAAGCAAAAACAAGGTTCTTTAAAAGTTTATCATTATAATAATAATATTAATATAGGTGTATATTATACGCCAGACAATAATCAAATTAATAATTTTGTAGTAGGAAAAAACGTTGATAACATTACAAAGGGTGATTGGTTAGTTAATAACTACTTAAATATAACAGACTATGAAGAGACTGAAACCTTGTATTTTTTCGTGTTAAATATCCAAAAAAACCTTTTTTCATGCTACTTAAAAAAATATAAAGATGATTATTTTTTATATATTGAACCGAAAACAACAGATATTAAGGATAATACAAGGGTTGTAAGTGATGAACCGAACATCTCATTATATTATACTAAAGGTTTTAAGGCAATTAATGAAATTGAAGTTTTTATATTTAATAACTTAATAAAAAATGATAAGATAGTATTTAGTGACAACTTAACAGGAACTGAATTTTATCAATTAACAAAGGGAGGTATTTAAAATGTATATATTATATAAGAAGAAAAAAGGAAAAAACGAAAAATTAAAAATGGTAAAATGGTTTAAAAGCCTTGATTATTTATATTTAGTAAAAAGAAAAGATAATTATAGATATTATTATTGTGTTGATAAAGATTTTAAAAATTTAATGGAGGTATAAAATGAACGTAGATGAACTTAATCAGCTGATTGTAAATTTTGGTTTTCCAATAGTAGCATGCGGTGCTATGGCATGGTATGTTAAATATATCACTGATAAAAATTATAATGAGATAGAAAAACTAAAGGATACAATTAACAATAATACAATTGCACTAACTAAGTTAGTTGATTTTTTAAAAGGGGTAAATAATAATGAAGAAAATTAAAGCAAATGCTAATAGTTATGACTCACATAAAAAACGCAATAGAAATGATATTAAATATATAGTGATACATTATACAGGAGGGGTAAATGATACCGCCCGTAATAACTGTTTATATTTTAAATGTCAGACAGAACGAAAAGCAGGAGCGCACTTTTTTATTGATGACAAAGAGTGTATAAAAAGTGTTCCTATGAATCGTACTGCATGGAGTGTGGGAGGTTTTTATACTAAGAATAATGGTGCTGGGAAATATTACAAAGAATGTACTAATTATAATAGTGTATCTATTGAAGTTTGTAATTGGACTGAACCTCAATTAGATATAAATACTATGATTAACATTAGAAAATGTATTAACTATATTAAAAAATACTGTAAAAATGCTAACACAATAATTAGACATTGGGACGTAAACGGCAAGAGTTGCCCTTATCCTATTATTGGTACTAATAATATTTATTGGAAAAAATTAAAAAATTTTATAAATTGACACATTTTTGACTTATTTGGTAATTAAAATCTTAATTATCAAATAAAGAAAGGGCAAGCAAAACGCTTGTAGAGGTAAAAGGTGTATGAAAACATATAACATGTGTAAAAGAATGGATAAGCAAACAAAGATAGCTATTAACAGATGGTCAAAGAGGTTGGAAGCTGATATTGTTATAATACACAAAGATGGAAGTGTCACACTCACTTGTGAAGATGGTATCATCTGTGATAATTATACACCGACTGCAAAAGATTTATATTGTTATAAGCAAGTTATATAAAGAAAGAAGGTGAAATATGGAAACATACGAAAGAATTATTCCAGATGGAATATTAAAAAGACTTAAGGAAACTTATTTTAAAATGGCAAGGGGTGAAATATTATCTGCTGATAGATTTATTAATTTAGGTGATTATATGATTATTTATGATTTTAATGAAATCACTGTTTATTTGCCCTCAGTAGTAAAACCACTTGTTTTAACACTAAAATGTAATTATCGTGATACTGAGGTTGACGCAAACAATCATATTTTACTCATTATGGATATGATGAAAGAACTTGCAATGAAAAATGCAATACAACATATTAATTTGATTAAGGAGGGTAAAAATGCTGACAAGTAAAGAGATAGAATCTTTAATCTTTAAAGAAGAACCAAAGGAAATAATCACTAATAAGGAAACTGAAGAGGATAAAATCATTAATGCATTTAATGATAAACTTGAAGAAATGACAGAAAAATTATTAAATAGCAATAAAATAAGCACACAAGAAACAGAAGAAACAGAAGAAAGTGAGGAACAAGAGAATGAATAGTATTATGATTTGCGGTAGATTAACGAAAGATGTTGAGATTAAAAAAACTGAAAATAGTGTAGTGGGTGTATTTTCAATCGCTGATAACTATGCAAAAGATGATACAATGTATTGGAATTGTGTAGTTTTTGGTAAACAGGCTGAAACATTGGAAAAGTACAAGAAAAAAGGTGATGCAATTACAATAGTTGGAAATATTACCAACGAACACTACAAGGATAAAATTTATACTAAAATCAAAGTTGAACATTTTTATTTCAATTAATTTTAATGTGCTTATTTTATAATATATAAGGGGCTATATGCCCCTTTTTTAAGAGGTGAATTATGAAAAATATTTTAAATATGATATTAATGATTATTTTTTTATTAGCATTATTTTATGATATTGATGATACTTTAGATAGTAAAGTTATGCTGATATTAATGTTAGTTAAAATTATAGTAGTGTTTATATGTGGTTTAGTTATGTATATATTATGGAGGAATGAAGAATGACAAATAAAGAAGCAATTGAAATTATAAAAGAACTATGGTTAAATATAAAAAATGTAGATGATAGAGAAGCGTTAATAAAGGCAGTAAAAGCACTAATGAATGAACGTAAATGGATACGATTATCTGAAAAACGCCCGCCCTCATATGGCTTTTATATTGTAATTGTAGAAAAAATTGACTTTTTAGGCGATAAATATATTTGTGCAGATGCATGCTTTTTTGATGGAGTTGACACATGGTATAATGCAAAAAGTTATGATGATAATAAAAAATTGAAAAAAGGGCAAGTGCTTGCGTGGCGGTTGTTTCCTAAATTAGAAAGTGAGGATCTAATATGAATGTATTTAGTTTATTAGCTAAGGGTTTTTCTAAGATTGTAAGCGGTATAAAAAAAGGCGTTGAAAAGGTAGCAAAAAAAGTAAAGGATACTGTAACTGATTTAATTAAGGATAAAGAACATGAACCAGACTATACAAACGACAGTATACAAGATGAAGAACTTAATGAAGATGTTAATTATTATATTGATAAATATCTAAGCGGTTTATCTGATAATAAAAAAGAAAAGTTTAAGAATGAATATGAAAATTATATGAGTGATTCATCAAGACTGAATGTATTTTATAATGAAAGTAATTTGAGTGAATTTTATTACGGAGAAACGGACGTAGACTGGGACACCGTAGAGGATAAAGTCAATGATATACTTAACGAACGTGATAATTTTAATCAAGAAGAATTATTGCAAGATATTGCTGATAACTTATTTGACATTATTAAATCAATGGAATAATGGAGGTAGAATATGAAAGATACTAATAAAAAATTTGATAAAATATTAGATGTTTTAGAATTTATTTATCATAGACACCATGGAGCATATGAAACATCTTTTATTTTATATGAGGTTATCAAAATTATTTATTACATTGCAAAATGTGATGAAACCTCAGCAACCAAATGCTATACTACTATCAATCAAATTAAAAACATGATAAACAGGTGTGATTTATTATAATATATGGAGGTATAACTTGAAAGAGTTTAAAATATCTAATTTTAATGATAATGTAATCTTTGATACATGCATACACAAGAAGGTTAAGTACTCAGATACTATTTATAGCTTTGATATAGAGGTTACAAGCCTTTTTAATATAGACAGAGAATACAAGCCTTTTAATTATGATTTACCACCAAATTATTATAAAAATAGAGATAAAGTTGCAATTCCTTATATATGGCAAGTAGGCATTAATGACAAGGTGTTATATAATCGTGATTTTTACAAGTTTAATGATTTTCTTGTGTGCATCTCAAATAAATATATAAGGAAAATTATATATGTACACAATCTTTCTTACGAGTTCCAATTTTTAAGAAATATCATTGAAAGATACAATTATACTATAATTGATTTTCTGACGTATAAAAAAAGAAAGATTATATCATTTGTCATTGAAGAACTTAATATAGAATTTAGGTGTAGCTACTGTTTAACAAATTTATCTCTTAGTTTATCAGCTAAAAAATATAATAAAAAGTATAAAAAATTAGATGGTGAACTAGATTATACACTTGCAAGAAGTCCAAAAACACCATTAACCAAAACAGATCTAAGTTATTGTAAGTTTGATATATTATCACTATATGAAATCATTGTATATTTTAAAAACATCTATAAGCACGTTGCGAAAATACCGCTAACGCAAACAGGAATTGTAAGAAAAGAACTTGTAAACTCATGCCCTTGGTATTTTAAGGAAAAAATCACAAGAATGTTACCAACTGATAATATGTATACTATATTCAAACAACTTTTTACAGGTGGATTTGTTCATTCTAATTATAAGCAAACTAACAAAGTGATTAAAAATGTATATTCTATGGACTTAACAAGTGCATACCCTTATTGTATATGTGCTTTTAAGTATCCAATGACTAAGTTTTTTGAGGTTAAAAACGTAGATAGATTTAAATATTATTATAATGAAAAGTGGTGTCGTATCATGTTAGTTTGTTTTGATTGTAGTTCTAAAGTAGGGCATAGTTTATTAAGTGTTAATAAGGTGTTGGAATATGATGATATTAAAAAAGACAACGGGAGAGTGCTTGAAGGTAAAAATATTAAGATGTTAATTAATGAGGTTGATTTAGAAAATATCAAACTTATATATAATGTAAAAGAATTTAAAGTGTATAAAATGTGGGTATCACATGCAGACGTACTACCTTATTTTTTAATTGATAAAGTGCTAAAATTTTATGAAAACAAGACAAAATTAAAAGGTGTTGAAGGTCAAGAAGAATTTTATATGCAATCTAAACAGAAATTAAATAGTATTTACGGCTGTTTTTGTACTGATTTAGTGAGGGAGTCATTATCTTATAAAGAAAATGATTATATTCAAAACGGTTTTAATAATATTAGTGATTTAAAAGAGAGGGTATATAATAATATATTCTACTACCCGTGGGGTGCATGGTGTACTAGTTATTGTAGGCGGTTATTGTGTACAATGATAAACAAAGTTGGAAAAAATGCTATTTATAATGATACTGATTCAATAAAATTTAAAAATAAAAAGTATTTAAAGTTGTTTGATATTGAGAATGAAAATATTAAAAAACAATTAAATAGTAACTTAAGTAAATATAAAATAGATAATGAACGTTTTAGTCCAAAAGATATAAACGGAAAAACTCACACGCTGGGAGTGTGGGAACTAGACGGAGTTTACAAAAGATTTAAAACTTTAGGTGCTAAAAGATATTGCTATGTAAGTGATGATCATAAAATTAAAATGGTAGTAAGTGGTTTAAGTAATAAGTGTAAAATTGCTGATATTAATGATTTTACTATAGGTAAAAAGTTTAGTTACTTAGACGCACAAAAGAACTTATCAAACTATAATGATAATCAAAAATGTTTTGGTTTTAAGGATAAAGATGATAAGTGGTATTATTGCGATAATATTAAGTATTCAATAAACATGCAACCGACAACCTTCGAAATAGGAATATCTGATGATTATGCAAGACTACTTGATTTTATTAATTATTTATTAAATCAAAAATAATAAAAGGGATACACGTTTTAGTGTATCCCTTTATTTTGGGAATAAAGTGGTTTGGATATTATTCATGAGATGCAATAGTAAATACTATTGCATTTTCTGATAAGTCATTAATGTAGCCGATAGTAGCCCCGTTTGTATAGTTTGTATATCTTTCTCTATTGTTTCTATCAGATGCAATAAATCTATCCTTTATAGTAACACCGAGTGCTTCTCTATCAGCAAGTACACATACGATACCCGATTGTGTTACTTCTGTACCATCACTTGACGTTTTAACACTTATCTTTGATACCTCATCAAAGGTAGGTTTAGAATTACTTGTACCCTGCCAGTAAGGGATTTCCTCATAGTAAGGGAGTTCTACAAGTTCCTTGTTAAAGGTATCAGACTGTAAGTTAGTAACATATGATGATACAAAATCACTAAGCATTAATACATGCATGTTATCACGCTTAGTAGCACGTACCATATCTCCATTATTATATAGCTTACTAGGTGAAGAAAGATATTTCATATACATTTTAATAGTTCTAGTAGCAAACTTAAGGAAATCAGCGTTTACAAGAGCGGTTACGGGTGTAAGTGTCTGAGTGTAAGTAGTGTTATATAATTCAAGTAGATTAATAACATTAGTGCCGTCTTTTATTTTCTCAGCGATTAAGTTATCAATTGCCGTAATACGCATATAATCAAGTTGCATATCCATTGACTTATTGAACATATCCATTACAGCTGAGATATAATTATCCATTGCATCAAATGACGTAAACGCCTGTTTAAGCATTGTATCTGGAATAGTAACATCTACTTCCCAAGTATCATACTTGTTAAAGAAAGTCTGAGAAATAACAGGCTTGTCAATATTCCATATGCGAGACTGATAATTAGAATCACCTATATTCCAAGCGTTCTGAATAGATGCCTGGAATGGCTGTATGTTGATTTTCTGTACAATCGAGCCGTATTCAAGTTCTGTAAGCATAGTTTTAGGCGCAAAACCATCAAAATCCAAAGTTCTGTAACGTGTTAATCCTATTCTATCAGTTAGAATGTTGTTGAACTGTTCTTTGTTGTTATTTGTAGAGAGTACAGATTCTCCGAGTGCAATAAGCCCGCTTAAGTCATTAACAACAATTGCAGTATCACCAAACATTTGTCCTGATATCTGATTTAATAGCGTCGATATCTGATTAATAGTAGCCATGGTTAATACCTCCATAAATAATATTTTACTAAATTATAACATTTATGTAATATTTAGTCAATAATAATGTGGATAAGTTGTGGATAATTTGTGGATAATTA
>Ga0326512_10003212_pt1 | contig 12030 bp, 7 predicted proteins | sample 1_2617_0518_D_FD_203652 | JGI IMG/M metagenome (GOLD analysis project Ga0326512, IMG submission 203652) | Bovine rumen microbial communities from UC Davis, California, United States - 1_2617_0518 | ecosystem: Host-associated > Mammals > Digestive system > Stomach > Rumen | place: USA: California... | reverse complement strand
GCAGGCTGTTGCTCTGTACAAGGTATGTAACAGTAGAATATTTCTCCTTCTCAGTCTTCTCGTCGATGATGATGAACTGTGCCTTCACCTTATACCATCTGTCATCAGCAGGATTCTCAGAGAAGAACACCTCCTTGTATGGGGCTTTTTTCATGTCCACCACATCAAACTCTCCGCTGATATATACCTTCAGTTCTTCGGCAATTGTCTCTTCTGCCTCAGTAAAGGTGAATGACTCTAAGGAATATGTTTCCTTAACAGTTACTGGGGTGCCTGCATCACCCATCTTGTCGTATTTTACGCTGGTCTCAAACCAGTCTGCATGTTTTGATGTCATATTGTTGTATTGAATTTATTTGTTTGAGGATGCAATACTCGTGCAAACCGAATGCAATCAAGCTCGTTTGAATTGCTGAGGTGCTGCCGAGTATCGCAGCCAGAATGAATCTCTGTTTAAGGGATTGCATCTTAAACGTTCGTTTTAGATGCTTATCGAGTTTAATCTCGATTTCTGGATGCAAAGGTACAAAAAAATATCGAAAACAAGAAATTTCACACAGAAATCACAGAGTTTCGCTTAAATATTCAGGTGAAGTCATTATTTTATACCATTCGTATTTTCAAAGTAGAACTTTGGTCTCTCGTCTGGTGTGATTGTTTCCAGTTTAACGTTTTTCATGGTAATATCCTCTGCATTGGTAATTGAGAATCCCCATGCTGGCTGTATGCCGTGTGCTGACGGCTCAGGATATCCCCCTGTTCCCTCATGTCGGTTGATAGCCGCTGCACCACCACCTTTTCCAAAGAAGAAAGGATTGCTGCCTCGTTGGTGTTTTACATCATCTAAGGTGATACCCCCACGATACTGTATATACACATCCGTTATGCGTACCTTCTTTATAGGATTTCCCTTGATGCCTGCAATGATGCTGGCATAGCGGCTGTCAGCGTTGGTGACGTGGATGTTGCGCAAACTGACATTCCGTATCTTCGAAGTATGGAAGCCCTTCGGAGCCCTCATCCTGTCACCCAGTCGTATGTAAATGGGTGAGTTACAGATGTCGTCCATCTTTATGTCGCTGACATCGATATTCTTCATATATGCCCCATCCACTGTCTCTAATGCCAGTCCCCTGCAATGGGTGAATGTACATCTGCGTATGGTGATGTTGCTGAATCCTCCGTTTGATTCCGTACCAACTTTTATGCGTCCAGTCGGTCCGTCTCCGTCAGGAGCCTTGGTGACAGTTTTCTGGCAAGTGCCGTTGAGTAGGGTTCCGACATCATATCCGCTCACGTGACAATCCTCTATCAGTACGTTACGGGTAGGCTTCGCATATCCCAGGGCGTATGAAGCCTTCAGCACTATGGCATCGTCATTTACTGTATTTACGCGACAGTTGCGTATTACTACTTTTTCGCAGCAGTCAATGTCAAAGCCGTCCCTGTTGGTATCTGCCGTAACATTCTCAATCAGCAAGTTGTCAACCCCTGTCAGCAACATCGCAAAATGTCCGCAGGCGTGTAGGGAGATGTTCCGTATGGTAACATTCTTGCAGCATTTCATAGCCAGAGCCTTGTTAGCTGTTCCTTTGCTTTGGCGTTGTTTACTGCCGCCTCCTCTTGTCAGAACACCCTCGCCATCAATCATTCCCTTGCCCTCTATAGTGACATTGCTGATGTCTTTTCCCCATATCAGTGAGTTATGCCAATGGCTGTGTCCGAAATCCTGATATTGTGTGAAGTCATTATTTTCCGACTCATCATAATGGCGGTCCTTTGTTACGGGAGCAGCTTTTATGATAGCACCTTCTTCTATTTTGAGGGTGATATTACTTCTCAGGTGAATAGAGTAGCACAGAAAAGAACCATGGCTTACAACCACCGTTCCTCCACCATCATTTGCAGCCCTCTGTATCGCCTCGTTTATGGCGTCAGAGTCGATATGCTGTCCGTCACCTTTAGCGCCGAAGTCACGCACATCATACACAGCAGCATTGCAGGCAACACCATATGCCGCCAGCACTAAGGCAATAATTCTTAATTTATAATGCATAATTCATAATTGGTCAATGGCATTTCTTAAACTCTTAAACCCTTAAACAGCCTTTAAACTTTAAACTTTCAACTCTAAACTATTCTTTCGGCATTTTCACTATACATATATTCATTGAGCGTCCGTCTTCGCTGAGCATAGCCGACTGAATCTCTATCTCTGTGCCGTCAGGTTTAAAGGTCGGGTGCACATGATCGCGTGCAGTCCTCTTATGTCCTGCCGTCAGCAAGGTTTGCTTCTTGGTATGCCTGTCTATCAGCCACAGCTCACGTGCGAAGTTATCGCCAGCCACCCATCGTCCGTCCTGTGAACCAGCCACATGCCAGAAGCTGTCACCAGCCACCTGTCCCTCCATCGTCAGTTCGCGGGTACGCATATTCACGACGGCGATGCCAGTAGGATATTCCTTTGTGCCCGATGGCCCCCATTCCTTTTCCTGACCAGGTCCATCTGCTTCGCCTTGCTTGCCGTTGTTGATAGGGCGGTGTCCCATTATTGCTATCACCAATTCGTCAGCACTTATCACAGCCTCGTGCGTCACCCAGTCATGTTCCGTCTCCCTGTAGATAGGACGCAGGTCAGAGCCGTCGGCATTCACCATCCATGTACGCTGCGGAGCCTTGCCCCCTGTTTCCCAACAGAAGATTACCTCTCCAGGATGCCAAGGGTTACCCTGTATGTGTCCCACCTTGAAGTGAACGGCAACGACAGGCTCCACCTCTCCTGTTGTAAGATTCATCTTTCCAATGCCCCCAGGACCGGCTCCCATATTACGTGGTCCGAAATTAGGAGCGATAGGTTCTGCGATAGGCATCTTTGCAGCATAGTCCTTGTCAAGTCTGAAATACACCCATTCCTCGCTGCCGTCGAGAGCCATATCACCCTCACTGCACATCTCAGCAGGAATGGTGCCGCAGATGCGTTCGTAGGCAGACTTCTTCTTCAAAGTGCCTTTCTCGGAATCAGCAAACAGCTTGCCCAGATTCACCTCCACCACCTGCATGCCAGTGCGTTTATCCTTCTTGTCCTTTACGGCCCGCATAATGTAAAGATTCATAGACTTCCGTGCCACGCAGAGCATACCAGTATATCCACCCTCTGTCACCTGTACTATGTCACCCGTATTCTCATTTACCGCCATAGCCTCCCCAGGCACTCTGTCAGAACGGAATATGACCCATTCCCCATCAGATGTCCATTGGTTATGTGTCTGGTAAATCTTCGAATCCCCTGTGCCACTCTTGCTCGTCAGGAATATCAGTTCTGCTCCAGTCTTAGGGTCAATAACAACCTTGCGTTCAGACGGAAAGCGAGAGCCTATCTGAGCAGCAGAAAACAACGGAAGAATAATTGTAATAAAGAGTAATAGTAATTGTTTCATATTGTTTGTGTTATTAAGTTTTGGTGCAAATATACGAAAACAAAAACGAAAACGAAAACGAAAACGAAGAAAAATGAGATATTTGTTAAACTTTTTCTTTTTTCTTTCATCAAAGCAAATGTAACCGGTTCACAATTTTCAATAAGTATTAACCAAAAGAACTTGTAAAAGATATGAAAAAGATTGTGTTAACAATGATTGCCATCCTGTCAATGACAGTTGCTATGGCACAGAATGATGAGAAGAGAGATGGTAATCGTGGTCCAAGACAGTTTACTCCAGAACAGATGGTAGAAAATCTTGCTGGCAGACTGAATCTTAATGATGACCAGAAGGCAAAACTGCTGGAGTTGAATAAAGAATATAAAGACGTTCTTGGAGGTCAAAGATGGGGCGGCCGTAATGGTGGCAACAGACCTCAGCGCAATGAGAATGCCGGCGAGGGCCAGCGTCCACAGCGTCCACAGCTGACAGAAGAGCAGAGAGCACAGTGGCAGGAGCGCATGAAGAAGCGTCAGGAGTATGAGGAGAAACTGAAGGGCATCCTGACAGAAGAGCAGTATAAGCAGTATCAGGAGATGAGACCTCAGAGAGGACAGAGAAGAGGGAATAACGGTTAAAGGTTAACGGTTAAAGGTTAAAGACAAAAACCTGAAACTTGAAACAAGAAATTTCATAAGTTGATTTGTTATAGTTTTTATTAAGGATTAAAATTTTTGCGACAGTGGAGTGCAAACTCTGCTGTCGTTTTTTTCTTTTTGATACCTTTGGGTGCGATTTTTTCCGTATTCGTATTCGTTTTCGTATTATTTTTTGTAACTTCGCACCCGAGAATAAACGTTGAAGGACCTTATGAAAAAGATTATTCTAGCCATTATGTTGTGTGTGGGCTCGGCGATGGGATCTGCTGAGACGATAAATGTTGATACCCACAGTACCCAGCCGCAGAAGTGGGAGGGGTGGGGCGTGTCACTATGTTGGTGGGCGCAGATGTGCGGCAAATATGACGAGCAGCATCTGGACTCGCTTATCTCATGGCTGACAGACCCGCAGGGGCTGAACTATAACATCTTCCGCTACAACATCGGCGGCGGCGACGACCCCGAATGGAAGAACTGTGAACCTCACCATATGGGAAAGCGTGGCGGAAAAGGCCTGCGGGCGGAGATGGAGGGCTTCCAGCTGCCTGACGGAACGTGGCAGTGGGACAATGACGCTGCGCAGCGCAGGGTGATGCTGATGATAGCGAAACGACGCAAGGATGCCATCTTTGAGGCCTTCTCGAACAGCGCTCCCTGGTGGATGACAAAGAGCGGATGTGTGGGTGGTAACGAACCGGCATCGGCAGACAACCTGAGGGAGGATATGTATAAGAAGTTTGCTGACTATCTCGTAGAAGTGTGCAAGCACTACAAAGAGAAATATGACATCACCTTCCGCACCTTAGAGCCCTTTAACGAGGCGCTGACAGACTATTGGGGACGAAGTGCTTCGCAAGAGGGGTGTCATTTCTCGGTAGAGTCACAGATAAAATTCGTAAAGACCCTTTATCCCGTACTGCAGCAGTCGGGACTGAATACCGTCATAGCAGCATCGGACGAGACAAGTGTGGCGCATAGCCTGCAGGCTTTCAGGGGATATAAGGAGGCAGGCATACTACCTATGATAGGACAATGGAATACGCATACCTATCAGGCTTCTCCGCAACTGAGAAAGGCTCTGAGGAAAGAGGTTACAGAGGCTGAGGGCGGCAGAATGCTGTTGTGGCAGTCGGAAACTGGTGATGGCGGAAGAGGTCTGCACGGAAACCTCATGATGGCAAAACGGTTGATTGCAGACATCAGGGACCTGCAGCCGTCAGCATGGCTGGACTGGCAGTATGTGGAGGTGAACTTCGACCAGTGGAGCCTCGTAAAATGTGACAGGGAATGGAAACAATATACAAGGCATAAGAACTACTACGTAAGACAGCATTTCTCACGCTTTGTGCCGGCAGGATATAAGTGGCTGAACATTAATAGCGACAATGCCTTGGCTGCCATATCGCCTGACGGAAAAACGATGGCGGTGATGATGGTGAATACGGAACGCAGGCCCGTAAAGAACACCCTAAACCTGCCAGATGGGTGGACCTACAGCGAAGGATATGTGACGGATTCGTTCCATAATATGTCACCGATAGGGGAGCAGCAGCCCACAGAGGAGGGAGAGATAATTCTTGACAGAAACAGCATCGTGACGCTGATATACACTATGAAACCAAAGAAACTTACGATAGAAGACCTCACCAGCGGGAAATATTCTCCCAAGGGGGTGAAGATGAACGAGGTGTTGCCAGGCGAAAAAGACAAGGCAAGCCTGACGGCAGAGAAGGTGGAACAGATATACAGAAGGAGCAGCAAGGCGGTATATAAATATGGTGACACACCCATTGCCGGTGGAGCGAAGGTGGAACAGCCGCTGATAAGTCCTGACGGAAAGAATGTAGCATACGTAAAGGATAATAACCTTTTCCTTGAGCCTCTCACCTCTAACCTCTCACCTCTAACCTCTGCTATCCAGGTAACCTTTGACGGTGAGCAGAACAAGATTATCAACGGCAAACCCGACTGGGTGTATGAAGAGGAACTGGTGTATGCCCGCGCCTTCTGCTTTAATGCCGACGGCACAATGCTATGCTGGCAGCGCTTCGACGAGAGCAAGGTGCCGACATTCTCCTTTCCTTTATATAAAGGTCTGAAACCGGAGAAAAAAGGAAATGCCCTGTATCCTTCGGCATACGAATACAAATACCCTATGGCGGGGGTGAACAACAGCAAGGTGAAGGTGCTGACATACGACATCGCAACCAAGGCGCAGCAGGAGATAAAGGTGCCTGTGGATAGCGACGGATATATTCTGAGAGTATTGCAGTCGAGCGATGCGGACAAGATTATCATCCCAACCCTGAACCGTCATCAGGACTGCCTGAAGATATATGTCTGCAACCCTCGCACAGGGGAGTGCCGACTGATTGTTACGGACGAGGTGAAGCCTTACATCAACGAAGCGACATACGCAGGAATACAGATGACAAAGGATGGCTTTGTGCTACAGAGCGAGAGGACAGGCTTTGCGCAGTTATACCTCTATGACCTTGATGGAAAGCTGGTGAGAAATCTGACGGAGGGCGACCAGCCAGTAGTGGACTTTTATGGTTATGACGAGAAGACACAGCGTTGCTACTATGCAGCCAAGGACGGTTCACCGCTGCGTACTGCTGTCTTTGCTCGCGATGCAAAGGGAAATGTAACAAAGCTGACACCAAAGGCGGGCACCAACAGCGCTACATTCTCGAAGGACTATAAGTATTTCGTAAACGTATGGAGCGACATCAATACGCCTCCTGTATATACCCTTTGCGAGGCAAAGACGGGAAAGGTGGTGAAGGAATTGGAAGACAATGCGAAGCTGAAGAAGAAGGTGGATTGCGTAGCACCTTACAAACGCGAGTTCTTCACTATGACAACAAGTGACGGAACGGAACTGAACGGATGGATGGTGCGTCCTGATGATGAGAATAAGCCCCATCCCGTTGTGATGTTCCAATACTCCGGCCCCGGTTCGCAGCAGGTGGAGAATAAATGGTATTGCGGCAATATGGGCGGCTGCCTCTTTGAGGAATATCTGGCACAGGAGGGATTTATCTCGGTGTGTGTCGATGGCAGGGGAACTGGTGGCAGAGGGGCTGACTTCGAGAAGCAGACATACCTGCATCTGGGTGCCAAGGAATCGCACGACCAGGCGGAGGTGGCGAAATGGCTCGGGGAGCAACCCTACGTGGATAAAGACAGAATAGGCATCTGGGGCTGGAGCTATGGCGGCTTTATGACGCTGATGAGTATGAGCGACACTACTGTGGTGCGCCCTGACGGCAGACCGCTTTTTGCTGCCGGCGTGGCAGTAGCGCCCGTGACGAGCTATCGTTATTATGACACTATATACACAGAACGTTTCATGCGTACTCCGAAAGAGAATCCTGAAGGTTATGACGACAATCCTATAACGAGGGCTCCGAATCTGAGGGGTAAGCTGCTGATATGTCAGGGCACAGCCGACGATAATGTACACTATCGTAATGTGGCAGAATATACGGAGGCATTGGTGCAGGCTGACAAGGATTATATGCAGTTGTCGTTTACCAACAGAAACCACAACATCAGCGGAGGCAATACGCGAAACTTTCTCTTTAGGAATATTGCACAATGGTTCAAAAGAAATCTTCAAAAATAGGATATCTGTACGGAATACTCGCGGCGGCATTCTACGGACTGAATCCGCTCTTTGCCTTGCCCTTGTATCATGACGGTCTGGATACATGGTCGGTGTTGCTGTTCAGATACCTCATGTCGTTGCCGCTGCTGGCGCTGATAATGATATTTCAGGGATGCGACTTTAGCATCAACCGCAGGGAGGCAAAGGAACTGTGCGTACTGGGATTCCTGATGTCGGCATCATCAATATTCCTGTATCTGGCCTACAACCACATGGATGCTGGCATAGCGAGCACGGTGTTGTTTGTGTATCCTATCCTTACTGCCATCCTCATGACGGTGGTCTTTAAGGAGAAGAACAACATGCTGGTGTGGCTGTGTCTGCTGGCTGCCACCATCGGTATAGGCATCCTGTCGAAGTCGGACGGGGTGGTGTATGTGACGATGCTGGGTGTACTGCTGTCAATTCTCTCGGCTGTGGTATATGCCTTTTATCTTACCTTTATAAATAAGGGCTCGCTGGGCCACATGCCGTCGGTGAAGATTACCTTTTATGTGATGTGTTTCGGCACGCTGCTGATAATGATGGGAGTGGGGTATAACGGCTATGTGATATGCCCTGAGGGAACCGGATGGCTGTGCTCCTTTGGCAGCGCCTTATTCCCGACGTCATTGTCGCTGATATTCACGGCTCTTGCCATACAGAGAATCGGTTCTACACAGACCGCCATCCTTGGGGCTTTCGAACCCGTAACGGCTGTCGCCATCGGAACGCTCATCTTTGGAGAGCAGCTGTCAGGAAACAGCATAGTGGGAATAATGATGATTCTCATCGCAGTAACGGTAGTGGTGATGCAGGGGAAAATTAAACATTAAAGATTAAATACCCTTCGGTCAGAGGTTTTGGTTTTCGTTTTGGTTTTCGTTTTGGTTTTCGTTTTCGTTTTCGTTTAAAAATTATGTTCAATAAAGAAATATACACGAGTCGTCGTGAGGAGTTGAAGAAGAGAGTCGGTAACGGAGTGATTGTGTTGTTTGGCAATAACGATGCTCCTTGTAATTATCCTGGCAATACCTATCGCTATCGGCAGGACAGCAGTTTCCTGTATTTCTTCGGGCAGCAGCGCGAAGGGCTGGTGGGCGTGATAGATGTTGACAATGATGAGGAATATCTCTTTGGCAACGACATAGATATTGACGACATAGTATGGTTTGGCTATGTGCCTTCCGTGGCGGAACTGGCTGCAGAGGTGGGCGTGTCGCATTCTGCTCCGATGGCGGAGTTGCGGGATTATATCGACAGGGCACAGCAGTCGCACCAGCCCATACACTTCCTGCCACAATATCGCAGCGACATACAGATACAGATGGCAGACATCTTCGGCTTCCATCCGCTTGAGACAAAGCAGCATGCTTCCGTAACGCTTATCAAAGCCATCGTCGCTATGCGTCGCGTAAAGCGTCCCGAGGAACTGGAGGAACTGCGTGAGGCTGCCGACATAGGTTATGAGATGCACGTGGCAGCAATGAGGAATTGCAAGGCAGGCGTTACGGAACATCACATTGCCGGCATCATAGAGGGCATCGCGATGAGTAAGGGTAGGGGATATTCCTTCCAGTCGATACTCACTATGCACGGCGAGATACAGCACGGCATTCCGTCGTTCAAACCCTTGCAGGCAGGACGCCTGATGTTGTGTGATGCCGGTGCCGAGAATAAGGAGAACTATTGCTCGGACAATACCCGCGTAACGCCGGTGTCAGGAAAGTTTACGGAGCAGCAGAAGGGCATCTATGAGGCTGTGAAGGCTGCCCACGACTGGGTGATGGCAGAGGCAAAGCCGGGAGTGAAATGGCTCGATATGCACCTTGGGGCTTGCAGGATTCTTACCGACCACCTGAAGCAGTTGGGGCTCATGAAAGGCAATACCGACGATGCCGTTGCGGCAGGAGCGCATGCTATGTTTATGCCTCACGGATTGGGGCACCACATGGGGCTCGACGTACACGATATGGAAGGTCTGGGACAGGAGTATGTCGGCTTTAACGACGAGATACGCCCATCGACGCAGTTCGGACTGAACTACCTGCGTTGCGGCATTCCGCTGGAGGCGGGTTTTGTGATGACCGACGAACCGGGATGTTACTTCATTCCTCACCTCATAGACCTGTGGAAAGGACAGGGCCTGCACAAGGAGTACATCAATTATGACGAAGTGGAGAAATACCGCGACTTCGGCGGCATACGCCTTGAGGATGACCTGCTGATAACCGATACCAGCAACCGCCTCGTGGGAGACAAAATGATTCCCATTGAGATAAATGATGTGGAGGGGGTAACGGTTAAAGGTTAAAGTTTAACGGTTAAAGAACAAAAGTCCGGAAGGTGTCTTCCGGATTTTTTGTGCCCATGCGGAAAAAGTTTTCGTTTTCGTTTTCGTTTTCGTTTTTTTTTTATAATTTTGACTTTGTCCAAGATACTCCGTCATGGAAATGCAAGATTTTTTTGAAATTTCTTGCATTTCTCATAACTTAATCGTACCTTTGCAGCCGCAATTGGTTCCTGCCGCTGCTTGCGTGAGCGAGTAGTTATCAGGCTAAGATGGGAATGCAGTGTGATTCTGCAACATTACCCGATGCTGTGAGTCCTTTCTTCAGGACATCCATACGGGCCACTGGCTGTAAAGTGTCGAGATGACGTTTTGCAATAGTTGGGAAGGCCGGATGTTACCTCTTTAGGATAAAGTCAGAAGACCTGCCAGTTGTTTCCCCTCACGAGGGGGTAGGTTCATGCATGCGGGACTACGTGCGTTGTTAAACTAAAAATTTTATTGGTATGATAAAAAAGATTTTAATCGCTAATCGTGGCGAGATTGCTTTGCGCGTGATGCGCAGCTGCTACGAGATGGGTATCAGGAGTGTTGCTGTGTATAGTACAGCAGACCGTACGTCGCGTCATGTGCTCTTTGCCAACGAGGCAGAGTGCATCGGTGGGGCGGCAAGTAGTGACAGTTACCTCAATATTGAGCATATCATCGAGGCTGCCAAGAAACATAATGTGGACGCCATACATCCCGGATATGGCTTCCTCAGTGAGAATGCCGACTTTGCACGCCGTTGTGAGGAAGAGGGGATAATATTTATCGGTCCCCGTCCGGAAACGATGGAGACAATGGGCGACAAAATAAGTGCCCGCAAGAAGATGAAGGAGGCGGGAGTGCCTGTGGTGCCCGGTACGGAGCAGCCGCTGCAGAGTGCGGAAGAAGCCCTGAGGGTGGCAAAGGAAATAGGGTTTCCCGTTATGCTGAAAGCCTCTATGGGCGGCGGCGGAAAAGGCATGCGACTCATCACACGGGAGGAAGACGTGGCAGAGATGTTTGAGGCTGCCAGAGGAGAGGCAATATCAGGATTCGGTGACGATACGGTGTATATAGAGAAATTCGTTGAGGAACCGCATCACATAGAATTCCAGATACTGGGTGACAAGATGGGCAATGTGGTGCATCTCTATGACAGGGAATGCTCCGTGCAACGTCGTCACCAGAAGATAGTGGAGGAGTCGCCGTCGCCATTCATCGATTACAACCTGCGCATGGAGATGGGTGCAAAGGCTGTTGCGGCAGCAAAGGCTGTGAACTATGTCGGGGCAGGTACCATTGAATTCCTTGTGGATAAGTATCATCATTTCTATTTCCTTGAGATGAATACCCGTCTGCAGGTGGAGCATCCCATAACAGAAGAAGTGGTCGGCGTGGACCTCGTGAAGGAACAGATACGCATAGCCGACGGGCAGCAACTGCGATTCAGACAGGAAGACCTGAGGCAGCACGGACATGCCATAGAATGCAGAATATGTGCAGAAGATACAGACCACGACTTCATGCCTTCACCCGGAGTGATACAGCAGCTGACAGTGCCTCAGGGCATCGGCACCCGCGTTGACTCACATTGCTATAGCGGATATGAGATACCAATGAACTACGACCCTATGATAGGAAAGCTCATCGTATGGGCTACCACACGTGAATATGCCATAGAGCGTATGCGCCGGGTTCTCTACGAATATAAGATTACCGGTCTGACGACAAACATCCGGTATCTGCGTCGCATCATCGATGTGCCGGATTTCAAGAACGGCAATTATAACACGCATTTCATAGAGCGTAATCAGGAACGCCTGAAACCGCGTGTCGGATTCAAGAATGATGCAGAGCCGATGGCTGTCATCGCGGCATACATAGACTATCTGATGAATGTCGAGGAAAATAAACCTCACAATGCCGGCGAAGACAATACGGCCATCAGCAGATGGCGTGCCTTCGGACTACAGAAAGGCGTGC
>Ga0326512_10003211_pt1 | contig 12033 bp, 6 predicted proteins | sample 1_2617_0518_D_FD_203652 | JGI IMG/M metagenome (GOLD analysis project Ga0326512, IMG submission 203652) | Bovine rumen microbial communities from UC Davis, California, United States - 1_2617_0518 | ecosystem: Host-associated > Mammals > Digestive system > Stomach > Rumen | place: USA: California... | reverse complement strand
CTTACCCTCTACGGTGCCGCGACGCTTGATGATGCCAGCTTCGTAAACCATTGCTTCGGCAAGAGTTGTCTTGCCGCTACCCGCACTACCAAGCAGTGCAATGTTCTTAATCTCGTTAGTCTGATAAACTTTCATAATAGTTATATTTTTAGGTTTAAAATTTTTGGTTTTCAGATATCGGACGCTAAAGGTAGACATTTTCGCGGAAAAAACCAACGAAATCTTTCAAATATTAAAATATTTTAGTATTTTTGTGCCGAATTCAACAATGACAGGCATATATATACATATTCCATTCTGTGCTAGCAGATGTATTTACTGCGGCTTCTACTCCACCGTGAAAAGGGAGCTGCGCCAGCAGTATGCCGACGCTCTCTGCCGCGAAATGGCCATGCGGACGACTGGCGACACCATCAGCACCGTCTACCTCGGCGGAGGCACACCCTCGCAGCTGACCATCGGCCAACTTCAGCAGCTCTTCGATGCCCTATATAATATATATAAGGTGGCAGACAACGCAGAAGTGACCATCGAGGTGAATCCCGACGACGTGACGGCGGAACTGGCAACAGAGCTGGCACAGCTGCCTGTGAACAGGGTCTCTATGGGGGTACAGACATTCGACAACGAGCGACTGCGCTTCCTGCGGCGGCGTCACACCTCAGAACAGGCGATACAAGCCTTCAGCCGCTTACGGAAAGCGGGGTTCAACAATATCAGCATCGACCTGATGTATGGTTTCCCTGACGAGACGGCAGCCGACTGGCAACACGACATAGACGCTGCCATAGCCCTCGGTGCAGAACACGTCTCAGCCTATTGTCTGAGCATCGAAGAGGGCACGCCACTACACCGGATGAACATTGAAGCAGCTGACGAAGAGACGGAACGGGCTATGTACTACACGCTTATCGACCGGCTCGACGCTGCGGGCTACGAGCACTACGAGATTTCGAACTTTGCCCGGCCGGGCTACCGCTCGCGCCACAACAGCAGCTACTGGACGGACATTCCCTACATAGGACTCGGTGCAGCGGCGCACAGCTACGACGGACGCTACCGCCGATGGAACCCGAGCGACCTGCAGTTGTATGTCAACAGCATCCACGACGGAAGACTCACCTGCGAGCAAGAATTCATCGACGACGTCACCCACTACAACGACCGCGTGATGTTAGCCCTACGCACCATCGAAGGCATCGACCTCGACACGCTGACGGAGGCGGAACGCAAATATCTGTTTACCAACGCAAAGAAGCACATCGACCAAGGACTGCTGACACGCAACGGCCTACGGCTACGACTCAGCCGTGAGGGGCTCTTCGTCAGCGACATGGTGATGAGCGACCTGATGAGGGCGTGATAAAAAAATCACTTTTTTGCTTTGTTATTTTTGCAAAATTACCTACCTTTGCCAGCCTAAAAAAACAAGACATGATGAAAAGACTACTTTTATGCCTGCTGATAGTCATCACGGCACTGCCAGAAACCAACGCTGTTCTTAAAGAGCGCGACCTTGACCAAACGTTAGAAGTGCTGCGTGCCGAACTGAGAGAGCAACGCCGTATCCTATCCGAAAGTTCTTCTGAAAGGAAAACGATTAACGGCTACATTCTCAACCAGTTAATGGAGACAGTAAAGCAGAGCAATCAGAACTCGCTGATGCTCTACTCACAGAACCAGAACAGCGTGTTCGACATGACCTACGCCTGCCATCAAGCCACGGAGCAGTACAATCAATTCCGCCGAAAGCAGACGCCGTTCCGCAACTTCATGACCACGACCGATACTGACATTGCCAAGTACGACAGCCTGATGAACAGTCTCAGACAGATGCCCGAGAACTTGCTTAGCAAACGGGGCAAGAGCAATCGGCGGACTTGTCTGATGTTAGCCGGCAGCATCCGTGACTCGCTGATGGCCAACCGCAACAAGATTGCCCAGTACATCAGCTATTATAAGGCCACCGAGAAGCGCCTGAAGAACCTCAACGACTATGCCAACAAGCGTTACAACGACATACAAACCAGCATTTTCAAGAACGGCGGACAGAACTATTTCACCATCCTGAAACGCCTACAATACAACCTGCAGGACACGCACGACGCCATACAGAGCAAATACAAGTCGAAGCTAAAGAGTTCGCAATGGGACAGCAGCGTCATCTTCGGACTGTTCGGTATCATAGCCCTCTATGTCATCATCGCCATCATCCTCAACCAGCTCGCCTTCCGCTTCCTCATGCCTAAGCGCCTGCATACCGAGGAATTCATGAAGAAGCGTGCATGTCTGATAATGGCCACCACCACCATCACCTTCGCCATCATCATGGGCGTTCTGCGCGCCACGCTCGACCAGAACTTCTTCATCATGGCCAGCGACCTGCTTATAGAGTATGCCTGGCTATTGGGAGTCATCCTCATCTCCCTGCTACTGCGCGTCAGCGGCAACCAGATCAAGAGTGCCTTCCGCATCTATGCACCCCTGGTAGTCATCGGGTTCATCGTCATCGCCTTCCGCATCATTCTCATTCCCAATGGACTCGTCAACCTGCTGCTACCTCCCGTCCTGCTCGTATGTACGTTATGGCAATGGATAGTCATCAAGCGCCACAACCGCAACGTGCCCCGCTCAGACATGTTCTATACCTATATCTCACTAACGGTGTTCATCGCCTCCGTCTGTCTCTCATGGTCGGGCTACACACTCTTCAGCGTACAGCTGCTCATCTGGTGGATTATGCAACTCACCTGTATACTGACCATCACCTGCGCCAGCCGCTATGTCCATCTGTACGGCGCACGCCACGGACTGGAGGACGCTCCAATCACGAAGAGCTGGTTCTACGATCTTCTGTATATGGTTGCCCTGCCGGTGATGGGTGTATTGTCCGTCATGCTAAGCATCTATTGGGCTGCCGACATATTCAACCTAAGCGACCTCTGCATACAGCTGTTCCAGCGTAAATTCATCGACACGAAGAACCTCAGTGTCAGCATCCTCAAGGTGGCGATGGTCGTCAACCTGTGGTTCCTCTTCCGCTATGTCACGAAAACCGTCTTACAGTTCATGCGCCTGCACTACGAGCAGCAGGACCCCTCGACGGCTCAGAGCCGCGAGGTCATGGGGCGCAACGTCATACAGGTTCTCGTCTGGGGCGTCTGGCTGCTCATTTCGCTCAGCATCCTCAACATCAGCATCGCCTGGCTCGTAGCCATCTCCGGAGGTCTGTCTACAGGTATCGGTTTCGCTTCCAAAGACATCATCGAGAACATCTACTACGGCGCCTCACTGATGGCTGGCCGCGTGAAGGTGGGCGACTGGATAGAGGTTGACGGCACGATGGGCAAGGTGACCAGCATCAGCTATACCTCCACAGTCGTAGAATCGCTCGGCGGCGAGGTCATCACCTTCCAGAACTCACAGCTCTTCGCGAAGAACTACAAGAACCTGACCAAGAACCACGGCTACGTGCTGGCCGTCGTGCCCTTCGGTGTGGCCTACGGCTCCAACCTTCAACAGGTATCACAGCTGATCGAAGAGGCCGTCAACGGGCTGCACCACGAATGGATGGATCCCGAGAAGCAGGTGAAGTCGGTCGTCTCGCAGATGAACGACTCAAGCATCGACTTCAAGCTCTTCGTCTGGGCCGATGCCGTCAAGAAGTCCTACGTCGTCAGCGATGTCTTGAAATGTGTCTACGACACACTGAGAGCCCACAATATAGAAATTCCATTCCCGCAAAGAGACATTCACATTATTAATAATTCTTAATTGTTCATCGTTTATAAAAAAAATCTGTATATTTGCACGTTGATATGAACATGAACAACAGAACCATCATTGCAGGTCCCTGCGTCATCGAATCAGCTGAGCTGCTCGACACAGTAGCTCAGGAGTTGGTAAGAATAAACAGTGCCCTCGGAACAAACATCATCTTCAAGGCCTCATTCGACAAGGCCAACCGCACGTCGATACACTCTTTCCGTGGTCCTGGACTGGAGCGCGGCCTGCAGATGCTGGCCGACGTGAAGACGAAGTACGGACTGAAACTCCTGACCGACATCCACGAAAGCTGGCAGGCCGAACCTGTCGGCGAGGTCTGCGACATCCTGCAGATACCAGCGTTCCTCTGCCGGCAGACAGACCTTTTAGTCGCCGCCGCCAAGACGGGACGTACCGTAAACATCAAGAAGGCACAGTTCCTGAGCGGCCGCGATATGAAATACCCTGTAGAGAAGGCCCGCGAAGCCGGCGCTACTGACGTATGGCTGACGGAGCGCGGCAATATGATGGGCTACAACAACTTAGTGGTCGACTTCCGCAACATACCCGATATGCTGGAACTGGTGCCGACAGTCGTTATGGACTGTACCCACAGCGTGCAGCGTCCTAACGGCAGCGACGGCAAAACGGGCGGCGACCGCCGCTTCGTACCGCAGATGGCACTGGCAGCAAAGGCTTTCGGTGCCACAGGATGGTTCTTCGAGGTACATCCCGACCCCGACCGCGGACTGAGCGACGCTGCTAACATGCTGGAATTAGACAAACTGGAAGAACTGATCAAAGAACTGATAAGATGACGGCAAGAGAATATGGCATAAAATGCATTAAAGACGAGGCTGACGCACTGCTCGAACTGATTCCGAAAATGACACAGGAGTTTGACCGGGCTGTGGAGCTGATGTACCGATGTCATGGCAAGATCATTGTTACCGGCGTAGGCAAAAGCGGCCACGTGGGTGCCAAGATTGCCGCCACGCTGTCGTCTACCGGCACACCTTCGTTCTTCATCAACCCCTTGGACGTCTTTCACGGAGACTTGGGCGTGATGACCTGCAACGACGTAGTGCTGGCTATTTCCAACTCCGGACAGACGGACGAACTGCTGCGCTTCATCCCAATGGTGCTTCAGATGCAGATACCCATCATCGCCATGAGTGGCAATCCTAACTCACTCCTGGCAAAATACGCCAGTTGCCACCTGAATGTCAGTGTGCGACACGAGGCTGACCCTATGAACCTGGCTCCTACCAGCAGTGCCACGGCACAGATGGTGATGGGCGACGCTCTGGCCGTAGCACTTATCAAGAAACGTCATTTCAAACCGCAGGATTTTGCGCAGTTCCACCCAGGCGGCGAGTTGGGGAAAAGGTTGCTCACTACTGCCCAGGATGTGATGCGCACTACCGACCTACCCGTCATCTCGCCGGACATGCACCTGGGCGAAGCCATCATCCAAGTCAGTAAAGGGAAACTCGGGTTGGGCGTTGCAGAGACCGACGGCTGCGTTGCCGGTCTGATTACCGACGGCGACATCCGCCGTGCTATGGAGAAATGGCAAGCCCATTTCTTCGACCATACTGTGGCCGACATCATGACCACGACGCCAAAGACCGTAGGGCCACAGGCAAAGATTTCAGAGATTCAGCGAATAATGAATAAGTACAAGATACACAGTGTGTTAGTCGTGGATACTGCCCAAAGGCTCTTGGGCGTCGTTGACCACTATTCATGCATGATTTAATGAGATAAGAACGATGAAGAAGTTTAGAATATTAACCTTATTGTTGCTGGCACTCCCCTTGATGGCCGGTGCCGTTTATCTGTTCAAGACACTTAACGCACGCAACGGACTGACAAGCAGTCAGATAAACTGCATCCTTAAAGACAGCAGAGGCTATGTCTGGTTTGGAACACCGGCAGGCCTGTACCGCTACGACGGCTATGTGTTCAAGAACTTCCAATGCGACTCGCAAGACGGTTCATCGCTCCCCGACAGCTATATCTACTCCATCCAAGAGGCCCTTGACGGTACACTGTGGGTCAAGACGGCTGCTGGCTACTGTATCTACTACCCTCAGTCGGAATCGTTTGTCCGCGAGATGAAGCAAGCCTTCTCACGTATGGGAATAGAAACCGTCCCTGATATTATCTATATTGACAAGCACAAGAACATCTGGGGCTATATACCCAGCAAGGGCGTCGTCAGCTACAATATGCAGCAACAGCTGCTCTATGAGTTTGGATATACCAACGACGCCCACGGCATACCACAAGGAAAGATATGCTCTATCAGCGAATGTCGCGACGGCGCACTGATAGTCTACGACGACGGACGCATAGCCTGTTGCGACGTCATGCGCCAGCAACACACCGTCTGGGTAACCAACGAAATAGCTCAGAAGAAACTGCGTAAAAGTAGCTCCCTTAAAGCCTTCGCCGACCAGATGGACAACATCTGGCTCTACGGTCAGGGCACGCTCTTCGTCTACAAGAAGAATGCTAATGTCTGGGATACTACCATCGGCGACAAACTCGGCCTGACGGGCATCGGCGTTGATAATACTGTCAACGGTATGGGCGGTGACCGCAATGGAAACATCTGGATAGGAACTGACCGCGCAGGCCTCATCAGGATGAATGTAAACACCTACGAGATGGAGGCGGCAGAAACCAGGAGCATGACTTCCGGCGAGACCAACACCAACACCTTGAGGGTTCAGAGCATCTACGTCGACGATACCGACCTGCTCTGGGTGGGCACCGAAAAGTCGGGCGTGGCTTACTACGGCAACAACATCTACCGCTTCTATTCTACCCCGATGAACGACATTACCGCTATCGCTGAGGACGAAAACAGCAACATCTACTACGGTACAAGCAACGAAGGCATCATTGGCTATAACGGCGTACTGGCCAGTAAGAAGGTAACAGCTCTGGAATGCACCAAGGACGGTAGCTTGTGGGTTGGTTCGAAGCAGAATGGTCTGACACGTATTAAAAACGGCGAGACAACCATCTACTCAGCAGCAAAAGACAGTTTGACAACGCTTATCGATGACCACATCAACTCGCTCTGTACCGACCATGTGGGTAACTTGTGGATAGCTACCAACGGCGGACTTCAGGTGTACAATCCAAAGATGAACACCTTCTCAAGCTATACGAAGGAGAACGGCAAACTCAATACAAATAACATTACCACGCTGTTTTATGCCAGAGACAACAACCTGCTTGTGGGCACCAGTGAAGGACTTTCCATCCTCAACCTGTCGACAACGAAGATTACTAATCTGACGGGTAACGCCACCAACCTGAAGACCTTTACCAACAATTACATCACACAGGTATACGAAGATTCAAGAGGACTGATTTGGGTGGGAACACGTGAAGGCGTCAACATCCTAAACCTTGTGAGCGACAGTCTGAACTATATCACAGAGAAACAAGGACTCTGTAACAATAACATCTGCGGTATCACCGAAGACAACAGACACAACATCTGGCTGACTACCAGCAACGGTATCTGCCGCGTTGTCATACAACGTAATGCGGAAGACGGCTCTATCGGAACCGGTCTCTACAACTACGACATGTCTGACGGCCTGCTCAGCAATGAGTTTAACATAGGAGCCATCTTGACCAAGCGTAACGGCGACGTTGTCTTTGGCGCACTCTATGGCATCAACCTGACTCGCCACGACATCAACGACGACACCGAGTCGCTGCCACGCGTTATGCTGACACAGCTCTTCATCGGCGAGGAGGAAATACTGGCAGGACACAACTACGACGGCAATGTCATTCTGCCACAGGCACTCAACGAGAGCAACCACATTGAACTGGAAAACGACCAGAACACCTTCACCATCAAGTTCTCTGCAGGAAACTACAACCAAAGCGAGCGCCTGCAGTTCATGTATTGGTTAGAAGGACGTGACGAGGACTGGGCCAATGGCGACGCCGTCAAGCACGGCATAACCATCCACGACCTGGCAAGCGGAAACTATACGCTGCACGTGAAGGCCGTCAGTGCCGATGGTGCTGTCAGCAACCAGGAACGTATCTTAGAGATTGTCATCCTCAAACCTTGGTATCTCTCCTGGTGGATGCTCATCATCTATGCCACCGCCATCATTGTCTGCCTCTACATTTGGAAAATCGGCATTGGACAAGTCAAGGAGCTCAAGCGTAAGAAAGAAGCCGTCATCGATGAACTGATACAGCAGCGTGAGGAAATCAAGGCCACCAGTGACGACCTGCGTCAGCCTATGGCACGCATGACCTCCATCATCAGCAACCTGGCGGAAAAAGAGAGTACACTCGAGGAGCGCGAACAGCTTAACGCCCTCCACTCACAGATGCTACAGGTCATCACCCGCGTCTCTGACATGCAGTCGTCGCTGGAGCATCCAGAGGAACGTGCCAAGCAGAACGTGCATGGACGTTACGAGCTGGACGCCAAGGGCGAGCTGGCACTGCCCGTCATCAATAACGAGGAACTGTCATCCGAGATAGTACCAACGCGACGTCGCAACGACTCTCCTACCAGCAAGTTTATCGTGTTCTTTATTGACGACAACGAGGAGTTCCTCAAGTATATCAACGCTAACCTCTACAACGTCTACGACTTCCATGTCTACAATAGCACGCATAAAGCCGCCAAAGACCTTGAATCAATAGGAGTAGACCTTGTCATCTGTAAACATGACATGCCGGGTATTACAGGTAGCGAACTCTGTAACCAGCTGAAGACGAACCCCACGACAGAGCGCATCAAGTTTGTACTCGTCACGGAAACGACGCTGACGCCGAAGGAAATGAAGAATATGGAAATCTCGCTCTCTGCTGACGATTATCTGGCAAAGCCTTTCAACATCCAGGAAGCCATTATGCGCTTCAACAAGCTGCTGGGACTCGGTGGCTATGCGATTGATAGCAACCTCATTGAAGGTGCCGAGACACGCCGTCTTGAGGGCTACAATACAAGTATGACTACGGCCACAGAAAGCATCGACACGTCAATACCTACGGACAAGGCTCTACAGGAAACGTCAAGTGCTGACGACGAAATGAAAATCGTCGAGACAACGATTACGAAGAAGAATACCGTCGTCAAGAATAATAATGAACTGCAGACCATCATCAGCGACGAGATGGAAGACGAATTTGGCAGCAATTATTCTATGGCTGACGCTATGGATAGGCAGTTGCTGAAAAACATCGAGCAATACGTACTGCAGAACATGAGCCGTGGCCAGATTAGCCTTGAGGAGATGGCCAGTGTCATGGGGATGGGACGCGTTCCTTTCTTCCATAAAGTACGCAACTTGACGAGTAAGACCCCAGCAGAACTTGTCCGCGACATCCGCCTGAAACATTCCTGTATCCTGCTGAAACGCACCAATATCAACATGAGTGAGCTGGCTGTCAACGTGGGCTTCATGACAGCAGAGAACTTCATCAAGATCTTTAAGGAAAAGTTTGGACTATCGCCACTTGAATACAGACTGAAGCATCGTAAATAAACAATGATTCGCAAGACTGTCTTCTCGTTTGTGCTTACGCTTTGTCTGTGCCCCTCCTGGGCACAGACTAGCGACACGGTTCTCCGGCGTCAACTCTCTGACTATGGTCTGCGCTTCACTGAGGGCAACGACGTCCATTTGCTCATGAGCGGCCAGGAGAAGTTCGACGATATGTTCCAGACAATCCGGCAGGCTCGTAGCAGCATCCATCTGGAATACTTCAACTTCCGCAACGACTCCATCGCCTTCCTACTCTTCGACATCCTTCGCGAGAAACGGCGTGAAGGGGTTGAGGTTCGCGCACTCTTCGACGGCTTCGGCAACGACTCCAACAACCAGCCGCTGAAGCACCACCACCTCGAAGCCCTGCGTAAAGACGGCATCGACATCCATGAGTTCGACCCTATCCGCTTCCCCTGGGTCAACCGCATCTGGCCCCGCGACCACCGCAAGATTGTGGTTATCGACGGACGGACGGCCTACACCGGCGGAATGAATGTGGCCGACTATTATATAAAAGGTACGGAGCAGGTAGGTTCCTGGCGCGACATGCACTGCCGCATCGAGGGGCCGGCCGTCAACGAACTACAGCAAATCTTCTGTCGCATCTGGCTTCAGACGACCGGCGAGAATCTTATGACCAATCCCAAGTACTTCCACGGACGGCCTGCAGGCTCGAAGACCATCGCCATTGCCAACCGCGAGCCGGGAGCCGTCTACGATGCCGATGGCTATGTGGTCGGCAAGAACGATGCCGTGCGCCGTATGTACATCGAAGCTATCGACGCGGCCCAAGACTCCATCAAGCTTATCAACCCCTACTTCACCCTGATACCCTCTGTAAAAAAGGCCCTGAAGCGCGCCATCCGTCGTGGTGTCCGTCTCGAAATCATGGTATCGGCCAAGAGCGACATTCCCCTGACGCCCGACTGCGTGCTCCGCAACGCCTATAAGATGAAGAAGGAGGGTGCCCACGTCTGGCTCTACCTGCCGGGGTTCCATCACTCCAAAATTATGATGGTCGACGGTCGCTATTGTACCGTCGGCTCCACCAACCTCGACGCCCGTAGCCTGCGCTTCGACTACGAGGAGAATGCTGTCATTCTCGACACAGCAGTCACCCGCCAGCTCGACGCTATGTTCAATCACGACAAGCAGGAGAGTGTCTACCTGACAAAGGAAGTATGGAATGAGTACCGCACGACGTGGCAGAAGTTCCGCGGATGGTTTGCCTCGCTGCTACGCCCCTGGCTGTAACAGCCTATTATTCAGCAAATCAGTCATCAGCTGCACCTCAATGGCACTGATACCATGCTGACGGATGATGGCAGCCTCGGTGGCAAACTCGCGTGACGGTTCAAAGTCGACGCCTTCCTGATTGGCATAGCGGCGGAACATATCGGCGGCCTGCTGCACGGAGCGCGCAAACCATAGGCAATAGCCATAGTTCAGGAAGTCGTCATCGGCAGGCTTCTCCGTCGTCAGAAGCTCTTCATAGAAGCGTGTCGCCTGGTCGTACTTCCCTACCCCGACAAGCGCCCATGCCAGCACCCTCATGACGTCCTGGTCTTCGGGCGACTCATAGTTCAGCTTATAGAGTAGTTTTAACGCTAACTCATAATCCTGTAGGCGGGTCAGACAGACAGCCTCGTTCAACTGATAGTTCTGGCGTTCGGGATGGCGGCTACTGAGCCGACGATAGTAGTCAAGGGCTCCCTGATAGTCGCCACGAGCAAAGAGAGCCCTGGCATAGCCTGCCCACCCTCGCTCATTGTCGGGCTCCAATTCCAACAGGCGGGCAAAGCAGGTGACGGCGTCGAGATCGGCATTGCGCTCTACGTGCGTCCTCATCAGAACGGTACCGTTCAGCATATAGAACTGTGCATCACGGCGCTCCTCACGGTAGTTCTGAAGCACCTGACGGGCGGCATCATAAGCCTTGTGCTTGATGAAGAAGCTCACCACCTCGCCCATCTTCTCCTCCAGCCGCGTCTGCTGAAACATGCCATTGGCAAAGAACAGGTAACGGGCTGACTGGGTCGTCTCGAACGGGTTGCGGAATTCCCCACGCTGCGGAAAGACACGGAAAAAGCGATACATACTCTGTAGATACGAGCGTCGGATGAAAGTCGGCGTATTCAAATCGCCGGCATCAATCTCGCCTCCCACTAACATCGCCTCGCCACGATCCATCATTTCCAACAAGTTATCGGGCATCCTGCTGACAGCCATCTGATAGCCCAGTACAAAGGAGTATTTGTCACTATCGCAGAAAGGGCCGCTTTTGAGCAGCGACATCAGGAACTTCTGTCCACGCACACCAGCCAGCAGTCCGGAAATGGCAGGATGGTCTAAATAAAAAGGCTGAAACCAGTTGGCAACCGTAGAGAAGAACGGGAAGCGCTTCATCTGCGAAAAGCCACCGAAATAGACATCCGAGCCTTGCTTCTGCATGTCTGTCATCCGCTTCATAGTAGCCTCAAGCCGCTCCATACGCTGTTCGGAGAGTTCGGGGTGCAACACATCGTCCAATGTGTCGTCGTCAACTTCCTCAATACCGTTACGGGTGACGCGAATGTTGCCCGACTGCATCAGCTCAGGCATGATCTCGCTTTGGATGATACGGTTGTCGCTCTCGGCCTTGAGACAGTAGAAGAGCTGCATCTGCAGTTCAGTGAGCTCAGCCAGACAACGTTCGTCGCCGACTGTCTCTACTACAATC
>Ga0326512_10003210_pt1 | contig 12033 bp, 18 predicted proteins | sample 1_2617_0518_D_FD_203652 | JGI IMG/M metagenome (GOLD analysis project Ga0326512, IMG submission 203652) | Bovine rumen microbial communities from UC Davis, California, United States - 1_2617_0518 | ecosystem: Host-associated > Mammals > Digestive system > Stomach > Rumen | place: USA... | reverse complement strand
TTGATTTTATTCACTGGTTAATACAAGAAACGAAAACTGACCCGAAATGGTTATATGGAATCGAGTTATGTACGCGAAGAAAAGCGCAGGAGGTTATTGATACGCTGTCTGTAGGCGTGGACGTTACTAAATGGGAGGGCTGACAATGGCGGCACCAACAATACATTCACAAGTTGAGCGATTAAGTTTCGAGCAGACGCAAAAGGTTCTTTGTTTCGTGTTACAGCAATATTTTACTACTGCAAGCTGTAGGAAATGTTCGCTCGCTCCAGTCTGTGAGTTTCATGGATATGTGCGGGCATGTGCGGAAACAATGATAAATGAGGCATTGGAGGGCTGACGATGACTTGTGATAATCAATGTGAAGAGTGTGGTAAGTATACTACCGTAACATATAATGGAGGCAAACACACAGAATATAGTTGCATATTTGCAAATAAAGATGTGAAGGTGATTTATGATGAAGACGGGAAAGAGGTAAAAAGAGAGGTTTGGTAATAGGAGGCTGACAATGGGTGCTTGACTTGTTTGGAATATCTTTCCCGTGCAAAGGGTGTCCAGTTTTAGGATGTCCGAGAATACTAGACACGGTATATGATTGCGAGAATTTTATTTTGGACGAGGCACTAAAGGAGGCGAGAAAATGAGTAAAGACTTTATAGACAAAGATTTAGTAGACAAGATTGAAGCGATGGCAAAAGCCGAGACATACGGGTGCAGTTACGAGGACATCCCGATTCAAGAAACAGACGGCGGCGGCATGATATGTAAAAGGGTATATAAGCCTGTCCGCCCGTTGCCCTGCGTGCGGGACGAACACGGGGAGATTAAGGAGCAGGATATTCGTAGGCATTTGATCGCCAAAATCGACGAGGAATTAAACGAAACAAAAGAGAGGGTAATGCTTTTGGGGCTGTATCCGATGCAGCCTGATGAAATCGAAAATGTTAAAACGATGATTGCAGAGGAAGCGTGCGACACCATCACGGCAATCACGACGATGCTGGAAGCGTTGGGAATTGACGAAGAAATGCGGGACGAGGCACAACGGCGCGTAAATAGTAAAAACCGCGAAAGGGGGCGGCTGTAACATATCTAAAATTCGTTTTAAGGTATCTAGCGGCGGTTTTTATGCGCGGCGAATATAAACTATCGCGAACGAAATAAAAGCCGCCCAAAACGGCTATAAAGAGGTGTTGCCAATGCAGAGAGAGAGTCGCGACGCGAACGTGCGGAAAATTGAGTTTATGATAAGGCACGAACGGCAGATTGCCGAGGCGGTGACGGAGGCGAAACTTGCGCCACGCGGGCACACGGGCGGCGCGCCAAGTGGACATAGTTTTGTATCTGACCCGACAGCGGCGCAGGCGATCAGAAACGCGGATGAGGTGTCGCTTGTCGAGATTGACGGCGGCGGCCGCGTCGAATGGCCGGAAAGGTGGTTGAAGGTTGTTTCTGTCCTTCGCGCATGGTGCGGGCATGACACACTACGCGCCGAAATCTTCAAACGCCGATATATAAACGAGTGGTATCGGGACACTTGCGACGAACTAAACATAGCATCATCAACGTATAACTATATTCTTAGCGAGATACGCAGTTATGCGTTACAATGCGCGGCACAGGCGCAAGTCATAAAAGTTTTTTAGCAAAATCCTTATTCCAGTAATTAAATCTCAAAATATGTGGTATTATACTTATAGGGCGCGGTAGGACAGACGCGCCGAAAGCCTCCTATTTGCATAGCGGCGGTTTTTCTCCTCCCGCCGCATACCCCCACAGCCCGCCCTATTCTTCCGGCGGGCTTTAACTTTGAAAGGGTGAAAACGTGGAATTAAAAGTTGAGTATGTCAATATCGACACAATAAAGCCGTACAAGCGGAACGCCAAAACACACCCGAAAGAACAAGTCGAGCAGATCAAGAAGTCTATTCAAGAATTTGGGAACTGCGATCCTATCGGCGTATGGCATGGCGAGATCGTAGAAGGGCACGGGCGATATTTGGCACTCAAAGAACTTGGCGAAACGACAATCCCGATTATACGCCTTGATTCGCTGACGGACGAACAGCGACGGGCGTATGGGCTTGTGCATAATCAGCTAACCATGAATAGCCCGTGGGATTTGCCCGCGTTGGATTTGGAACTTGCCGACCTTGATTTTGATATGGGTGAGTTTGGCTTTGGTTTGCTTGATAATGATTATACAAAGCCCGAAGAAGTAAAAGAGGACGATTTCGACGAAGAACCATTCGCCGAGCCGAAAGCAAAGCGCGGCGATATATATGTACTTGGCAATCATCGTTTAATGTGCGGCGATAGCACAAGCGCGGAAGATGTTGCAAAGCTGATGGACGGGCAAAAGGCGGATATGATTTTTACCGCCCCGCCGTATAACGTGAACTATGCAGATAAAAACGAGTTTTTGAATAATGCGAACAAAGGGAACTGCATACAGGACGATATACAAAACGACAACAATATATCAGACGAGGCCGCAAGAGTTAATTTATGGGAGCCAGCTTTTCGCAATATGTACGAGAACGCCGAGGACTGTTGTTCCATTTATGTGACAATGCCACAGGGCGGTGCACATATGATGATGATGATGGCGGCGGCGGCGGCGGTATGCTGGCAAGTAAAGCATGAGATTATATGGCTAAAAAATAACCACGTTTTAGGCCGCGTTGATTATTTATACAAGCACGAGCCTATTTTGTACGGGTGGAAAAAAACGCATAAGTTTTACGGCAAAGGGAAATATTGCAAAAGCGTATGGGAAATCCCGAAACCATTGAAAAGCGATTTGCACCCGACGATGAAGCCTGTTGAACTGATTGCAAACGCATTATTAAATAGCTCTATTGAGGCGGGCACTGTTCTTGATTTGTTTGGCGGTAGCGGTTCGACCTTGATAGCCTGCGAGCAATTAAACCGTAAATGCTACATGATGGAACTTGAGCCGCGATATATTGACGTAATAATAGCCCGTTGGGAAAAATTCACAGGGCGAAAAGCTGAAAAGATATAGCACTTTGCAAAAGCAAGGTGCTTTTTATATTGCCGAAAGGGGGCGAGAACGTGAACGAGCAAAACTTGATACCAAATAGCCAAAGAAGCCCGAAGGAACTCCGAGAAATGACACGCAAGGGCGGCATAGCAAGCGGCAAGGCAAGACGCGAGAAAAAGACAATCCGCGAGGCGTTCGCGCTTTTGAAAGACTTGCCCCTTGACAACGAGAAACTACGCGAACAGCTAAAAAAGGCGGGCGTTACAAAAGAGGATATGACCTATGGCGCAGCTATGGCGTATATGACCGTCATAAACGGCATGAAGGGCAATCCTTCGTTTATGCGCTTGGCTTTTGAAATGTTGGGCGAGAATGATGTGCAGGGCGTTTCTAAAATACCCGGCGCGTTGCAAGTCAATTTCAGCAGTAACCCGGAGGACTTCAAAAAATGATTACCTTCGCGCCTGCGTTCGAGGAGCTTTTCCGCCCGCATAGATACAAAGTGTTTTACGGAGGCCGTGGGTCTGGCAAGAGTTGGAGCGTTGCGCGTGCGTTGCTTTTACTTGGCTATGAGAAGCCCATGCGGATATTATGCGCCCGCGAAATCCAAAGAAGCATATCCGACAGCGTACACAAACTATTGTGTGAGCAGATAGACGCAATCGGGCTTTCGGGTGCGTACACGATCACGCGGGACGCGATACGATGCACAAGCGGCACGGAGTTTATTTTTAAGGGCTTGAGAAGCAATCCGCAAGAAATAAAATCCACCGAGGGAATTGATATATGCTGGGTTGAAGAAGCCGCCGCCGTGAGTGCTGACAGTTGGGATATTTTGATTCCTACGGTACGCAAGCCAAACAGCGAAATATGGCTGACGTTCAATCCTTTGGACGAAAGCGACCCGACCTATATTAGATTCGTGCAAAGCCCGCCGGAAGATGCTTATGTCAGAAAAGTAAACTATGACGAGAATCCTGCTTTCCCGGAAGTGCTTGAAAAAGAAAAAGACTGGCTGAAAGCGCGGGATTATGAATCATACCTTCACATTTGGGAGGGCGAAGTCAGAAAGCACAGCAACGCCGTTATATTTGCGGGGCGTTTCCGCGTCGAAGAATTTGAAACGCCAAAAGACGCGCGGTTCTACCATGGGGCTGATTGGGGTTTTGCAAATGACCCGACCGCGCTTGTCAGATGTTTTATCCAAGATCGCACGTTGTATATCGACAAAGAAGCATGGGGCGTAGGAGTAGAACTTGATGAAACTCCCGCCCTTTTTGATATTATCGAAACTGCGCGAAAGTGGCCTATTAAAGCCGATAACGCCCGCCCGGAAACAATATCCTTTATGCGCCGTCGTGGTTTTAATATTACGGCGGCTAAAAAGTGGCAAGGTAGCGTTGAAGATGGTGTGGAGTTTCTAAAAACATTTGATATTGTGATACACCCGCGTTGCCGTCACATGATAGACGAAATGAATCACTATTCCTACAAGGTGGACAAGCAAACGGGGGAAATCCTGCCAATTATTGTGGACGCTTGGAACCACCTAGAAGATTCTCTACGCTATGCATTAAGTGACTTGATACGCGGGCGCGGGGCTATGCAGATAAACCCCGCCGCTTTAATGATGAGGTGAAAACATGGCAAAGGCAAAAGACAACATGAAAATAGCATATAACGCACTTGAGCGCGAGAAGGTAGCCTTTGATGCTTCGCCTTATCAATCTTTGGGCTACGGCAATAGCAATCTTCGCGCCTTACATGACGCGGCATTGAAACAATGCGGCGTTTATAACATGGTGGGCGGCTTGTATGACTTTCAGCAGTTTCTAGGCTACGGCGTTTTGTCCAACCTCGCACAGAATGGCATTATTCGCGCGGGAGTGAACCTTCGCGCCGACGAAATGACAAGGCGTTGGATTGAGTTTAACTACAACGGAGAATCAAGCGACGATGAAGCTGCGGGCGAGATCGAGGCAGAAATGACCCGCCTAAAAATTGACAGGCTATTTAGAGAAGCCGCGCAGATGTGCGGATTCTTTGGCGGTTGCCTTGCGTATATCGACACCGGGGATATTTCGGGCGAGGACTTGAAACTTCCGCTAGGTGCGGACGCTGACACTTTCAAGGCGGGCACGCTGAAAGGCTTTAAGCTAATCGAACCGACCTATATCGCGCCGGGGCGTTATAGTTGTTTCAATCCGCTTGACCGTGATTATTTCGTCCCGCAATCGTGGCTTATTAACGGTCGAGAAGTACACGCTTCACGATTCCTTTACTTTGCGGAAGATAAGCCACCGACGTTGCTCCTTCCCGCATATAACTTTTTCGGCGTGCCTTTGGCGCAGATCGTCGCCGAAAACGTGCGGCAGTTTTCCGAGTGTAGCGCGGCGGCTTCAAGGCTTTTGCAAAAGTTTAGTTGCACGGTTTTCAAGACCGATATGCAAGAACTACTTACGGGCAGGGACGGCGGCAACATTAGGCGGCGCGTCCAGTATTTCAGCATGAACCGCGACAACGACGGCGTTATGACAGTGGACAAAGAGGCCGAGGACATAGCGGACGTTTCCACGCCTATCGGCGGCGTAACCGATATAGTCAAGCAACAAATGGAAATCGTTAGTGCTATGTTTGGTGAACCCACGGTCAAATTGTGGGGCATGACCCCGGGCGGCTTTAACAGCACGGGCGAAGCGGATATGAAAAACCACTATGACCATATTCACGCCTTGCAAGAAAGGCTTTTCCGTGAGCCGTTGGAATACGTCGTTAAACTGCTACAGTTAAACAGCAAGGGCGCGGTTGACGATGCGCTTTCCTTCGAGTTTGTCCCGCTTTCCGATGGAGATAGCGACTTGAAAGCGCGGTGCAATAAAACAATCGCTGACACTTACGCCACGTTGATTGATCGCGGCGTTATTTCTTCGAGTGAGGCGCGTCTTGCGTTGGCGAATGACCCCGAAAGCGGATTCGCCAACATTGACGCGGACGAAGAAGTAGAATTGCCGGAAATGGCGTTACCGATGGAGGCGGATATAAATGGAAACAGTTAACGGTCTGCATTTACTGCTTGCATACGGCATAGGGTTTCTTTCCGCTATTGTTTGCATTATTCCGTCTTTCCATTGCAATAGGGGTTATCAGCCTAAACGACCAAACAATTTCTTTGCACACGCTAACCCGCCACGGAAAAGGTGAGTAAATTATGGATATTTTATATTGTGTTTTGTTTTTATGTTCGGGCATGGTATATGTGCTTTCAGGATTTCCACTTTCTATTTATGGCGTGTTTTTTTTGCTTGTCGGTTGTGCGTTTTTCTTTGAAAGCGTAGGAAAAGAACTTTTGCTTAAAAAGTCTGGAGTGCAAAACGATGAATGACGCACGTTTATATGTGTTATCCGCAAATGTTTTGCTTTCGTCTGTTTCGTTGATTGTTTCGATAGTTGCGTACATTATCGCGCGGAGGGAAAAGGATAGATATGACAAAGAGGACATTAAAACCGATATTCCCTCCGGCAGGAATTGAACGCGAATATGAAAAACGCTTGAAAAAAGCGGTGCGCGAAATGGAACACAGCGTTGTCTATTGGTTGCGGGCGAAATACCGCGCAAACGAAAGCAAGATTGTTGGCGACAGCGCGACGGATGACCTTTTGAAAGCGTTTAGAAAACTGCTTCACCAATGGGAGCGCAATTTTCGCGAACTGGCCGACGTTTTGCCGCGTTGGTTTGTGTCCAAAATTCGCGGCTATGTGACAAACAACCTCGCACAGCAAACGAAACCTTTGCGGGATGCTGGGCTTGGCTTTAATCTCAAGTTTTCGTATATGAGCCAACGGGAACGGCAGACTTTTCAAGCCATCGTCAAGGAAAATGTGAACTTGATAAAGTCAATCGCCCGCGAAAGTTTAACACAGGTCGAGGGCATTGTTTTACGCAATATCGAAGCGGGGCATGACCTCGCACGTATGACGGAAGAACTGCATAAACAATTCGGCGTGACCGAAAGGCGCGCCCGCATGATTGCCCGCGATCAGACGAACAAGGCAACAAATAACCTTTCGCGTCAGAGGCTTTTGTCGTATGGCATAAATAAAGGAATTTGGATGCACACGGCAAGCGGCAAAACATACCGCGAAACGCACGCACTCGACCACACGCAGGGCGGCATGGACGGCGCGGAGTATTTCATTGATGAGGGTTGTTATGACCCGAATCCCAATGTACAAGACTACATTCAGCCGGGCGAACTGGTTAATTGCTATTGTGTTTGCCGCCCGCTTATCCCGCAATTAAGCGAAGAAGAAACCGAGCAGGGCATTGAGGAAATCTTGCAGGAAATCGGGGAATAATGGCGAATACTACAAGCAAAGGGGGCTTGTATATGGCGGAAGAAACGAGGACGGGAAATATTATTGTTGAAAACGCCGATGAAGAAAACATTATAAAGTCGTTGCACGCTATGGAAGGTTATTGCTTGACCATGCGCGACGCTGAAAAGTGCGATGCTTGTGTTATTGCGATAATGCTTGACGATAGCGGCAATCACGAATGCCCGTTTCACAAAGAACAGCGCATTTCAGCGCCGGGAGACTGGGAGATTGCCGAGCAGCTATATAATGGCGGCGTGAGAATTTTTAAGCGGGCAGAATGGGAAGAACTACGGAGAAAAGTAGGAAAAGCATAATACCGAAACGCGAGAGCGTCTTGCAAATGCAAGGCGCTTTTCTTATTCCCAAAAATGAAAGGAGGTGGGCAAATGACTGATTGGAAATCAATGTTCTTTCGGCTTGTCGAACTTGCCCGCCCCGAAAAAATCGTAAACGACGAAGCAGAAATTATCGGCTGGGCGACAAATGAAGCGGGACAACATTATCCGATACATGCGGCAGGCGGTGGAGGCGGAGCGGCAACAAAAAGCGAAAGCCGCCCTAAATTTAACATTACTGAAAGCAAAAGCAAAACAAGTCAAGGAGATAGCACTTTTTTTCAATTAGATAGCGACATGATGGACGTTAGCGGGCATATCCCAAAAAACGGAATCCCCTTTATAGATAATCTGTGGTATTCCGAAAAATACGCAAGCGACCCAACCGACGCATCGACAATATCAAAGGAAGTTAAAGGAAAAGGAAACGCAAAAAATCACATGTTATCGGCTATAGATTATTTCCGTCGTAAAGGGTATGACAAGTTTGAAATTAAAATTATGTCGTCTGATTCCCATAAGCTAATGGAGCGAATGGAAAAAGAGGGATATGTTCAAGCATTAAATAAGTGGCAAGAAGGCGACGACGTGACATATAAAATAAAAAAATAATTTTGAAAAACTGAAAGAAGGTGCAGAAATGATATTTGACACTTCGCCATTAGAAACGGCGCGAACATTCGACGAAAACGGCTATTTGCACGTTTCAACGAGCAATATTACAAAAGAACAGGTCGTCCCTTACGCCGGCGATACAATCCCCGGTTGGCAGGAGCTTGGATTGAAACCTAAAGCAATATATCAGATTTATCGTCCTGCCGCCGAAATTGAGAAAGCAGTGGACACGTTTAACGGCTTGCCCTTGAGCCTTGACCATTGGGAAATGGACGCGGCAAATATGCCGAAAGACAAAATCGTTGGTTCGCTTGGCACAGATGCGGCGTTCGATGCGCCCTATCTAACAAACAGCTTGACCGTGACCGACGCGGACGCGATAAAGCGTATCGAGAACGGCGAATTTAGAGACTTGTCGGCGGGTTATCTTTGCGACGTTGAAATGATTGACGGTATGTTTGACGGCAAGCATTACGACGGCGTAATGAAAAATATACGCGGAAACCATGTTGCACTGGTGCGGGAAGGCCGCGCCGGACATGATGTGCGCGTTGCCGATTCCGCATTGAAAGGGGGTGAAAACATGGGAGAAAACGCATGGAAAACCCTTTTCTTTGATTTGACAAAAGCATTACAAGGTGGTGATACCGTGGAGGAAATCAAGAAAGAAGAAGTTATCGAGGAATCCGCGCCGGACATGACGAACACTGCCCCGGCAGTTGAGAACGCGCCGGAAGTTGCGGAAACGAAAGACGAGGAACCCGTTGACGAACTGGCGGACGTTGTTCGCGAAGGAATGAAATCCGCAGGGCTTGACCCAGAGGATAAAGCCGCACAGCGTGCTTTTATGGCGGGAATGGCATTTTCAGAAGATGCCAAAGACGAAGCACCGACCGAGGACGCTTGCAAAGATGCCGAAACGGCTGACGCTTGCGCAAAAGATTCCGCGCCAGTCTTTGACAAGGCTATGGCGGCGGCACTGTATACGGCGGCGGAAGAAGTTGCGCCGTATGTCGGCAAGATTTCGAATCCGTTCGCGTTCGACAGCGCGGCGGATATTTACAAAAAGGCACTTGATGCCAAAGGCGTTGAGGTGGAGGGCGTTGACCCGTCCGCATTTGGCGCGATGGTGAAGATGCTGACGAAAGCCGCCCCGATTATGGACGCGGCAACCGTCAAAGAAGACCCGATGAATGATGTATTGCGCAATATTAAATCGCGCTAATAAGGAGGAATGACAAATGAGCTTTACTTATCAGCAGAGCGTTGGCAAGTACAACAAAGAAGCGATTCCGGGCGATCGCGCCAACAATCAGCCCGCAATTTACACGCCGGAAAATCTCGTAACCCCGGCAGATTTGGGCACGGCTTATGCCCCGGTGCAGGTGGGCGGCTTTGCGTGGAAAAACGCAAACGGACAGGCCGTTGGTAATGGTAGCGGTGCGCCGGTTGGCTTTGCCGAACGCGTGCAGAATTACCAGTATTATGACATGACCGAAGAGGGCACGCTTGTTGTCCCGAATGGCGCGGCGGTGGAACTTGCCGTGAAGGGTGATTTCTTTGTGCAGGCCGACGCAACGACCAGCGCGGGCGCGACGGTTTACGCGAACACGACCAATGGCGCGGCAACGCTGACGAGCGGCGGTTCTACCGTTGACACTGGTTTCAAGACTTGGAACGCCACGACGAGCGGCGGCATGGCGATTATCACGAAACGCTAATTGAAGGAGGAATGAACAATGAGCATTGACATGGAACTTGCCCGCCAGAAGGGCTTTGACTTTGGCACTGCAACGAAGTTTTTTGACAGCGCGGAGCCGCATAAGGGCGTGACCGATGCGCTTGACCCGAATACTGCCGTACCGGCTTATATGAACGTTTACGCGAACCCGCGCGTGATCGAGATTCTGACCGCAAAGCGGAATTACAAGGCGATTGCGCCGGAAGTCAAAAATGGCGATTGGAGCACGGCTTTCACTCAGTTCCGCGCCCTTGAACTGACGGGTACTGTCACGCCGTATCAGGACTACGACGCTAACGGACAGGCAAACGTAAACACGAATTTCCCGACCCGTCAGCAGTACCGTTTTCAGACGACCTTGCGCGTCGGTGACCTTGAGCAGGATGTCAACGCGGCGGCGCGTATCGACCTTTTCGCCGAGAAACAGCGGAGCGCGGCTACGTTGATTGAAATCAGCTTCAATAAGTATGCGTTTTATGGTGTCGAAAACCTCAACATCTACGGCTTGCTGAACGACCCGAATCTCAACGCCGACCTCACGCCGACCACGGGCACGGCGGGCAATACGTGGACGCTCAAGACCGCCGACGAGATCATGGCGGACTTCGCGAAGATGTACGCGAAACTGTATGAGCGTAGCAACGGCTGGATTGACGGAAACACCAAGACGAAACTTGTTATTGCCCCTGCGGCTCTCGCTGAACTGAACAAGGTAAATGCGTTTGGCGCAAGCGTTAAGAAGATGCTTGCCGACACCTATCCTTATATGGAAATCCTTTCCGCGCCGGAAATGGTGACGGGTTCTGGCAACCTCGCTATGATTCTTGCCGACGAAGTAAACGGACAGCCGACCGTCGAATTTGGCTACAGCGAGAAGTACAAGGCTCACAGCATTATCCGCGACAGCTCCTCGATGTATCAGAAAATCAGCGCAGGCACTTACGGCGCGATTGTCTATATGCCGTTCGCGATCGTTACGATGCTGGGGGTGTAATCGGTGGCACAGACTACGGTATTTTATAACGGCGTTCGCGACATTGAATTTGATGTTACGGACAAATCCGGGCTTGTGCATACCGTTGTCATTAAAGGTAGCGGCGCGGGGCTTAGAGGCGTGAATGGACAGCCTCTCCCCGCCGTCGGTGCCTATGGTGCAACGGTGGTTGACGCTGATCTTTGGGCGGCGGTTAAAGTGGCTTTTGCTGAACACCCGGCTTTCAAGCTTGGCTTTGTCAAAGACGGCGAAACCGAAAAGGCAAAGGCAAAGGCGAAAGAGGAAGTTTCCGCACTTGATAACGGACAGGGCGCGGCGAAACAGGAAGAGGCGGGCAAGAAGAAAACCCGCAAGAAATGATGTAAAGGGGGCGCGGCTATGACTTTCGATGTTGAGGCTTTTCGGGCGGTATATCCGCAGTTCGCGGAACTCTCCGATGCACAGCTTGAGTTTATGGCACAAAACGCCCTTATCATTTCTGGGCTTGAACAAATCGACGGCTTTACCGATGCCGAAAAGCAGAACCTTTGGTATATGCTAGTTTGCCACCTTGCCACACTTGCACAACGCGGCACGGCAGGGGCTATGTCAAGCGCGACGGAGGGAAGTGTATCTGTTTCGTATTCCACGCCGCAATACGGCAAAGAAAGCGATTGGTACATGACCACACCATGCGGCGCGGCTTACTGGCAGATTATCAAGGGGCATAGGTACGGCGGGATGTGGTTCGATGGCTGTCACTGTTGAAATCAAAGGCGGCGACAAATACAAGCGTTTCCTTGAAAAAATGTCGCAGATCGCGGGCGGCGTGAAAGCGGGTATCCTCGAAGGAGCGACAAACAAGTCCGGAGGCGCAAATATAGCGGCCTACGCAGTTTGGAACGAATTTGGCGTGCCTCGTATTCCCGTTACGCCTAAAATGAGAGCCTATATGCACTATAACGGCGTACACCTAAAAAAA
>Ga0326512_10003208_pt1 | contig 12034 bp, 9 predicted proteins | sample 1_2617_0518_D_FD_203652 | JGI IMG/M metagenome (GOLD analysis project Ga0326512, IMG submission 203652) | Bovine rumen microbial communities from UC Davis, California, United States - 1_2617_0518 | ecosystem: Host-associated > Mammals > Digestive system > Stomach > Rumen | place: USA: California... | reverse complement strand
TTCTGTCGAAAATCAAGAAGTTGCAGACAAAATCTACAAGCTAGTCGATGAGCTTTTGGATAAAGTTTACGAAATGGATCGGGATTAATTCCTGATAATAAACCCGAAAGTCCATATGGATGAGTAAGGTTTATTTTTTTTCTTTTGTACCACTACACCCGCCAGCTTCTATACCAAAACAACAAGAAGAGCATCCTTTGCCGCATCCGTTCAGACATGCGCTCTCGCACCCATTATTACAAGCACATTTAACGGCTCCAGCACAAAATGAACATGCAACATATCCACCATTACAACTACCAGCACACCACATCATACAAAGAAAAGAGTAACATGCTGCCATTTTACAAGTTTTGTTCATACAACTTCCTGTTCTTTTTTATTCTGCCGAATACAATAATATGACATATTGTCTAAATTCTCAAAAATCTTTTCAGTGATATATTTATTCACTAATAGGGAGGAAAAGCTTGAGAAAGAAAGTTAGGATAACACTGAATCCTTATATAATAAAAGGGATTATAAAATCATTCGTGTTTATACTAGGAATTGTTGCTATGTGTTTAGGGATATTTGGACGTAGCAGTGGATGGCTATTGGTAGCAATAGGGTCATTGGTATTGCAAGTGTTTTTGTCTAACCTTGAAGGTTGGTGATAAGTAAGGAAATATAATTTAAGGAGAATTCTTGATGTTTTTGAATTCAAAAGCTTCAGTTGGTAAACAAAATGTAAGTCATCGTAAAATTGAGGCAATTACGGGCGTTAATTATCGAGTAGTTGGAAGGATTTTATGTGACAACGGAATAATTACAGACAATAAAAATCTGCCGTCCGATAAAGTACAGAAGATAAGGGAGCTTCATGCTTTAGGGTTAGCAGATAAAGATATTGCTGTCCAATTGGATCTTGATGTGCGTACCGTTGCCAAATATAAATATAAAGAAACTAAGGGAGAATAAAATGACAACAGAACAGGATTTGGACTATGCTAATACTTCATTTCCAAATGAAGAAGCATATAAAATAATGCTGGAAGGTAACTTGACTTTACCGGAGTTCGTATCAGCGAATAGACTCCAGATGCAGTCGCTTCAGACATCACATCACGTGGGTCTTCTTGATCCAGAGTCGCCTAATATGGCTACTTCTTTCGAGAAACCGTATGGCAAATACACAGACAGTTACTATGTAGCTCCAGCTGATTTTCGTGTTATTTCAGTAATACCTAAGTTTACAAATATTGCACGTTTCAATTACGTTTATGTAGTTCAGAACATGCTTACTAAGGTATTTGACGTAATCGAAGTTAAACACTATCAGTGTCTTTCAGAAGACCGTGGTTATCTTAGACCATATACTGATGGTGATAGATATAAAGTTGGAGATATTATTCAGAAAGGATCAACAGTGTTCCGTTCTATGTCTCATGACGAATATGGCAACTATCGTTATGGTGTAAACCCAAAATGTGCTTATATTTCATTACCAGAAAACGAAGAAGACGGTATCGTTATCCGTGCAGGTTATCGTGAGAAATTCGCATTCTATGATATGAAGAAGACTCCTATTCTCATCAACCGTAACCAGGTACTTCTCAATCTTTACGGAGACACTAATAATTATAAGTGTTTTCCTGATATTGGTGAAGAAGTAAAAGACGGTATTCTGTATGCTAAGCGAAGTATTAACTATGCGAATATAGCTGCTGAATGCACAGACGATTCTCTTAAACATATTTTGTCTAACGATGAGGTATGTAAAGGAGACGGTTTCGTTGGTGATGTTGATATTTGGGTAAATGATACAGAAGAATTTGAAAACTCTGGTAACAAAACCCAGTTGTTGAAATATTATCATGCGTGTGTAGATTATTATACCAAGATTTATAACGTGCTTGATCCTATAGTAAATGCTAGCAACAAATCAAAAGTTCAGTATACTAGAAAACTTAGGTGGATATTTGAACATGCTCGCAATTATCTTGACAAGAATGTTATTTGGATGAATAACAACAATAATATTGAATTTGCTTATCTTGAAGTTATGACATACGAAAAGAAGTATGCTACTGACGGTTACAAGATTACAGACAGATTCGGTAGTAAAGGTGTTATCACGTATGTTTGTCCTGATGAATATATGCCAAGAGATGAGCTTGGAAATGTAGCAGATCTTATCTTGTCACCTCCAGGTGTTATTGCTCGTGCAAATCCTGGTCAGTTGTATGAACAGGAATATAACTTCATTGCTGATACTATTGCTAAACGTATCACTGCTCTTCCTACAATACAAGCTAAAGAAGCATTGTTGGTTGAGTTTGTTATGGACAGTAATACGAATGAAGGTAAAGAATTGATTAAATTCTTGAAAGGAAAGAATCCGGCAGAGAAAATCCAGTTCTTTAAAGATATAGACGACCACGGAATCTTGCTTGCTAAGGAACCGTTTGATGGACAGATTACTCCAGACAAACTGGAGAACTTGTATGTAAAGTATAAGGTTGCGCCAACTTCAGTATTGATTTGTCGTGAATTCAACGATAATATGACTGCTCTTCCGTTGCAGAATATTGTTAAGGCTAAAGAAGCTGCAGGCTTTGTAACTCCTCAGACCGAGATCGGGTTGAATAAACGCCAGCTTGATATTGAACAGAGAAATAAAGGAGTTACGCCGTTTGATGTAGCAAAGAAAGAGAAATATTCAAGCAATAATATGGCTGTAGCTCCTGATGGATTAGGAGGATTTGATACCATAGACTTGTATAAATACAGATCCAACCAACAGTTTAATCAGAAGAAAGCCGTGCCAGGAACATGTGTAAAAGCGTGGATAAACTCAGAAGGAAATCTTGTAAGACAGTATAAGAGTTTTAATCCGGTTATTATCGGACGCAAGTACTACATGCTGCTAAAACAGATGCCTGATGAAAAATTCTCAGCAAGAAGTGTAGGAAGTACAAACCAAGTCGGTGTTCCTAATAAGACTGGTAAGCAGAGTAAACTTATGAGTCCTTATGCAAAGAACGCTATTCGTTTGTGCGAAATGGATAATGACGTTAATTTCTGTCGTGTTGATCCTGAAATTGAAAACAGATTCATGGCTACCCATAGTGTAAACCCTGAACTTTGTGAAAAATTAGGAACGATGCTGCTTACAGAAGATCCGTTTGAATTACATGATCTTCCGATTAAGAATGAGGAGATTTGTAATAATGTTCCAGCACTTATGCTTCATGCTGCTTTGTACAGTATTGGTCGCGAGATTGAAGATGTGTATGAAGGCGAAGAAGAAAAACTAATGTAAAAAGAATCACTCCTCTAGGTTATCTTAGGGGAGGTTTCTTTTTTTTTTTGGGATAACATGGTCGATGAAGACTTTGTTAGTTATAATACATATAAATATTTAAAGGAGATAACTACGAATGTATAATGATGGAATTCCTGTAAGTGAATACACAGAAAAGCTTCTTGCAAGCAGATCTGACGATTTCAGAATCGATATGATTCATGAGCTTATGTTTGGTGACGATATTGGTGGAATCTTTCCAAATCGCACAGTTAAGATGGCTGGAAAAAATGAAGGCGAAACAAACGACGTTCTTCTTCGTAAAGCTAGTATTCTTGACACGTATGCGTATTTGAAAACCGGTGGCGATACTATGAAGATGGCTATCGAACAGAATATACAAAACATTGCCCGTCTTCGTGATAACGGTGAAGGAATGAAAGACTCTCTTCCTCCGATTAAGGATGTTTGGTTGTTCGTTTTTATTTACGATGAAGGTGAAATTAAAGTGAATTCTTACTTGAATCCAAACAGTCAGGATATTGGAGACATTCTTCGCACTGATAAAATGATTGTAATGACAGGTTTCATTATCACTTATCCGACAGTGTTCCCTGGCCAGAAACTTCCAGAAGGATATCCGGATACTGTTTACGAATGGACTTTCATTTCCCCAATTATGGAAGACCATCTTCCAGAAAGTAGTAAGGTTGCAGCAGAATTTGAAGCAAACCGAATGAAGAAAATGTTCTTCTTGGACTTCAGTAAAGGTGTTAAAGACGTGGCAGACGCAATCGATGCCTCGGCTGCATTGAAGAATATGTAACGACGTGAGAGGAGCATCTGGCTCCTCTCTTTGTTGGCTTAAAAAAGATATTTTTGACATTTTAATAAGAAGGAGATTTTTGGTATGGATATGCAAAAAACCGCTGACCAATCACATGTAACTGGCTGTTCAGATATGATGACAACGTTCATAAGCAAAGAAGGTTCTAATAGTTATCCTACTTCAGTAGTATTACTTAATAGATTCTTTTGTTCTCCTGACGAGTATGAATGGGTTAAAAACAGTGGCATTTCTATCCAACTTCCTAAGTTTAAAGCTGGGGATGATGTCCACTGGTATAAGTTGAAAGATCAATACAATAACCTCAAAAACGCAGTTATTTCAGGGTCTATTTTTAAAGACATTCCGTTATTTAAATCTGAAACCTTCACTACGCCTGCTAAATCTACAAAGGTTTTTAGAACAAAGAATAAATATTATATTTATAATCAAGAAACTAAGCAAATTTACTGGTCTAAGGAATTTGATAAAGAAAAATTCACACATTATACACTTGCAACAGATCAGATTGTAGAACCTTTAGATATGATATCTTTAGGAAAAGTAGATTATCTCCTCTGCAAAAACTCGATATGGAGATTCAAATCAGACGATTCGTATTCCAAAGTGTATAATGAACAAAGTACAACATATAATGCTTTTGATGCAGGAAATGATAGAATAGTTGTTGCTTCAGACGACGGTGCTAAAGTATTTGGCGACAATAATACTGATACATTGGTCTTGTATGAAACAGTTAAGCACAAAACAGTGACAGTATCAGTACCAAATCCAAATGCTAGTTCTGGTTCTTCTGGAAGTAGCTCATCAGGTTCTGGTGAAAGTGCAACTACTTTGATTTCAGTTCCTAATGGAATACCATCAAGCAACAAATGCACTTTTGTTTGGATTGAGGGTGGAAAAATGTATGTCGGAGATACAAAAACTTCATGCAATTTACCAGTTTCAGGTCCATATACACACACGCCGACAACAGAACAATTAACAGATCAAACTGCTAATCCTGGAAAAGAAGTATCAGACCAAACCAATAAACATTATGCTGGAATTAACAGCATTAAGACTCCTAAAGGTTGGGAGTATGGAAGTGATCTCTTTGGCGAAGTAACAGGTGTCACTGGTGTATATAAGGGAGAAAATCTTACATATATTGCCAATAGCAGTAAGATTACAATATTTTTGAATAACGATAAAACCAAGAAACTTACAGAGTTTACATCTAGTAATGGACTTGGTGGAAATCCTATTTTTGTCGAAGTTAAAGCTGGAGACGTGTGGATTCTTGTTAATGGAAAGTGGAAGAGATCATACAATCCGTCTGATCAAGAAATTCCTTTTGCATTTATTTTATACGCATTTAATTTCGAGCAAGATGCAGATAAAGATAAAATAGACTGCCGAGTTGCTAATGTTACAGTAGACGAAATATTGTCTTTGGCATACAGCAGATCTGTTTATGATAAATATTTTGCTAAAGCAATGTCTGGGCAAACAACATTTATGACTTCTTTTTCTAAAGGTTCTTCTAAAACCGTTTTTAATGTATTTGGAAACGATAATCGTAGAGCAAAAGCAGTAGAGATGAAGAAGTGTTGTAACGCATTTGATATTGGAGAAGACTAAAATGTCTGAAGACAATAAACAAAAGATGATGAATATCAATTCTGAAACCAAGGATAATGGGAACATTGTAGTTGGTGTAACCGGAAAAGAAAAATTCATGCATCTACCTTTCAATAAAAAAGATAAATACTTTATGAATCCTGTTGATTTTGTCAAGTTTGTCAAAGCAACAGAGGCAACCATAAGGCATTCTCAAGAATATAATAGGTATATAGCTTACCTTAAAAACGACGTAGGTCTTCATAGATGTGCGTTGTTTTCTGGTATAGATTCTGACACAGCAACTATAGAGATGCACCATTTTATTTTCACATTGTACGATCATGTTGAAATACAGATTGCTCATTTGTTTAATCAAGGTGATCGCATTAATTCTTCTAATGTTGCTCACAATGTACTAAAAGACCATTTTGAAAATATGATTCTTATAGTTCCATTGTGTGAAGCTGCTCATAAAGCATACCATGCTTCATTATTGGCTAAGAAGACAGGAAAAGGAGATGGAACCAATAGCGAGTTCTTTATAGATATAAATGCTGCATTCGGAGACTTGGGTAAATATGTCCAAAAATACAAAGACGATTTGACTATAACGCATTATATGAAATTGAAAAATTATTTCGAGGAATATAATCGTCGTTCTGGTAAGCCAATTAAGCCTACTGTATTTAACGAGTCCATTACTGAATGGCGAGACGTGTTTAACACTAATTTTGCTAAAGAGGCGACAAATGACAGTTGAGTCAGTTCTTGTAGCTAAGAACCGCGATCAATTTGATAAGATTATTAATTTCATGCGAAGTTTAATTTTCAAAAATCAAGTTGAAGCGGACGAAGCTGAAACAACAGATACACTTAACGCTTATGAAAGATACGAAGCTGCTTATTTGTTACACGACTCGTCTCTTTCATATCAATTAAATAAACAATCGATGATCGATTTTGGTTTTTCAGAGAGCGCTGCTACAAAGTATGTAAACGATCCTAGATCATTTCAATCTGCTGTGATGGCAGGCAATACTATTTGTAAAGCATATTTAAATAGCTTGCGAAAAGTTAGAGTCTCTGAATATATCGAAAACAATCCTTATTATAGACAGTTCTGTGGATTGCCTTATGACAAAGATCAATATATTGGAGTAATAAACACAGATAAAGTAAAACCATCAGATCCAGATACACTGTGGCTTCACGAGGTTACCCTTGCTAAATATCCTTTAACTTATGCTCGTTTGTTTTATGAACGCGAAGTTGAAAAGATTTACAAAGATCACAATTATATGTATTTACAATTTCTTGAAAAACCTATGTCACCGTATGAAATACGTACAAAGGAACAACTTGAAATTTGTTATTACGACACAAGTATTTTGTCTGGTTCTGAATTACAATATTGGTTCGAATGTTATACTAAAGCTAGAAACGAGATCATGCTTAATGATTACGTTGAAGCTTTTGAAACCACATACAAGGCTTACGTAAATGTACAGTTGATAAGTATCTTGTCATTTGCATTCAACTTGTATTGTTCTAAAATGCTTGAACGATTTGCAGTTCGTGATTATACAGATTCTGAAATCTATGATATTATTGAGTCCAACGATCTAAGTGAATTGAAGACTTTGGATATAGCATTGCTAAGACGTATTGTAGATAGGCTTCCTGATCTCAAAGCATATACTGGAACCGATAGAGTTATTGATATCATATATGATATCGTAGCTGATACAAGCATTAATGTAAAACGTTATTATCTAAAGAAGAAATATAATGTTGATACACAAGGAAATACAAACGTTGATAAAGGCAAGTTGTACAATAAAAGTGTAGATATCGTTTTTGAAGAGAAAACTATCAAACATGGTGTATCATCAACCGACAATCTAGATCAAGAATACAATTATGATACGGTTGTTATGAGTGATGATACTTGGGGCGCAACTCATAAAATGACGAATGATGCACAGAAATTAGCAGTAAAAGAAGAGATTAAGCGAGAGCTTCTAAAAGCCAATTTCTCTACAATAATGACTAAATACATTTCCGTTTCTAAGATCATTGATCTTAACGTTAAGATGATTGATCTTAGTAATAAATTAGGATTATTATATCAGTATTGTGATGCTAAAGGAAATCTCATTTCTTCAGATAAATGGACATTTGAAGGTATAGAAACAAATGCTCTCAGTATTTATGCAGCATGGTGTGTTGTTTTCGGAGCAATGAATGGATTAACTGATCCTGATAAGATTCCTGTAGATTCTACTCTTATTGAGGGAGTGATGAAACTGCGTACGATTGATAAGATTCCTATCGACGTATTGAACGTAAAGAACCTTGTTATTGATATAGGTAAAGGAAGTTATTCTGAAACTCATCAAATCAAAAACACGGCTACTATAGATAGAAAACTAGAAGATGTCATTGCGGATTATAATGCAAGAATAGTAAACCGACATCCTCTATTTTCACATTATTCTCTTAAAAAAGTAGCTCTTACTCCGATAGAATACAAACTAAATGCATGTAATAGTTATACTGGAGCTATCGAAAATGAAACTCTCGCTTATGATTCTAGACGTAATCTACGACAGATAGAAACTACTACACAAACAGATTCTGAAGGTAGAATTAAGGTTTTTAAAACAACGGTTGATTATGGAATGACCACAAACAGTTCAAGAGTCGAATTAGTTAGTGCTGATGATAAGTTTGATGATAATTCAATAATCAAAACAGTTACTTCTGCTCCAGAAACCATATCTAATCCTGATTTTAGAAAGGTTTATAAATTTGATAAATACATCAAAAGTATCCTTAATGTTTCAGGAACTAGAGACATTCTTAAATATAATCTAAAACCGACATATGTCTACGTTAAAGAGAATATCTTAGATGGACAATTTGCTTATGACGGAAACAATCTATCAGGTTATGTTGAGAAAACTGTTTGGGAAGATTCTGAAGGCAGAAAACGAACAGAAAAAAAGATTTACGAATATAATCTTGATTCTGCTATGCCTGAATTGAAAAATGTCGTTGTTAATCAAGATCGAGGATTCGATATTTCCGATCCTATGCTTGGTAAAACATACACTAAAGAAGATGCTAAAAACCAAAATCTGTTTAAAGTGTATGTGTTTAATAATGGAGATTGGGAACCTGCTAGTTTAGCTTGGGCAGAAACTGTACTTAAAGTCGACGATGCTAGAAATATTATTCTTCCAGCTGGCAAAGAAGTTAACGTGTATGCTTTGTTTACATACGCGGCAACAGTCGGCGATTACTTAACTGATGAAGAAATAAAAGAGAATCTTATTTCGTTTAAGAATATCTCAACTCTTACAATCAACGATCTTTATAATGATTACGAAAAGAATTATGAAATAATAGAAGCGATCAAAGATAAGATTTCTAAGTCTTATGATTTTGCAGAATATCAGTTGTGGAATACAATATATGAAGCAAATATGACTCATCATACATTAAATCAGTTGTTTGAAGGAGCTAGTAACTATAGCGAATATATTTTAAACAATTCGAAAGAAATGTATGATTATCTTGATGGAAAGCTAACTGCTGCTACGACAAGAGAAGATTTGGTTTCTTTGGAAGGAAAATTACATAGTGCTTTTGCAGATTATATTGAGAACATTTCTCTTGGAAATGCTAAGATTTACACTAGCGAAGCTGATATTGCAGGCGGTGAAGATCTTTCGCAAATTGCTCTATTGTTCAGACAGTTTGTTTCTTTATACACTCAGTTGTATAAATCAACATATAATATTTCTTACGATAATGCAGCAGATAATTCTCTTGAATTGTTGCATATGATTGTTAAAGACTGCAAAACTTCATCTTCCAACGGATTTATTGAGCTTGTTGATAAGATAGTTGGTGATCTTACAACTGTAAGCAAAGATGATTGGTTGGTTCTTGAAGAATATATAACTGATAAGGTTAAAGTCGTTGTTTGGGAATATTTGGATCTTGCTGAAGGCTATTATACGACTGATGAATTAGGTAACACAGTGTTTGAAGCCGACAAGTATTACAGAGACTTGAAGTGTTTAGCTAGAAACGAATTCTTAAGCATAGTAGATACTTATCATAAAGATGAATTGAGGTCTGTTTCTAATAATGAAATTGGATTCTCAGATGAAGTGATAGGAGATAAAATAAAATGAATATTTTAAATGGTAAAAACCATAAAATTCAGCGTGAAGCATTTGAAGAATTTATTAATTTAGACGATGGACCTGGATCAGTCTTTACTGTATTTGAAATGCGCGATGGTAAGACTGGACGGATAATTCAGTGTACACATAATACAACTGTTCTTGGTGGACGTATTGCTCTTCTTGAAGAGATGTTTGGTCTAACAAGAAATAAAGATCAGCATTTGACGATCAATAGTAGTCTCGGTGTTCCACATTCTGAAACAGACACTGTTCTTAATTCTGCTACACAGAAACGACATGTCGGATACTTTATGGTAGGAGACGGTGCATCTAGTACTGAAACTCCTGGTAAGTATTATACTGCTAAGAACTATGAGACCAAGCTGTATCATCCACTTCCGTTCCGCGTAGTTCCACTTGCAACAGATCTTAGCTCTTCAGAACAGGAGCAGTATCGTCTTCGTAAAGTATTAAATATCAATGGTGTTGACTATGTCGCATATTATGCAAAGAAATTTGAACCTTCTAGTGTAATTTTGGAATACAACAGCGCACAGTACAAACCTATCGACAGTCACACTATTCCTGTAGATGAAGCAGATTCTTCACATCCTCTTCGTGGTGGTAGTGTATTAGCATACATAACGTTTTCGATTTCTATCGAAGAAGCTGAACTTAAGGAATGGTTCCGTATCACAAGTAACATTAGTAAATGTGCTATGAGCGAAACTGGTTTAGTTCTTGCTGCTGATTTGCCAAATGCTCTCGACAACAATAGAAGTGAACTTGCTGCTGCTGAATTATTCACAAAGATTTGTTCAACAAGCACTTCACTTTCTGAAGATGGATCAAGTCGTATTATCACAATTCGACTTTTTGCAAAATAAAACAGAAGACTGGAGGAAAAATCCTCCAGTTTTTTTTTTATTTACATATTAACTTTGCTGTAGGAGGAGAATGAAATGAAATTCCATAATGAAAAGCTTGGAGGATATGTTAAATTAAACGATCCTTTAGAATTCAGTATAGGATACAAATTCTATTACTGTGGTAAAATGTTTTGTAGACTTATGATAGTAGGATTTGTTAAAGATCTCACACGTCTTCTTAAACTGCGTAATAAGAACATAGTCTGTATTGCTCCAGACGATTACAAAATTATCAAAAACAATATCGTTTTAAGTCCTGTTACCTGCTCTGCTGATGAATTAGATGAAGATGTATCTATGTTCAAAAAACGTTTTGGATGTGATATCAATGACTGGATAGCGCCATTATTGATGAGAGCAATAACTAATATTAAAGTTATTCCAGATTACACTAAAAACGAAAACAAAGATATTCAATTCTTTGACTTGATTGTTCCTAAATATGAATCAGTGTCTGAAGAAAAATATCCGTCATATGTAGACAACGGGTTTTATTTAGCTTTAAATATATTGGGATTAGAAAAGAAATTGTATGCAACAGATTATAAAAACGCCAGAGTAGATTTGACTGATTTGGACGTTAAGTTGATTAACGATGCTATTAAATTCAATCCCGATACTTCTGGTCAAGGAAAACTCGATTTGTAATTAGTTAAATTAGGAGCTTAGCGGCTCCTAGTTTTTTTTTCTTTTTTCATTTTACTTTACACATTTACATGATATGATGACTCATGAAGACATTGTGTTTGAAATGGCTAAATTGGTAGTATACGAATTTGTGAAATCTAAGATCACAAGCCCAAGGTTCAAACATAAAGACAAGAAAACCATAACAGTCAGTGTAGAATACATAAAAGAAAATACATATATGCGGGCTTGGAAGAATGGTGTGTCTCGTAAAGACGTTAAACGTATACTAGATGATAAATCTTACATTGTCCAACTTGCAGAGGTTATACAGAAAAACCTAATAACTACTTGCAGAATGGAATTAGTTCCTGATTGTGAACAACGAGTAAGTTATTCTGAGGTTAGACGGATAACACTTCCGTTTATTATTTTTGACGATATTCTTAATGGACAAGACTGGTCTGAAGATATAATTAAGAGTATGGTTCGTCGAATAAATGATAGAATTGAAAGAATTCAAAAAGTTTATCGATGTAAT
>Ga0326512_10003207_pt1 | contig 12036 bp, 5 predicted proteins | sample 1_2617_0518_D_FD_203652 | JGI IMG/M metagenome (GOLD analysis project Ga0326512, IMG submission 203652) | Bovine rumen microbial communities from UC Davis, California, United States - 1_2617_0518 | ecosystem: Host-associated > Mammals > Digestive system > Stomach > Rumen | place: USA: California... | reverse complement strand
GCTAGATGTTCCTTATCAAAGAAATTATCAATAACATAATTACATATATCTTTAACCGGCACATCTAGTATATTGACCAACATACTAAACTCTTTAAATGGCCATTCCTCTTCAACTATTTCAAAATTAATTGATCTTTCAATTGGATATTTATCAAAAACTTTCTTAATTAAATCGTAATTCTTATTTGATGATACTGAACTCTTTTTTTCTTCTGGTTGATTTGTTGTTGCCGTCACCTTTTTATCAGTATCTAGTTTAATTCTATCTTCTGGATCCAAACCTTGATTTATTTGAGCCAACAATTGATTTTTATTTTTTGGGCCACCACCATATAAATCTTGAATATTTGGAATGTACATATCTTCACCTTCTTCTACTTGAAAATATTCTCCAAATTCTTTCATGGATAATTGACCTTGATCACTCATTATAACAAGACTATCTCCATCTTGAAAAGAATCTCTAACGTGGATAACTTTTCCAGTTGACTTATGAATATATTTACCAGCAGGAATCATTCCTTGTCCGTGTTCATTCATTACTTATGTTAAAATATATTTATCATTAATATACAAATATAGACACATATAAGTAACAAATTTAAAAAAAAGTTAATAAATTTAAAAAATTATGAATAATTTTCTAATAATTCATTTCTTTTTTCTTCATGTAATAAATATTCGCAAATAACATCCATAATTTCAAGATTATCCTTATCTAAAAAATATAGATATTTTAAACCATCAGATGTTATTTTATCCATGACATATTGAGACTCTACAATCTCTCTTTTTATTCTTTCCGGATTATGTTTTTTAGTATCTAACCAAACAATAACTAACTCATTATTTGATAAGAATATCTTATTAGAAATATTATTGAAGTCTTCAGTATTCATGAATATGACATTATTCTCATAAAATGAATCTAAAGTGACTCCATAACTTTCATTTAATATAGTCTTTACATATAATATTGCATTATTCTTATAACACCTATTTAATTCCTCATTAGATATTAAATAATGATATTTATCATTTGCTTTTTCGGAATTTGTTATAAATATATTAGCAACCTTAAACATATTCTCATTTGTCAATAATGAATCTATAAGAGATGTTTTGTCAATTGAATTTTCGCCGATTATTAAGAATTTTAACATTTACACAATTTAATTTATATTTGTTGGTATTTTCCAAATAGATTTGATTTTATGAGATTGAACCTCATTAATAATTAATTTATTTGTAGTTTCTGATTTAATATAAGTTATATATAAAACATTTCCTGTATAGAATTCTTTTGTATTTGACAAATCTGGATAAGTTCCTGTATCTGTTGAATTGACAATTGATAATGAATCTGCTAATATATTATTTGATGATACTAAATACATTTTACGACCATTTACTGATATGATTTCATTAGTATTAGATTCAAAATCAACATTATCTAAATTAGGTATATCTAATCCTAAATACCTTACTAAGTTATTTAATACTAATAAGTCATTATACTTGTAATAGTATGTCATATTATTGATTGGTGAATTAGGTATCATCAATATTGGAGATATATATAAATAATCCTTTGCTTTATCTGAGCCAAATGGATATCCGGCCTCTGATGCATTTTCAGGTAATCCTTTAATATCTTTATCTAAATCATGAATATTAATTATCTTAAATGAATTGTTATTAAAACTATAATATTTGAATTGAGGAACTATAACAGTACTTCTTAATTCTATATTTCCAATATGTGTAATTAACCATTGTTGTTTATTTACGTTAATATTACCATCAACAGTTAATTCATTTTTAACATTAAGATTTCCATTTGCATTAATATTATCAAAATCAATGTTCAATACATCTTGTATAGAGAACTTTCCTTTAGTACTATAATCTGCTAACGTGTTTTCTCCTAAATTGATATTAAGACTTGATGAACCAATTGTCAAAATATTTTTTGCTGTATCTTTTGAAGTACCAATATAACTATAATATACATCCTTTCCATTTGTAAATGTAAGTATATTATATTTATTCATTACATTTGAATCCTTTATCAAGAATTCAGACATATCAAAAATTGGTACGTTATAATTTGGAATGAATTCGTTATAATTAATACTCTTGTTATTTTGTATATAAGAATAAAGAGCATTTGTTGTTTGTACTTCAGAAGAAATTTTAAAATATTTGATATCTGATTGATCCGCAATATCAGTAATTATGTTATCTTTATCTCGTATAATATTATTAATATACTTCAAAGAGAAGTTCATATTATTGTTATATTTAGGATCATACTTTGCAGACATGATATTTTGTAAAACAGGATAATAATATGTAACTTTACTAGTATCTTGTTTTAATTCTTTATGTACATGATTAAAAATCACATATGAATGTAAAAAGTTATGAGGATTTACTTGTTCAATATGCTTTATCTCATATTTTAATAAATTTTCAAAATTTGTCAATGTATTAAAATCTAAAGCATATCCATTTAAGCATATACATTCAAATTTACTTAATTCTTCATTATAATTCCACATTGTAGTGATATAACCATCACCAAATTTATTATCTGTCGATTGTAATCCTTCTGATATGATATCTGATAATTTTGAGATAATAACTAATGTAGAATTCTCTAATACTTTATTTAATTCTATATCTTCTTTTGTTAAATTCTCTTTAACAATATTTGGAGTCTTTATTTCACATTTAATCTTTTCATTATCTCCTTTGATGTAAAAAATTTCTGCGTTATTGTTTTTACCAACTTTATTGGCTAATATATTATTCAATCCTGACAAAAATTCATATTTTACATCATCAGAATCTTTATAATAATGAGCTAATATAATATTAAGATTAACGGCGTCATGTGCTTTTGCTTGAATAGTTGTTTTTTGATTATTTATAGACCAATAATCATCATCGTCAATATAAGGTAATGTAAACTTCTTGCAATAAACAATAACTTCATCATCTGTTTCTGCAGCACAATAATAATCATAAACATCTGTCTTAATATATTTATGATCAGTCAAATAAAATATATTTGACTTGAAAAATGAGACATTTTCAAGCTCATAATCATCTGTATCGGAAGAGAATCCTAAAGGTAATACATCAACATATACATCTTTAAAACTATTATAAATAATATATTCATTAATACCATTTGCAATATATCCAAATTCATAGTCAACAGGTATGAATAATTTATCAATATTATTATTTTCAGATTTAATAAAGTCATATAATTCTGCTATAATATTGATTTTTTTATTCAATAAAATATATAAGCTTTCATTAGAACTATTATATCCTGAAGTTATTGTTAATTCTTTTAATAAATTAGATTCATTAGATTGTATTCTTTCAATAATGTCAAATAATTTATCAACAGAAATAGTCTTAGGATCTTCAATTTCTAACTTATTTACTGTATAAAATTTTCCAATAGTACTACTATCATCGCAAGAATATATAATATACAAATACGGATCGTCATTATTTGTTTGAATTCTCTTTATGTCATCAAATAATTCTTTTACCGTAAATGTAATATTTTTTAATACAGTGTCATTTATATTTCTTTGTCCTAAGTTAGCTAAACCTTCATTATAATATTTTGTAACAAAATCACCATTTGTTATATATGATAATCCGTTTTTATTAACTAAACCTTGAATATTTTGTATTGGCATTTTATAATAGTGTGTATTTAATTGTTAATGAATACAAATCATAGTCTCGTTCATTATTACGATTCTTATGAAATGATTTTATGATATGTGAAAATTTTACATCATATTTCTTATATAAAAATAAAATATCATTATCATGATCTTTTAAATTATTGTTTTCTGAGAGCATATGTTCTTTAAAATATCCGAAGATTTTTGATTTATTGTTTTCAATTTCTTCTATTTCTTGCTTAGTAAACAAATATTTGTTTTCTTCATTATCCGATTTCAACTTGACTTCAAAAGATTGTTCCAAATTATAGAACTTGTTATTATTGAAGTTTTTATACTCTGTTGGTGTATAATTATTGATCATTAAACCAATATCACTTAACGTTTCTGTTTTACCATCTTTTCCTAAATTGAAATAGCTAATAACCTTCTCATCATAAATACTGCTTGATTTTTGATACAATATATATGACAAATTCTTATCATCTATTTTCTTTTCAATATAATCATTAGTATTCTTATAATACATGTAATATGATGTAACATTGTCTGTTTTATATAAATAAGGGACAATATTATCAAAATAACGAAGCAATTGTAAATTTGTTTTATTCTTAGTCAATGTTATATCATAAGAATATATTTGATTATTTATGTCTGGTTTTGATGATGCTACCTTATATATATTTGTCAATGTATATTTATTTGGAATAATAATTGGTTCAACTTTATTCAATAACTCATTGACAATATTTATATTATTTTGATAAGGGACAATATTATGATAATATTTTGTCAAGTATGTATATTGGTTATTATATATATCATTAATAGATACATCATTAATATATGATACAACATTGATATTGTTCATATTCTCACTAACAAGATTCAATGTATTACTTGTATTATCGAACTCATTTCTTAAAACATAGAATCCATAAGTTGTGTCATATGATGTAAATGTTAACATATAACCATAATATGAATAACTATCATTTGGATTAATATTAAAGTATTTTCCAAAGAAATCATTTGCGTTGATAAAATCATTATTACGTTTTTGATATAATGAATAACGATAAGCACATAAATTATCGTCATCAGTCTTAGGCATATATGTCAAATAATCTATATTATAGACATTATACTTATAAACATCAGCATTATCACATTTAATAATATTATTTATAAATGAATCATTATATATTTTTGTATTCAATTTATTTTCAACATAAATGCTATTGAAATATGGATAAAGCTCAACAACATTTGAATTCATAATACTATTAATATTATCTTCTGTTCCTATAGTATTCAAAACATATTCAAATTTATAGTCATTATTATCATATATCCTATAAAGATATAAATCTTTGAATAACTTACGAGCATTTAATTGCATAATAAGATTATATAATTGAGTATTGACAATACCCATTGTTTTCTTAAAACATAATTCAAAATTCTTAATATGATAATTGTTTTTATTCGCAAGTTTATCTAAATAATAATTGTTGTTGAAATAGAAATAACCCCTATCGTCATATTCAATATAATTAATATAATCATTAATTGTTAAATTCTCATTAAAATATTCGGAAATTGGAATGTATTTTGTTGTTGTATTAATATAATTAAATTCACTATAGGTAACATCATTAAATAAGTGTATCTTAATAAATATTGTATCTTTTATAGATGTTTCATTAATATCATTGTTATCATAATTTTCATCTCTATATAAATTATTAATGTACTTATATAGATGATCGATATTTAAGAAATTACAATAACAATCTTGAACTTTTACAAAATTTAGTGGTTCATCAGGAAAATATTTATTATAGAAATTCTTAAGATTAAATGTATCAATATATAATACATTCTCATGAAAATCTGTCAAATTATTTTGATTATCATTAAATTTGTATAATATATATTTTCCATAATCATTTTCTTTATTATTTAAACATACAAAACATATATCACTATATGATTGCTTGTTGTTTTTATCATATAATGTATTTGTTACGTAATATCTGTTTAACTTATTATTTAAATCATTAATAATAACATCTTTATCAATATTATTATTTTCATCATTTGAAATAAATTCATTAAATCCTTTTTGTAAATCATCAAATAATATAAAATCAGTGTAAAAATATAATATGATCTTATCATCATATGCTAAAGTATTCAATAATTCTGAATTATCTAAAACCTTATATTTTGTAGTATTTGGATAAATTGAAAAATAAAGCTTGTCATAAGCCCAATATATCGCATCATTTTCTATAAATCTGTTTTCACTACATATCAGGTTGTCAACATTAAATACTAATGAATTATCAGAATACAATTCTAACAATTGTTTATATAATTCACTAACAATGTTATTTTTGTATTTTACATCAATAATCTTATATCCTTGTATTATTGTGAATTTCTTTTTTAAATATTCATATATATTGATATTATCATAATCCATGTTAATAAACATTAATAATTCATTAACATCTATATATAAATTATTATTATAATGTAAATTATCTAATATACTTTCATCTTTTGTTTTTTCATATTCACCAATATAATATCCATTAATGTCAACATAGTCTCCACATCTATCTGAAACTGCACATGAATCATTATATACAACTTCATTATTTGTTATATAAGCCAAATTGTCATTAATATATTCATATGAGTAAATTTTTGTATCTATTAAAATTTTATTTAAATCATTACCTAAATCATTTTTATGTAATGTATATTTAACATTATTATATCTTACATTATATTCTGAATTTGTTATATATGTTGTAATTTCTGGATTAATAAATATACCAAACTTATCTATTTTTGGCATATCTTTATATTTTGAATACATGACATTCAAATCATACAGTATACCTTTATAATAGATTTTATTATCAGGCCATACATTACCCCAATATTTGTCGTTATCAAAAATATTATCATATGTATCATTATTATCATGCTTTACTAACAAATTATAGAAATTTGCAATATAATTCTTATTATACATATCATAATATTCTGACTTTATATTAATCAATTTTCCAGACTCATCATAAATATCATCTAAATCAAACAACATATTATAGTTTTCATTCTTCATCTTACATATAGCATTCTTGCTTTGGTAATTCAAAGGGAATTCTCGATAACTATATAATGAGTTTTGATTGACAGAAAATGCAAAATTGTTATTGATGATATAAGGATATTCATCATCTGAATACTTTAGTTTCCATCTGTTATACGTCTTTATAATTGTATTGATATATCTATAATTACTTGATGATGCTTCATTAAATGCAGGATAAGGATAATTCATTATATTGTTTGAATTATTGACAAAGCTAAATACATTATTTGAAGACAATTGATAAGAAGATTCTGTATAATAGTTGTAGTTATCTGAGAAATTATAGAAGTTTTCTTCTACGTCATCAGTATACCAAGATCCATAAATTGATATCTTAGCATCTTTATAAATTGTCTTTTCATAATTTGTCAACAAATTCTGAGGATTGAAATAGAATGATAACGGTATTATTTGTTTTATAATCATTGCATTTCTTTCAAATCCATAATTTACAATTGCATCAAAGTCATTAATTGTATAATACTTCTTATAAACATTACTACTAACATTGTCTTCAACTCTAACAAATCCACCATGTAATAAATCGATTCCATAATACATGTTCTTATAACTACTTGACATATATATTACCTTATCATCAATTTTCTCAGCATATCTCTTTAGGTAATCTGCTAAATAGTTCTCATCATCATTATTGAATAAATCAATAATCAATTCTTTCTTTAACTTATTGACTTTATCAAATATACATGTTATCTTGAAATATTTTCCTTTTAAGTCATCTACACTTTCTATATAAATAGGTGCAAAGAATGCTAATTGATTATCATATTTTGTGTAAGATATTCTTTTGCATCCATAATTGAAGTCTTCATTACAATCATATAGATATTCTGAAAAATCAATAATTGGTGTATTCAACTTAGAAAAACTAAATCTTGATTTATAGAAAACATCAAAATAATATTTATAGAAACGTTTAACATCATATTCATAAGCATTATTTTTCAAGTTTACATATATATTCTTATCAAATAATGTATGAGCAATAGGTAAAAGCTTTGCAGTTTTTACTTTACAAGTATAAGTCTTATTATGTTTAGTATAATCATCAACAAAACACCCAAGTTTCATGTTTCCAGATAAGCTTGGAAGTGTTTTCAATAATGCTTTGAACATGTTAAATATTTTTCGATAATTTTGTTTATTAAAAATAAAAAAGGATAAGCTAATGCCTATCCTTTATTTATAATTATTTGTTAGTTTATTGCAATATTTCTCCACAATGAGGACATTCCATCATATTACTTCTTACTCTTCTTCCACAATAAGGGCATACTATAATCTCATATTTCTGGTTATTTGGGCATTTGTCTACCTTTGCTCCACAGTAAGGGCAATACTTGTATTTTGTATTAAGCTTCCTACCACAATTAGAGCAATAAACCTTTTGTAAATCTGAAGCAGTTACTGGTTTTTGAGATGATGGTAGAATCTGGATCTTCTCAGTAGAAAATGGATAATACTCAAAGTCAATATTGACACTATTGAATCTTTGATTAGAATGACTTCCTTTATCGATACGTCCTGTCTCAATAGATTTTGACATTGAACGTGTCTTTGGTTGGTTTGTAGTTGCTGCTAATGCTGATGTATAAACAGCTGAAGTCGCTTGAGAAGTTGCACTTGAAGCATCACATAATGTAATAGAATTTATATTAGCATCTAAATCTAATGAAGCGGCACCATTGATTTGACTACAATAATTTTTAGGAGCAAAATCAAATGTTTGAACAGCATCACAATAATTATACCAAACTTGTGGTTGATAAGTAATTGGTTGATATTTGATTTGCTCTTTTTCCTTATAGAACTTAATAGTTACTAATCCATTTAACTTGATTGCTTCTTTAGCTGCTTTAGAATTACCAACTTCATAAGTACTAAACAATAACTTAGCCTCATCATTCAAATATCTCTCTAACCATACACGTTGTCCTGGCTTGATGACTAATAATTGCTCATTCCAAGAATTATAATTACCATTATTTTCATTAAATGAAAAAGCAACCCCAATAGTATAAGAATAAGGATTGAAAATTTGGATTTGGAATTCTGTACCATCATTCATATAGACGATACGATCATTGGAAGAATTTGAATACTCTTTTAATAAAGATTTGTTCACAGCCAATCTGGCCATAGTTTCATAAATTGTCTTGTTCATAGTTTTAGTTTTTATATTTTTATTACACTATGTTTTAATATTTTCATGTCTTTAAAATCAACACTCAAAAGGATTGTTAAAAATCCTCAATACTAAAACAATACTACTATCTAATTTATTATAGTTAAAAATAAAAAAGAGATTAACAAAAGTTAACCTCTTTATGAAAAATTTTATGGTTTATTTATAAAATGTGAGTCTTTTTGAATTTTTTGTTTATTTAAGATATTTCCACCCATTAAAGCATCCGCAACCTTCAAATTCTCATCAACTACTGGATCTTCATCTTCTGGAATTGTCTCTTCTTGTTCATCTATTTTTTCCAATAACTCCGGTTCTCCATCTCCTTCTCTTTCATCTCTTTCAATTCCTTCCTCATTGCTTTGTCCATCTTCTTCCAAATTAGTTTCTCGAATTTCTCCAGTGTTATCATTTTCTTCTTTTAATTTTTTTAATCCTTCTGATTCTGAAAATGAAATAGGTTCATGAATCTCCAGAGAAGGAATTTGCTTTATTTGTGGATGTTTAAGTTCTTCTAACTCTTTTTTAAGTTTACTAATCTCATCATTTTGTTCCGAATAATCTTCTAATAAGTCGTTAAATTTCTTTTCTGCGGCAAACTTTTCATCAACCATTTTATCATGATCTTCTTCCGTTTGAGCTAACTTTTCTTTTAATGAATCTAATTCTTTATCTTTATTCTCTAATGATTCTTGAAGTCCTTGTTTTTCCATTTCAAGAATTGAATTTTGATTCATTAAAGAATCTCCTTCATTAAGCCATTTAGATTCCGGTGCATCTTCAATAACCTTTTCTATTTTTTCTTTGTTTTCTTGATCAATTAAAGGTTCTTTTTTAGCTTCTTCAATATCCGTTAAATAATTAGTAATCATAGAAGTTAATAATAATGCAGCTATTGGAAGTAATGCACCAACTAAGTAAACTATGATAACGTTGGCCTGATCATTTGGCAAGTCTGTCCATATGAATATTGGCTCTTTGAAGTACCGTAAATTGTCTATTGAATTATTAATGATGTATTTATAAGAACTGTAAACGTTACCAATAACCTGAACTAAAGTAAACATTGACATAAGCACCCATGGCATTACTCTTCCTCGATCTTGTTTAGATGTCAATAAGCTAAATAAAACTGCAGCCTGTCCAACCTCAAATGCGAATGCTAATATAATAGACATCCATGAAGTATTAGCTAATCCAAAAAAGGCCACCGCATGCCAAAATGAGCTAAATGCAACAATTAAATAAAGAACAGCAAAAAGGCTAATGTAAATTGTGTGTTTGTTTAATTTCATCTAATTTTTATATACATATTTTTATTTAATATAGTCATTTGATATTAATTTGTATAAATCTTCTATTCTTGTTTTTAAGTTACTATTTTCTTCTTTCAAGTTCTTAATTTCATTTTCCAATAATCCAACATAATAACTTAAAACAGAGTCATAGTTGACTTTCATATTACCTTCGTCACCATCTCTGAACATCTCTTCTACATTCTGAGCAATGACACCATAAGCATCTTTGTTTGACTCTTTGTATGTGAACCTATAGATATGGTCTGAGAATTGAGTTATGTTCTTCTTCTTTGTTGCATCTGATGTTGTATAAAATGCTGCTGCATAAAGACTAGCATAACCACATTGCAAATTTCCAAAATGATATTCTGAAATAGCGGTTCCATTATTTGATCTTGTATTTCTTGGTAAATAATTAAACCAAAATCTACTATTTGAATAACCAGAATCAGGAACATTAAATTCATTACCCGCTTGTATTACATCGGTTACACCTGTCCATGGTACTGAACTAGCACTACCTCCACCTCCAGAAATTGTTATATTTCCACTTCCAAATATACTAGTTCCATTGATTGTCTTAAGTTGTGATGCTCCACCATTACTTAATAATACATAACTGCTACTATTATATGAATTATGTATAAAACCTCCATCAGCTTTATAACATTTATTTGTATATATATGATCAGGTAATATTCCTAATACACCAGTAACACCATTACTTTCCATACTGAATGAAAACATATGTCCTTCACCCCATAAATGTATATTAGCGCCATCAGTTAGAGATAAAAATGAAAGATATCTGGAATTTTTTCCATTACTTGTCATTGTTATATTAGCATTCATTGTTAAATTACCAGATAATGTACCACCACTTAACGGAAGATAATTACCTCCGCCTCCACTAATTGTTATATTTCCACTTCCAAATATACTAGTTCCATTAATTGTCTTAAGTTGTGATGCTCCACCATTACTTAATAATACATAACTGCTACTATTATATGAATTATGGATAAATCCTCCATCTGCCTTAATAACCCTATTTGTAAACATATGATCAGGTAATATTCCGAATGTACCTGACTGACCACTACTTTTATTTGTTATAGAAAATGATAAATAATGTCCATCTCCCCATAAATGTATATCACCTGTATCTGTATCAGTATTAAAATATATATATCTAGAATCATTTGTACTTAATTTTCCTATAGTAAGATTACCACCACCCATTGTTAAATTACCATTCATATAAGATGTACCATTAACATAGAAATTATAAGAAGGTGTTACTCCATTTCCTATAAGTGAATTGATGTATACAGATTTATTTTTAATTTGTAATCCTGGAGAAAGAGTTGTCCAATCTGCTCTGCCTGAAGGACTAGTATTTGCAAATATCCAACTAGTTACATTAGATTTATTAGCAAATACCAAAGCCTCATTACCTGTCGTATGATAATATATACCACTTTCATAAGTTCCATTTGTCCTGAAGCGCATATAATAAGCACCATCACCTATATTAGCTGCACCTGGAGTTATCTCACTAAAACTATAACTTGGCTTTGTTGATGCTTTTGCCCACGCATAGACATCTGATGCTGGAGCTGAACCTGCT